>Ga0209676_1000640_pt1 | contig 50341 bp, 53 predicted proteins | sample AraplaCvi_mLB_r2_FD_184282 | JGI IMG/M metagenome (GOLD analysis project Ga0209676, IMG submission 184282) | Arabidopsis root microbial communities from North Carolina, USA - plate scrape MF_Cvi_mLB_r2 (SPAdes) (version 2) | ecosystem: Host-associated > Plants > Roots > Endosphere | place: USA... | reverse complement strand
TGTGGGAGCGGGCGTGCCCGCGAACACGGGCGAAGCCCGTGCCATCCACCGCGTCGCCTGTTTCGCGGGCTTGCCCGCTCCCACAGGTACTGCGCAGGTCTTGAGGTCGGCGCAGTCGGGGTGGGAGCTGGCTTGCCGGCGATGGGCCGCAAAGCGGCCCCATGCCCTTCCCCGACCAATCCGCTATCCTGAGCACTTCCCCGCTCCGGACCGCTCCATGGAACTGCACATTCGCCTGGATGGCCGCAAAGGCCTGGCCGACCAGCTTTACCAGCAACTGCGCGCCGGCATCGATAGCGGCCACCTGGCCGCCGGCACCCAGCTGCCGCCAAGCCGCCTGCTGGCAGAGCAATTGGGCGTGTCGCGCAAGACCGTGGCCGAGGCCTATTCCCGGCTGACCTACGACAACCTGCTAAGCGGCGTGGTCGGCCGTGGCACCTTCATCACCCCGCGCCAGCCGCTGCGCAGCAGCGAATCGAATGTCATTCCCCTGGCCGCTGCCGCGTCCCTCGAACGCTGGCAGCAGCGCGCCACCGTGCTGAGCCAACGTCAGCTGCAGGCACCCTCGCGTTACGACTTCATCGGCGGGGCCTCGAGCAAGGCGCAGTTCCCGTTCGACCAGTGGCGCACTTGCCTGAACCATGCCCTGCGCCGCAGCCAGCGCCACCCGGAGCGACAGTTCCCGGCCCAGGGCCTGCCAGAACTGCGCGAGGCCATCGCCCATCATGTCGCCTACGCCCGTGGCGTGCACTGCAGCGCCGCCGACCTGCTGGTGTGCAACGGCGCCCAGCAGGCACTGGACCTGATCGCCCGGGTGCTGGTCGAGCCAGGTTGCCAGGTGGCCATGGAAGACCCCGGCTACCCACCGGCGCGGCAACTGTTCCTGGCCCTTGGCGCGCGCCTGCAATCGGTACCGGTGGACGATGAAGGCCTGTGCGTGGAGCAGATCGCCGACGGCACCCGGCTGATCTATGTGACACCCTCGCACCAGTTCCCGCTGGGCATGCCGATGAGCGAGCCACGCCGGCACGCCCTGCTGGCGCGGGCCGCCGAGCTGGGTGCGTTGATCATCGAAGACGACTACGACTGCGAGTTCCGCTACCACGGGCCAGCCGCGGATGCGTTGCAGCGCCTCGACCGGCATGGCCTGGTGGCCTATGTGGGGACCTTTTCCAAGACCTTGCTGCCCGAGTTGCGCCTGGGCTACGCCATCCTGCCACCCGCCGTGTTGAAGGCCGCCTGCGTGGCCAAGCACCTCAGCGACTGGCACAGCCCGACCCTGTTGCAGTGGGCACTGGCGCGGTTTCTCGGCGAAGGCCACCTGAACAAGCACATCCGTCGCTGCCACGAAGTCTACAGCGCCCGTCGCGAACGCATCCTGGCACGGCTGGGTGGCGACCTGGCGCCATGGTTCAGCGCCATCCCGGCCAGCGCCGGCTTCCACCTCAGCGCCCTGGCCAGACCTGGAGTCGATGTCGAACTGCTGGCCAACCTCGCGCGCAAGGTGGAGGTCGGCCTGTACTCGCTGGCACCGTTCTTCAGCGAAGCGCCAGTGCGCCCGGGGCTATTGCTGGGGTTCGGCGCCATCGAGCTGCTGGACATCGACCCGGCACTGGACCGGGTCCGCGACACACTGCAGCGCCTCAGTTGACCGGCGCGGGCTTGGCCCCGGCAACCGGGCGGGCAATGGCCGCGGCATAACCGCGAGGGTTGAAGCACGCGGTAACCAGCAACATCGCCACCACGGTCACGGTCAGCAGTGTCCACGAGGCCTGGAAATCGCCGCTCACATCGCGCAGCCAGCCGGTGATGTACGGCACGATGCCGGTGATGATGAAGCCGATGCCCTGCACGAACGCCGCCAGGCTGCCGGCCTCGGCTGGCGTCTTCAGGTGTTCCAGGGTCAGCGTCAGGCTCTGGCTGAAGCAGGCGCCCAGGCCGAAACCGATCATCGCCACCCACAATCCCGAGGCCAGCATGGGCGCCAGCAACAGGCCGAGGAAACCCACCAGCTGGATCGCCAAGGCCAGCCACAGGCCCGGGCGCCGGTCTGCCCAGCGCCGCAACAACAGGGGCAGGCCCAGTGCGCCGGCCACCTGGAAGAGGGTCATCAGGCCCACCAGGTCGGCACCACCCTGGGCGCTGCCGCCATGCTCCAGGTGATAGGCCGGCAACCAGGCCACCATGCTGGTGTAGCCGCCGTTGATCAAGCCGAAGTACAACGCCAGCAACCAGGCCCGGCGCGTACCGAACCAGTGCCCGCCGGTGGCACCGCCCAGCTTCGGCGCCGCCTGGCGTGGCCGCAGCACGGCCCAGGCCAGCGCCGCCAGCACGGCCGGGACCGCCCACAGGCCCAGGCCGACCTGCCAGTGGCCAAAGTAGCCACTGAAGTGCGGCCCAAGCACGGCGGCCAGGCCGCCGCCGCTCATCAACGCTGCCGAATACAGGCCCATCGCCTCCGCCAGGCGGCCGGGGAACCAGCGGTTGACCAGCCCCGGCATCATGCCCTGCACTACCGCCACCCCCAGGCCGGCGACCACCGCACTGGCAATCAGCGCCCAGGCGCTGTCCAGTTGCAGGCGCCACAGGCAGGCCAGGGCGATGGCCGCCAGGCCAGCGAGCATGCCGCCATGTTCGCTGATCCAGCGCCGCAACCAGGGTTGCAGCAACGGCACCAGGCCCATGCACAGCACCGGCAACGCCGTCAGCAAGGCCGCCTGCTGGTAACCCAGGCCGGTGCTGGCGCGCATGGGTTCGAGCAACGGGCCGATGCTGGTCAGGATCGGCCGCAGGTTCAGGGCCAGCAGCATGACCAGCAACAGGTTCAATGCCGCTCTCATTGTGCGTTGGCCTGTTTCCATTCATGGTACAGGCCGGCTTCGCCGCTGGGTTTCAGGGCGCGTAGCGGCAGGCTCTGCTGCTGGGGCGGGCGAGCCATCTGCGCGTATACCGCCGCGGTTGACAAGCCGTAGGGTTCGCCCTCGGCGTTGTCGTAGGCAAACCAGGCCCGCTCGATGCCGCACAGGTGCATGGCTGCCAGGCACATCGGGCACGGGTGGCCGCTGGCGTAGATTTCGGCGCCATCCAGGCGCGCCTGGCCCAAGGCATGGCTGGCCTTGCGGATGGCCTGCATCTCGGCGTGGGCAGTCGGGTCCTGGGTGCTGTGAATCTCGTTGACCGCACGCGCCAGTACCTGCCCCTGGTACACCAGCACGGCGCCGAAGGGCCGGCCACCGGCCTGAATGTTGGCGCGGGCCAGGTCGAGGGCTTCGCGCATGTAGCGTTCTTCGGACATGAATCGGTACTCCTGTTGCAAGACCTGGTCATTATCCGGGCTTGGGCGGCCTGGCAGAAATGAAGAGATTGGATGCCTGTCAGTGGCCTCGCAAATGGTCGATTGGCCTCCCGCGTATGCGCGCAATTGGCTATCGGGGCGGCCAACGGGCGGCGCTACAGTAACGCCATCCCCATCACACACCCTTTGGAGACAGCCATGCACAACCGTATCGAATGGGCCAAGCACGCCCCCGAGGCCTACAAGGCCATGGTCGGCCTGGAGCAAGCCCTGGCCAAGAGCGGACTGGAGAATTCCCTGCTGGAGCTGGTGCGGCTGCGGGCTTCGCAGATCAACGGCTGCGCCTATTGCGTCAACCTGCACGCCAACGACGCGCGCAAGGCCGGTGAGACCGAGGCACGCCTGCAGACGTTGTGCGTCTGGCAGGAAACCGCCTACTTCACCCCACGCGAACGTGCTGCACTGGCCTGGGTGGAGAGCCTGACCCGGCTGCCCGAGCACGGCGCGCCGCAGGCAGAATATGAGGCCTTGCAGGCACACTTCGAGCCGGCCGAGGTGGCCAACCTGACACTGGCAATTGCCGCCATCAATGCCTGGAACCGTTTCGGGGTCGGGTTTGCCATGGTGCCGGCCTGATCATTGATCGGTCGCCTGTACCGGCCTCTTCGCGGGCTTGCCCGCCCCCATGGAACAACACATAAATCACTGATTAGCAGGGTTCTGTGGGAGCGGGCGTGCCCGCGAAACGGCAAACGCGGTGTATGGCACCGGCTCCGCCGGTGTTCGCGGGCACGCCCGCTCCCACAAGGGACCGTGAACGCTCTCGAACATTGTTCCCTGTGCGACAGCGCAGCCCAGAGGGCCAGGTAATCTCCCACAGGGGTCTCACAGGGCCTGAAAGCTGTGCTGCACCTGTGGGAGCGGGCAAGCCCGCGAAAGGGCCGGTGCAGGTAAACGCTACCGCCCGGCCAAGCGCGCCCGGTAGCTGCCAGGGCTCTGCCCGGTCCATTTCTTGAACGCCCGGTGAAACGCACTGGGCTCCTGGAACCCGGTCTGCTCGGCAATCTCGGCAATGCTCAACGCCCCTTCGCGCAGCCGCTCGAAGGCCATTGCCCGGCGCACTTCATCCTTGATCTGCTGGTACGAACGCCCCTCCCGCTCCAGCTGCCTACGGAACGTACTGGCACTGACCCCCTGCAGCTGCGCCAGTGCCGCCAGCGTCGGCCACTGCCCATAGCGCCGCGCCCGCAGGTGCCGGTACACCTCGGCCACCAGCCCGTTCTGGTTGCGAAAGCGAATCACCAACCCCTGCGGCGCGCTGCGCAGGAAGGTTTTCAGGGCCGCCAGGTCCTGCACCACCGGCAGGCGCAGGTAGGCACTGTCGAACTCCACCTCGGTGCGCCCGCTGCCCAGGCGCAGGTCCGGCCCCCACAGCAGCAGGTCGTCCTCCTGGGCCGGGCGCGACACCGCCAGCTCGGTGCGGTCGATGGCGATGCGCCGCCCGGCCAGCCAGCACAGCATGCCGATCATCAGCACCAGGTAGGTTTCCTCGGCATACACCCGGGTCAGCGGGTCGGCGATGCTCGACTGCACGCTGATCAGCGCCCGCCCGCCACGCACCGTCAGGCTGCCGCGCAGGTCACGCAGGAACAGGCCGAAACCCGCCATGCACTGGCGCAAGGCTTTTTCCAGGTTCGGCTCCAGGATCAGGCCCCGGCAGATCAGGGCGAAGCTGCCCGGCGGCATACCGTGGCTATCGAGGCGGAAGAACTCGTCGTCCAGGCGCTGGATCAGCGCCAGCCACAGCTGGGCGAAGGCTTTGGCCGGAACACGGGCCTGGGGTTGCTGGAGCAGTTGCGGGTCGATGCCCACCGCACGCAGCTGCGCATCGCGTTCGCCGGGGCAGTCGCGCAGGGCATGGAGCATGGCATTGAGGAAGTACACGGCGACCGAATCGCTATCGCGCATGGCGGTTTTCGCTGTCTATGCTGAGTGGCAAAAAGTGCCAGGTTGTCTGAACAGTTCCGGCATAGGCTGCAACAGAGCCTTTGCCTAGACTCGGTCCCACTCCGGGATTGCCGGCCATTCTCGCAGAGCCTGGCCCGGTCCCGCCATGCCTTCGCAATCGGAGCCCCTATGAGCAGCGCAGAAATCTACGTCGTCAGTGCCGTCCGTTCAGCCATTGGTAGCTTTGGCGGTTCCCTCAAGGACCTGCCACTGGCCGACCTGGCCAGCGCCATTACCCGTGCCGCCATCGAGCGCTCGGGCGTGGCCGCCGAGCAGATCGGCCACCTGGTGATGGGCACGGTGATCCCCACCGAACCGCGTGACGCCTACCTGGCCCGCGTGGCGGCAATGAACGCTGGCATTCCCAAGGAAACCCCGGCCTTCAACGTCAACCGCCTGTGCGGCTCGGGCCTGCAGGCCATCGTCTCGGCAGCCCAATGCCTGCTGTTGGGTGACACCGACGTGGCCGTGGCGGCCGGCGCCGAATCCATGAGCCGTGGCCCGTACCTGCTGCCACAGGCACGCTGGGGCGCACGCATGGGTGACCTGCAAGGCATCGACTACACCGTCGGCGTGCTGCAGGACCCGTTCGAACACTTCCATATGGGCATCACTGCCGAGAACGTTGCGGCCAGGCACGGCATTACCCGTGAAATGCAGGACGAACTGGCCCTGACCAGCCAGCGCCGCGCTGCCCGCGCCATTGCCGAAGGCCGCTTCGCCAGCCAGATCGTCCCGCTGGAACTGAAAACCCGCAAGGGCAGCGTGCAGTTCAGCACTGACGAGCATGTGCGTGGCGAGGTGACTGCCGAGCAACTGGCAGGGATGAAGGCGGTGTTCAAGAAAGACGGCAGCGTTACCGCCGGCAATGCCAGTGGCATCAATGACGGCGCTGGCGGCCTGGTACTGGCCAGTGGTGATGCGGTGCGCCGCCTGGGCCTGAAGCCGCTGGCCCGCCTGGTGGGCTATGCCCATGCCGGCGTCGAGCCCGAACTGATGGGCCTGGGCCCGATCCCGGCCACCCGCAAGGTGCTGGAGAAGACCGGCCTGAAGGTGCAGGACCTGGACGTGATCGAGTCCAACGAAGCCTTCGCCGCCCAGGCCTGCGCCGTGGCCCGCGAACTGGGCTTCGACCCGGAAAAGGTCAACCCCAACGGCTCGGGCATTTCGCTTGGCCACCCGGTGGGTGCAACCGGCGCGATCATCGCCACCAAGGCCATCCATGAGCTGCAGCGCATCCAGGGCCGCTATGCACTGGCCACCATGTGCATTGGCGGCGGCCAAGGCATCGCCGTGGTCTTCGAGCGCGTCTGAGGGGGCCTGACACATGAGCATTGAACAGATTGCCGTGATCGGCGCCGGCACCATGGGCAACGGCATTGCCCAGGTGTGTGCGGTGGCTGGCTACCAGGTGCTGCTGGTGGACGTCTCCGACGCTGCGCTGGAGCGCGGCGTGGCCACCTTGGGCCAGAACCTCGAGCGCCAGGTCAACAAAGGCACCCTCGACGCCGACAAGGCGGCGGCTGCACGCACGCGCATTCGCACCAGCACCGACTACGCCCAGCTGCGCGGCGCACAGCTGGTGATCGAGGCCGCCACCGAAAACCTGCAGCTCAAGCAGCGCATCCTGCAGCAGGTAGCCGCCAACGTCGCCGCCGACTGCCTGATCGCCACCAACACCTCGTCGCTGTCGGTCACCCAGCTGGCGGCCAGCATCGAACACCCCGAGCGCTTCATTGGCGTGCACTTCTTCAACCCGGTGCCGATGATGGCCCTGGTCGAGATCATTCGCGGCCTGCAGACCAGCGACAGCACCTACGCCCAGGCGCTGGTGGTGACCGAAAAGCTCGGCAAGACCCCGATCACTGCCGGCAACCGCCCGGGTTTCGTGGTCAACCGTATTCTGGTGCCGATGATCAACGAAGCGATCTTCGTGCGCCAGGAGGGCCTGGCCAGTGCCGAGGACATCGACACCGGCATGCGCCTGGGCTGTAACCAGCCGATCGGCCCGCTGGCCCTGGCCGACCTGATCGGCCTGGACACCCTGCTGGCGATCATGGAGGCCTTCCATGAAGGCTTCAACGACAGCAAGTACCGCCCTGCCCCGCTGCTCAAGGAAATGGTCGCGGCCGGTTGGCTGGGGCGCAAGAGCGGCCGCGGTTTCTTCACCTACTGAGGAGCGAACGCCATGCCCCCGGTCAATGCCGCGATGCGCTGTGCCAACTTTGAAGAGCGACGTGACCGGGCCATGGCGCTGTTTGCCGAAAAGGGCTTCGGTCAGGTCAGCATGCGCGAGCTTGCGGCCCATGTGGGCCTTACCGCGGGCTCGCTGTACCACCACTTCCCCAGCAAGCAGGACTTGCTGTACGACCTGATCGAGGAGCTTTACGAGGAGTTGCAGGCCACCCTCGACCAGGGGCGCCGGGCCATGGCGCGCGGTGCGTCGGCGTTGAGCTGCCTGATTGCCGCGCACTGGCAATTGCATGCCGAGCGGCCCATGCAGTTTCGCCTGGCGGAGCGCGACTTCTGTTGCCTGAGCGACGACCAGCAGGCGCGCCTGGCCTTGCTGCGCAAGCGCTATGAGGCGGGGTTGCTGAGGTTGATCGCACCGCAGGCGAAGTTGCAGGGGGAGGCCCTGATGGCCACGGCGCATGTGCTGGCGACGCTGCTGAACCAGTTGCCGGGGTTGCTGAAGGCCTTGCCCGAGGAACAGGGGCTGGGGTTGATGGAAAGCATGCTGGTGGGTGGGCTGGAGCGGACCCTGCGCTAACCTGCACCGGCCTCTTCGCGGGCTTGCCCGCTCCCACAGGAAACCCGCAGGCTTCAAGGTTTGCACAGTACCTGTGGGGGCGGGCGCGCCCGCGAAGAGGCAAACACAGTCAGCGCAGAAGTGCCTGGATCTGCTCGTGCAAGGTATCCAGGTCGAACGGCTTGGCCAGGATCGGTGCCTTGCGGGTGATCGGGCTGCCCGACTCGAGAATCTCCGCCGGGTAGCCGCTGATGAAGATCACCTTCAGGTCCGGCCGCAACTTCACCGCCGGCTCGGCAATGTCCACCCCGGAAATCCCGCCCGGCAAGCGGAAGTCCGTCACCATCAGGTCGAGGTGCGGCTTGCTTGCCAGAATCGCGAACGCCTGCTCGCCATCCTCGGCCACCAGCACGTGGTAGCCCTCGCCTGCCAGGTAATCACGCAGGATCATGCGAATCGCCGGTTCGTCCTCGACCACCAGCACTACATCTTGTGCATCTTCACTCATGTCAACGCCTTGAAATATTTACAGCTGGTCATCAGACCCCAGGCTCATGCAGAGGTTGCCCGTGCCTGGTCGTTTTGTTGTTCGCAGGTTGCCAGTGGCAATTGCAAGGTGAAGGTGGCGCCTTTGCCCTCTTCACTTTCCAGCAATATGCGCCCGCCATGGGCCTGGACGATCTGCTCCGATATGTACAGCCCCAGGCCCAACCCACCACTGGCCTGCTGGGTGGCAACCCGCTCGAACTGCTGGAAGATGCGCTGCTGGTTGGCCACGCCGATGCCGATGCCATGGTCCTGCACCTGCACGCAGGCCAGGCCGTCGTGCTCGAACACCCGCACCTGCACCGGTTTGCGCTCACCATAACGCAAGGCATTGGACAACAGGTTGGCCAGCACCTGCTCGATACGAAACTCGTCCCATTCGCCCTGCAGCGGCTCGCAGCGTTGCAGCTCGATACGGGTGTCCAGTGCGCTGGCCTGGGCAGCGAAGTTCTCTACCAGGCCACGTACCAGCAGGCTCAGGTCGAACGCCTTGGGCCGCAGCGACAGTTTGCCGGTGCGGATGCGCGACACATCGAGCATGTCTTCGACCAGGCGGATCAGGCTGTTGATCTGCCGCTCGTCGCGCTCGACCATGGCCTGCAGCTTGTCGCCGCTGAAGGCATCGAAGTTGCCGCGCGCCAGGTGCAGCTTGCGCAACTGGGTTTCCAGGATCAGGCCATTGAGCGGGGTGCGCACCTCGTGGGACACGATGGACATGAAGTCATCGCGCATGCGCACGGCATGCTCCAGTTCGCTGCGTGCCGTTTGCAGCTGGGCCAGCAGCAGTTCCTGCTCCTGGCGGCTGCGCTCCAGGGCCTGCAACTGGCGGTCGAGCACCTTGCGCTGGCGGTACAGGTCGACGAACACCGACACCTTGCTCTTCACCGCCAGGGTGTCGAGCGGCTTGTGCAGAAAGTCCACCGCGCCGCTTTCATAGCCCTTGAACGCGTAGTTCATCTCGCGTCCGGCGGCAGTGACGAACACGATGGGAATGTTGCGGGTCTTTTCCGTGCCGCGCATCAGCTCGGCCAGTTCGAAACCGTTCATGCCCGGCATCTGCACATCGAGGATGGCCAGGGCGAACTCGTGCTCGAGCAACAGCGACAACGCTGCCTCGGCGGACTGGGCCTGGTGCACCTCGCGGTCTTGGCCCTGGATCAGGGCGTCGAGGGCCAGCAGGTTTTCTGGCAGGTCGTCGACGATCAGCAGTTTGGCGATGGTGTGGCTTAGCATGCGCTGGTTTCCAGGGCCGCGAGCAATCGCTCGATGCCACTCAGAGAAAGAATATGGTCGGGCTGGTGCAGGGCCAGGGCGGCCTCCGGCATCAGCGCCACCTGTGCGTCGCAAGGGTCCTGGACCACGGTCCGGCCCCCGTTTTGCTTGATATAGGCCAGGCCTTCGGCGCCATCCTCATTGGCCCCGGTGAGCAGCATGCCCAGCAGGCCGGCACCGTAGGCATCGGCCGCCGACATGAACAGGTAGTCAATTGCCGGCCGGGAAAAATGCACCGGCGGCTCCTGGCTCAACGACAGGGTCAGGTCACGCTCCACCGACAGGTGGTAACCGGGCCCGGCCACGTAGATCTGCCCGGCGCGCAGTGGCTGCTTGTCACGGGCCTCGAACACCGGGCGCCGCAGGCGGCGCTGCAGCACCTCGGCCAGCTGGCTGTGGCGGTCATCCGGCAGGTGCAGCACGCATATCACCGGAATGGCGAAGCCGGCCGGCAACGCGCCCAGCACGCTGAACAGCGCCGTCACGCCGCCCGCCGAGGCGCCGATCACCACCGCGTGCACGCCTTTCATGACTTGCGGTAGATCCGTTCAGGCTTGACCAGCGACTCGAAGCGCTCGCTGTAAGCGGAAAAATCCACCGATTCCTTGCTGCCCAGCACCAGGAAGCCGCGGTGGCACAGGGACTCGTGGAACAGGCCCAGGGCACGATCCTGCAGCGCCTTGTTGAAATAGATGAGCACGTTGCGGCATGACACCAGCTGGGTTTCGGAAAACACGCTGTCGGTGGCCAGGCTATGGTCGGCGAAGGTCACGTTGTCGCGCAGGGTGCTGTCCATGATGGCGTTGCCGTAGGCCGCCGTGTAGTACTCGGCAAAGTCCCGCCGGCCACCGGCGAGGCGATAGTTTTCGGCGTATTCGCGCATGCTCTGCATCGAGTAGATGCCCTGCTTGGCCTTGTCCAGCGAATGCGGGTTGATGTCGGTGGCGTAGATGATGGTGCGCTCCAGCAGGCCCTCTTCGCGCAGCAGGATGGCCATGGAGTACACCTCCTCGCCCGTGCTGCAGCCGGCTATCCACACCTTGATCGACGGCCAGGTACGCAGCAGCGGAACTACCTCGTTGCGCAGCGCCACGTAATGCCCCGGGTCGCGGAACATCTCGCTGACCGGGATCGTCAGGTACTGCAGCAACTGCATGAACATGCCGGGGTCGTGCAGCACGCGCTCCTGCAGCGCCGACACCGTGAGGCAGTCGAACTGGCGCAGCGCATGCAGGATCCGGCGCTTGATCGACGCGCCGGAATAGTTGCGGAAATCGTAGCTGTACTTGAGGTAGATGGCCTCGATCAGCAAGCGGATTTCGATGTCGGTGTTACGTTCGCTAGTCAAATTCGCTCCAGTTGCGGCAGCCACACACGGATCAGCGAGAACAGGCGGTCCAGGTCGATCGGCTTGGCCAGATAATCGTTGGCGCCAGCCTGCAGGCAACGCTGCTGGTCATCCTTCATCGCCTTGGCGGTCACGGCAATGATCGGCAGCTTGCGCCAGCGCGGTTGCTGGCGGATCAACCGGGTGGCCTCGAAGCCATCCATCTCCGGCATCATCACGTCCATCAGCACCAGGTCGATGTCGTCATGCTGCTCCAGGCGCTCGATGGCCTCGCGGCCGTTGCGGCCGATTTCGACGATCGCACCCTTGTGCTCCAGCGCGCTGGTCAGGGCGAAGATGTTGCGCACATCGTCGTCCACCAGCAACACCTTGCGGCCTTCGAATACCTTGTCGCGGCTACGCGCGGTCTTGAGCATGCGCTGGCGTTCGTTGGACAGCTGCGACTCGACCTTGTGCAGGAACAGCGTCACTTCGTCGAGCAGGCGCTCCGGCGAGCGGGCGCCCTTGATGATGATCGAGCGCGAGTACTTGAGCAGGTCGGCCTCTTCTTCGCGGGTCAGGTTGCGCCCGGTGTACACGATCACTGGCGGGAAGGCACGGATGTCTTCGGCGGTCATGCGCTTGAGCAACTCGTTGCCGAGCATGTCAGGCAGCTTGAGGTCGATGATCATGCAGTCGTAGATGTTCTCGCGCAGCAACGCAAGGGCATCCTGGGCCATGGCCACGGCGGTGATCTCGACATCGTCGTCGCCGATCAGGCGGGCGATGCTTTCGCGCTGCAGGTCGTCATCCTCCACCAGCAGGATGTGCTTGAGCTTCTGGGTCAGCTTGGCTTCCAGGCGGGCGAACACCTCCTTGAGCTCTTCGCGGCTGGTGGGCTTGACCGCGTAGCCGACGGCGCCCATGTGCATGGCCGCCTCGACCCGGTCTTCCACGGAAATGATATGCACCGGTATATGCCGGGTATTGGCCTGTTCCTTCAGGCGCTGCAACACGGTCAGGCCGGAATGGTCGGGCAGGCGCATGTCCAGCAGGATGGCATCGGGGATGTACTGGGCGGCCAGCTCGAAGCCCTCGTCGGCGCCTTGCGCCACCAGGCAGCTGTAACCCAGCTCGTGGGCCAGGTCGAAGAGAATGCGGGCGAAGTTCGGTTCGTCCTCGATCACCAGGATGCAGCGGTTGCCGAACGGCGCTTGCTCGCGGTCATCGGCAAACGCCGGCTGCGGCCGTTTCGGCGTTGCCGCCACCGGCACCTGCGGCGCGGGTGGCAGGGTATCGACCGCCGGGCGCAGGCTGAGCGGCTCGATGTCCTGCGCCACGCGCTCATAGCGCTCCGGCAGGATCAGGCTGAACACGCTGCCCTGGCCGGGGCTGCTGTCGACGCTGATCTGCCCGCCCAGCAGGTGCGCCAGGTCGCGGGAAATGGACAACCCCAGGCCGGTGCCGCCATAGCGGCGGTTGCTGGTGCCATCGACCTGGTGGAAGGCGCCGAAGATGGCTTCCTGCTGGTCGACAGCAATGCCGATGCCGGTATCGCGCACGGCAAAGACGATGCCGTGGTCGGGCTGGTAGCTGATGTTCAGGGTGACCTGGCCGCGCTCGGTGAACTTGATGGCGTTGGACAGCAGGTTCTTGAGGATCTGCTCCAGGCGCTGGCGGTCGGTGAACAGCGTGGCCGGCACCTGCGCCTCGGTGGCCACCTCGAAGGCCAGGCCCTTGTGCCCGGCCAGCGGCTCGAACATGCCGCGCAGGCCTTCGACCAGGCGCTCCACCTGGGTGCTTTCGGGGCGCACTTCGAGCTTGCCGGCCTCCACCTTGGCGATGTCGAGGATGTCATTGATCAGGTTGAGCAGGTCGTTGCCGGCCGAGTAGATGGATTCGGCGAACTTGACCTGCTCGTCGCTGAGGTTGCCCTCGCCGTTCTCCGCCAGCAGCTTGGCCAGGATCAGCGAACTGTTCAACGGCGTGCGCAGCTCGTGGGACATGTTGGCGAGGAACTCGGACTTGTACTTGCTCGAACGCTGCAGCTCATCGGCGCGTGCCTGCAGTTCGTCCTGGGCGTGCAGCAGCTCGTCGTTCTTGCGGTCCAGCGCTTCGGTGCGCTCGGACAGCTGCTCGTTGGTCTGCTCCAGTTCCGCCTGCTGGGTTTCCAGGTGGGCCTGGGACTCCTTGAGCACGCGGGATTGCTCTTCCAGCTCCTCGTTGGCGGTTTTCAGCTCTTCCTGCTGCACCTGCAGCTCTTCGTTCAGTTGCTGGGTCTCGGCCAGCACCTCCTGCAGGCGCTGCCGGTAGCGGGCGCTTTCGATGGAGATGCCGAGGTTGCCACCGACCCGCTGCAGCATCTCCTCGTCTTGCGCCTGCAGCGGCCGCAGGAAGCCCAGCTCGAGCACACCATTGACCTGCCCATCGTCGCCCGTTGGCATGAGCAGTGCACTGCGCGGCAGGCCTCGGCCCAGGCCGGAGCTGAGGTGGAAATAGTCCTCGGGCAAGTCTTCCAGGCGCAGCAGCCGTGTTTCGCGCACGGCCTGGGCCAGCAGGCCCTCGTGGTCACCCAGCACCTGCTCCCGCGCCTGCTCCTCGGCATCCAGGCCATAGCTGGCCACACGCACCAGGCGGCCATGCTCGTCACGCACGTACAACGCGCCCACCACGCTGCCCAGGTAACTGGCGAAGAACCGCAGGATGTTGTCACCGAGCATGGGCAGGGTCAGCTGGCCCAGCACCTGCTCGGCCAGTTGGGTCTGCCCGTTGCGCAGCCAGGCCTGGTGCTCCAGGCGCTCGGCCGCGCGCTGCTGGGCCTTGAGGTTTTCGTCATAGCTCGCCGACAGCGCCAGCAGGTCGCGTCGCCCGAGGTAGGCCAGCAAGGCGCTGAGGCCGACGATGAACAGCACGAAGGACGACATGACCGTAACAGTCACACTGTTGACCCTCTCGTTGCGCGCCATGCGCAACTGTTGTTCGCTGCTGATCAGGTTGTCGAACTCCTTGCGGATCTCGTCGGTCAGGCGCTTGCCGCGGCCGTTGCCGACCTGGGCGCGGTAATCACCTTCGCTGCGGCGCAGGTCGATCATCTGGCTACCAAAGGCATTCCAGGCCTGCTGCAAGGCAATCAGGCGGTCGATACGTTCGACCTGTTGCAGGTTATCGCCGACCATGCCGCGCAGGCTCTTCAGGCTGTCGATAATGCGCGGCTTGGCCACCTCGTAAGGGTCGAGGAAACGCTCGTCGCCGGTGATCAGGAAGCCGCGCATGCCGGTTTCCATGTCGATCGACAGTTTGACCGTTTCGTTGGCATTGCCGATCACCCGGTCGGTGTGCTCGACCCACTGCAAGGCCGAAAGCAGGTAGTTGATCACCGCGACGAAGGCCACGGCCCCCAGCAGGCCTACCCCCAGTGGCAGGCCAACGTTGCGGCTCAATAGCTTGCGGAAGCTGCGCTGGTCCATCGAGGCTGCTTGAATCATGTGAAAACGCCCGAGCTAGAAAAGTCCATTGAAAGGAGTGGCAAATCAGTCTTTGTCGTTATCTGCCACTGCGTCGTCCTGTTAAGCGAGTCTAACCAGCTTTGCCGGGTCTGGCAGGGCATTTAGCCAGTATTTGAAGGTAGCGTGCGCCAATCGTTCCATCTGATTGCAGGGCCCGGTATCCTCGGGAACTTCTGCTGCCATCCGGAGCACAGATTAAAGACATTCATTCGCACAGGATCCGAACCATGCACCTTCTGGTAGTCGAAGACGACGACATCGTACGCATGCTGATGGTCGAAGTGCTCGACGAATTGGGCTACACCGTCATCGAAGCGGAGCATGCCAACGCGGCGCTGCGCATTCTCGAGGACCCGAACCAGACACTGGCGCTGATGATGACCGATGTGGGGCTGCCGGACATGCGCGGCGAAGAGCTGGCAGCCAGGGCGCGCGAACTGCGGCCGCAGTTGCCGGTGCTGTTCGCCAGTGGCTATGCAGAGAGTTTCGATGTGCCGAAGGGCATGCACCTGATCGGCAAGCCGTTCAGCATCGACCAGTTGCGGGAGAAGGTGCAGGCCATTCTGGGTAACCCTTGAATCGGTGTCGCCTGCTTCGCGGGCTTGCCCGCTCCCACAGGTTCGCCACACCTGTGGGAGCGGGCAAGCCCGCGAAGAGGCCGGCACAGGCTGCAACTGACTACAGCTCCCTGCGCAACAGGTAGCTATCCATGATCCACCCCTTGCGCGCCCGTTCCCGCTCACGCACTTCAAGTATCCGTGCCTTCACCGCCTGCAATGGCCCGGCAATCAGCACCTCATCAGCGGTGCCCAGGTACGCGCCCCAGTAGATCATCAACGCCGGGTCATCAAGCCGGGCAAACGCGCACTGCCCGTCGAGCATCACCAGCACATTGTCGATCTGCCCCTGCCCGGCCAGGCGCCGCCCCGGCAACACGGTCAACGGTTCACCGATACGGTTGAGCGGCACCTGATGACGCGCTGCCAACGCCTGCACGCTGCTGATGCCCGGAATGACCTGCAACCGCAGCGCCACACCGCGCTCACGGACCAGGTCAAGAATGCGCAGCGTGCTGTCGTAAAGCGTTGGCTCGCCCCAGAGCAGAAAGGCACCGGTTTCGCCAGCGCCGATTTCCTGCTCGATCAGCCGGGCATACAGCGCCGCACGCTGCCGGTGCCAGTCCTGCACCGCCCCCAGGTAGTCATCCGCCTGGCCATCGCGTGCAGGGTCGGCGACCTGCACCAGGCGGTAGCCGCCCTCGGGCCGGTAGCGTTGCAGGATGGCCTGGCGCAGGCGCACCAGTTCGTCCTTGTCGCTGCCCTTGCAGAGCACGAAGAACACGCTGGCCTGGCGCAGCGCATCGACCGCCTCGTAGGTGACCTGGCGCGGGTCACCCGGGCCGATACCGATCAACAACAGGTCTTTCATTGCCCTGCCCTTTGCGGGAACCCGCAGCCATTGTCAGGTGGCTGCCGGTATTTGGCAAAGCGCCCCGTCAGAAGATGGAGAAGTTGTAGCTGACAATGACCCGCGTCTCATCCATGTCACGGGCCCACCTTTCATAGTTGCTGCGGTAAGTGGAGTTACGCAGGCGCACGCTGACGTCCTTGAACGTGCCACTTTGCACCTGGTACTTGAATTCGGTGTCGCGCTCCCACTCTTTGCCTTCGGCCATACTGCCCGGTACCTTGATATTGTCACCGTTGATGTAACGGGTGAAGAAGGTCAGGCCGGGCACGCCCAGCGCCTTGAAGTCATAGTCGTAACGCACCTGCCAGGAGCGCTCCTTGGCGGCGGCGAAGTCGTTGACCTGGGCATAGTTGACCAGGTACGGGTTGGTGCCATCCAGATAGGGCATGGCACTGTCGCCATACATGCGCTGCCAGCCGGCACTGAGCTTGTGACCACCCAGGCTGTAGCCGAGCATGCCGCTGAACGCGCGATGGTCGATTTCGCCGGCGCGGGCATTGCCGATGTCATCGCTTTTTATCAAGCGCAGGTCGGCCGACAGGCTGCCCAGCGCCAATGGCTGGCTGGCCACCAGGCCGAGGAAGTGCTGGCGGTAGATGTTCTCCAGCCTGGCCACCTGATACTGGGCGCTGAAGCGCTCGTTGAAACGGTAATCGACACCGGCCAGGTCAAAGTGGTCAGCCTCGATATCACAGGCATAGCGCTTGTTCTTGCAGTGCACGCGAATATCCTGGCGATCGGTGGAATCCCGTGCGGTGTATTTGTCCAGGCGGGCCAGGGTGAACTTCAGGTCGCGCACTTCTTCGGAGGTGAGCATGGCGCCATGGAACAGGGTCGGCAGCAGGCGGCCATCGTTGTACTTGAGCAGCGGCACATCCGGCATCATCGAACCGTACTTGAGCACGGTATTGGAAACCTTGACCTTGGCCGCCAGGCCCATCTTCGCGTACTGGTCCGCCGAGTGGCGCGGGTCGTGACCGGAAGACGGCAACAGGCCGCTGTTACTGTCCGCCGGGCTGGAGTCAAGTTTGAAGCCGAACATGCCCAGCGCATCCACGCCAAAACCTACCGGCCCCTGGGTATAACCCGACTGTACATTGAGGATGAAGCCTTGTGCCCATTCTTCGCGTTTGGACGCGCCCTGGCTGGAACTGCTGTGGCCGTCACGAAAATCCCGGTTGAAATAGACATTGCGTGCTTCGACCTTGGCACTGCTGTCTTCAAGAAAACCGGCGGCCTGGGCACTGGCGCCGGCACACAACAGGAACAGACCGGCAACACGACGCCCGGGGGCGTGGGGGAAAGGGGCAAACATGCGAGAAAACATCCAGAATCAAGGCGGGTAAACAACCTGTGGCACGTGCTGGCCACGGTACTGCGAGGGGACCGAACAATAGCCGGCCATCATCTGATGATGATCGCGCAAGGGCTCTGGCACGGGCCATTGGACCATGGTCTAAGCGCGCAAAAAGGCCACCGCGGAAAAATGGGCAAATACCGCGCGCAAAACTAGGAAAGTTCCCGGCTTACTTAGAAAAAGTTTGCAGTTTACCCAGTACCCACGAATGACTACACTCGATATCAGCGAACAGCGGAACCCACCCGCGTGGCCGGCGTTTTATTTTTTCTTCAATGTTCGTCACGCCCTGCCACGACAGACGTACAGGAGTGATTACAGTGTCCAGACTTGCAGAGTTTCGTGCTGCCGAAAAAGCGCTCCAGGAACAGATGGCGCAACTGGAAGCGTTGAAAAAGGATGCCGGCCTAAAACGCGAAATCGAATTCGAGCAGAAACTAGTCGGCCTGATGAAGAGCTATGACAAGAGCCTGCGCGATATCATCGCCATCCTCGACCCGAAGGCCGTGGCCCGGGTTCCCAGTGCAGCACCCAAGCAACAGCGCCGCCCGCGCGTGGTAAAGGTTTACACCAACCCGCACACCGGCGAGCGGATCGAGACCAAAGGCGGCAACCACCGCGGCCTCAAGGCCTGGAAAGAACAGTACGGGGCCGCCACGGTAGAAAGCTGGGCACGCTGATGAAACGTCCACACGCACTTCACACTTTTTTCACAAGGGCTGGCTCAGTATCGAGACAGCTAAAGGACTAGCGACCCCATCACGCGCCCGCACATGCGGGCCTCTAATTCCAGCGCCCTGCCTCGTGCAGGGCGCTTTCATTTGCGCAATCGGCGCACTGCCGTATCATGGCCAGCCTGTCTGTTTTGCCGGTGCCCTGTGCCCGGCCCCGTCTCAGGAGTTCCCATGAGCCTGCACGATCTGCAAACCCTGCCTGGCGTCACCGCACAACCGGACGCCGCCACCGCCCAGTTCGTCTTCAACCACACCATGCTGCGGGTCAAGGACATCGAGAAGTCCCTGGACTTCTACACACGCGTGCTGGGCTTCCGCCTGGTGGACAAGCGCGACTTCCCCGAAGCTGCCTTCAGCCTGTACTTCCTGGCCCTGGTCGACCCGGCGCAGATCCCTGCCGATGACCACGAACGCCACCAGTGGATGAAATCGATCCCTGGCGTGCTGGAGCTGACCCACAACCACGGCACCGAAAACGATGCCGAGTTTGCCTACCACAATGGCAATACCGACCCGCGCGGCTTCGGCCACATCTGCGTCTCGGTACCGGACGTACGCGCCGCCTGCGCGCGGTTCGAGGCACTGGATGTGCCGTTCCAGAAGCGCCTGCAGGACGGGCGCATGAACCACCTGGCCTTCATCAAGGACCCGGACGGCTACTGGGTCGAAGTCATCCAGCCGACCGAGCTCAAAGGCTGAGCGCTTATCACGGCTCGCTCGTCGGGCCGGGAACTCCCGGCCCCTTGCTGTGGTATATGAAGGTAACTGCTTCACATGCCACAGCGAGGTAAGGACGATGCAATCTCTTCACTGTGAATACCGCAAGCACACCATCACCGCCAGCGTGATGCCCCACCCCGATTCCCCCCTGCCCTACGCCGCCGGCTGCCTGATCACCGACCCTGACGGGCACACCAGCAAGCGCATATCGATGCCGATGAAGTTCTTCTCCGACCTTGAGAACGCACAGCACGTGTCGCTGGCCCATGGCCGGGCGCTGGTGGACCAGCAGCTGGATGAAGGGCACAAGGTGTTCTGAACTCATGGTTGCCTGTTCCGGCCTCTTCGCGGGCTTGCCCGCTCCCACAGGCACCTCACAGAATCCGGAATCCATGCAGTACCTGTGGGAGCGGGCGAGCCCGCGAAAGGGCCGACACAGGCATAATCAGATAGCCCGGGCGTACGCCACCGCCGCCTCCACCTGCGCCGGTGTCGGCCGCACCCCGGTGTACAGCACGAACTGCTCCAGCGCCTGCAGCGCAATCACCTCCAGCCCGGTGATTACCGGTTTGCCCAACGCCCGTGCCCGTCTGATCAACGGTGTGTTCTCCGGCATCGCCACCACATCGAACACCCGCGCCGCTGCGGCGATGGCATTTTCGGAAAACGCCAGCTCCTCGGCCTCGGGGCCGCCCGCCATGCCGACCGGCGTCACGTTCACCAACATCGGTGGGCACAGGTCGCCCAGCTCCGACACCCAGCGATAACCACATACATCCGCCAGCTGCCGCCCGGCCTGCTCATTACGCGCAACGATGATGCCTTCGGCGAACCCGGCATCACGCAAGGCACTGGCTACCGCCTTGGCCATGCCGCCACTGCCGCGCAAGGCAAACGCCGTGGCCGGGTCGACCTGGTGCTGCGTCAGCAACTGGCGCACGGCCAGGTAGTCGGTGTTGTAGGCTTTCAGGTGGCCATCGGTATTGACCAGGGTATTGACCGACTCGATGGCCGCCGCCGACGGGTCGATCTCGTCGACCAGGGCCATGCAGGCCTCCTTGTACGGCATCGATACCCCGCAACCACGGATCCCCAAGGCGCGGATGCCCGCCACCGCCGCCGGCAGGTCATCGGTACGCATGGCCTTGTAGTAGAAGTCCAGGCCCAGCTGTTGGTACAGGTGGTTATGGAAGCGCACACCGAAGGTGCCGGGGCGGCCGGCCAGGGAGATGCACAGCACCGTGTCTCTGCTGGGAGTTGTCGACATAACCTGCTCCTTTGTCATGACTGAAACGTTTGTTCAGCGTAACAGAGGTAACCGCTGGTCGTCCCTTACACAACCTTTACCGTTCCCCCGTGCTCAGCTGACGCAGAGTGGAGTCATAGTAACAGGACCCCACACTTGGGGTGTTCTCGCGAGGGTTGCTTCATGAACCGTCACATACCCGGAATCACCCTGCTGGTCGGTGCCCTGGCCATCAGCGGAACCGCTGTCGCCCACGGCGGCGGTCATGGCCATGGTGGTTGGTATGGCCCTGGCCCGCTGCTGGGTGCAGCCGTGGTTGGCGCCGTGGTCGGGGCGACGGTTTATGGCGGACGTGACCGTACCGTTTATGTCGAGCGCCAGCCGGTCTATTACGCGCCGCCACCGGTATACGTACAACCACCGCCACCGCCGGTGTACTACCAGCCGTACTACGTGCCAGCGCCACCGCCCCCGGGCTACCGCACTTACTACGGCCCTCCGCCGGTCTATTACGGCCCGCCGCGCTGGTAGATGTTGATAGAAGCAATGACCACTATTGAGGAAGTTGATTTCAAACCGCCCCGGCTGCTGCGTAAGGTAGGGCCATGTTTTACAGGAGGTCCACATGGCCACTATCCAGATCATGTCCGTCGTCGGCAGTGCCGTCCCCGCTTCGCTGCGTGAGAAGGGCCTGCTGGCGTGCTGGTACCTGGTGCGCAACGGCGAAGCCGTAAGCGGCCCGATGCCCACCCTCGCCTCGGCCCAGGCCTTGGTCGAGCAGTTGCAACCAGGCACCTTGGTCGCCTGACCCGTATTTGTTGTGCGTTGCTCCCTACGCCCTTCTGGCCCGCCTACCTGGCGGGTCTTTTTTTGCCTGGGCGTTACGCCTGCATTTCCCCGCCGCAGGTAATGAACATCGCCAACACGGCGGCCATCTCGTGTTCACGCTGGCCATAACCCGCGCCAGGCAGGCTAGCCCAGATCGGCGCGGCCCTGGCGATCGCCTGGGCAATCCGGCCGGCCTTTATCAGTGCCAGCGCGCCGCATTCGTTCAGTAACTTGATTGCCGCCAGGTCCTGGGCCTCAGGGGTAAACCGGCCATTGAAGCCATAAGCCCTCACGATGGCCTCCCAGGTACCCGCCAGAATCTGGTAACGCCCCGCCGCAGAGCTGTGAATGCCGTAGCTGGGCAACCACACCTTCTGCTTCGGGTGCCTGCGGTAGTCGGTGAACAATTGGCCGCCGACCAGGACGTTGTAGCCATCGTCACTGGCAACGATGGTCGAAGTACCTTCGGACCAGGCCAGCGTATCCAGGAATGCGAGCACGTTCGCGCCGCCGGCAGCGGCAGAATCCAGTCGAGCCATGTTGTCTCCCTACAGAAAAGCCCATACGCATGGGCGTGAACAGCGTTGTCTTGCGGGATGCCTCACTCACCTTGCTTCCCGCGTGGGCGGGCTATCCCCTCGCCCTGGACGATGACCTGTCGGGGCGGATGGCCGCCGCGACTGGTCAGCGCTTCGATCTTGCCTTCCAGGCGCCCTACGGTGACCACCAGTTCATTGCGCTCCTTGGCAAACTGATCGGCCCTGGCCTGCGCTTCCCTTCGGGCGTCACGCTCGATATCGAGCAGCTCGTTCAGGCGCCGGACCACGCCAATATCAGCGTTGTCCATGGCGCGGTCAGCCGCATCCCTGGACAGCCACTTGCGCAGCCAGAGGAATGCGCCCAGCAACACCGTGCCTGTTCCGCCCAGCCAGGTGATGGTGCCTGGGCCGAGGTCAGTCGGATCCATGAAAACCTCATTACCGATGGTGATGTCGTAAGCCTGGAGAACAGCTTCTCGATGGCTTCCCTTGCTTGCACATTTAATTTAGCCTTAAGCTAATTCAATGACAAGAGGAATTTAGCTTTGCGCACATTTAGCAGCAAGCTAAACACTGGCATGCTTCGTTCCATGGACATCTACGAAATTCGCAAGCACAACCTGGTCAAGCTGATCGGCAGCCAGAGAAAGGGATCCTGCGCAGAGCGTTGGGGGATGGCGCCTGCGCACCTGAGCCAGATCCTTTCGGACAAGACAGCGAAAAACCTGGGCGATGATGTGGCCCGCAGAATCGAGGGCATAGAAGGTTTGCCACGGGGCTGGTTCGACGCCATGACAGCGGGTGAGCAGCCGCAGACACCCGCAGAGGCCACCGACAGCAAGCTTTCCGCGGCCGATCTGGTCAAGCAGATGCTTGCCAGAAGCGGCCGGGGTATCCCCGAGGAAACCCGGCAAAGGCTGCTGGCCGCCGCCGAGGAACCGGCAGACTCGACGCTGCTGAAGGCTGAACCTGGCCGGCCAGGCCTGGTGGGTGACGAAGTATGGATAGCCCACTACGACGTCCGGGCGGCCATGGGCGGCGGGCAGATCCCCCACGACTACCCCGAGATGTTCAAGGATGTTCGCGTCAGCCCAAGCCATCTGCGCGAGCTGGGCGTGGAATTCAGCGAGCACCACCACCTGAAGATGGTGACCGGTTGGGGCCAGTCGATGGAACCGACCATCAGGCACCGCGACCCGCTGATCGTGGACGTCAGTATCCGCGAGTTCGTCGGCGATGGAATCTACTTCTTTTCCTGGGGCGACCATATCTACATCAAGCGGCTGCAGATTGCCGACGAAGACCATTTCGAGATGATTTCCGACAACTCAAGGCACAAGGACCGCATGATTCGCCGGGAAGAGACCTACATCCAGGCCAGGGTGCTGCTGGTGTGGAATGCCCACCTTGTGTAAAGCGAAGCCCGCCACCCCGGCGGGCTTTTTTCTGACGTTCAGAATGGCGCCGCCTGCCCCACCTGCTGCTCGCTACGCCGTTCGACGACAAAGTCGTCGCGCTCCTCCACGCTGCCGCGCTCCCAGCGCACCGTCACGCTCTCGTCGTCGTTGAAGATGAGTTCCAGTTCGGGTGTCTCGGCCAGCAGGCCTATCACCGCTTCCCACTCGGCATCGCCGTCGGTATCCAGGCGATGCACCGTCACCCAGCGCTGTGTCTGGGCTACCGGGTGATTGATCATCGCTGACACCCGCAAGCTCAGGCGCTCTATTCCGGTCATTTCCTGGCGCTGACTGGGCGGGGATTTCATGTGGTTAGACATATTCTTATCCTGATAGCTGTATATTCGTACAGTACTCGAAGAAAGCTTATCGCACCGACAAATCAAGCGTAAAGCCCGCTGCAAAAAATTTCGCCAACAGGTAATTTGTCGCCCGGCGAAATAATTTTAGCTTCTGGCTATTGACGTTTATTTAGCTCAAGGCTAATTTCAATTCAGCAGCTGCCTCCGCGCGGCTGCTGGCACAGCATCGTCTTTATTCAGGAGTTCCCCATGAGCGTAGATATCAGCAACCTCACAATTGCCGTTCCGGTAGCCGTATCGTCATTCAACGCTGTAGCGACCGAGCTCACAGGCACCGAAGCCATTGCCCTTTACCCGAACTACGTGACAGTGCTCAGCGATGGTTCGGTCCAGTTGTTCGCACCCACCAAAGGCGCTTCGAGCAAAAGCACCCGAAGAACCCGCTGCGAGTGGTCGGAGCCGCACTACTGGACGCTGGCCAGCGCTCAGGATCACTGGAATCGCCAGGAAATGACGCTGACCAAGGTCAACTGGGCGCAGAAGGTGGTCATCGCGCAGATGCACGTTTACGCAGACGACAGCCCGCCCGTGAAGGTGTTCTGGAAAAAAGGCGACATCACCCTCGGGTTTCGGCGGACCTACAACCAGGTAGATCCTGTGAATTCGACGGTGCTCAAGGGGGTACCGCTGGGGGCGAAGTTCGAGGTCAGCATCCATGCCACCTCGGCAGGCGTGGTCAACGTGACGGCCAGCTGCAATGGGGTGAGCGGTTCGTCCGGCGACCTGCAGTTCGACAGCAGCTGGGCTTCACGGCTGTTCGAGTTCCACGGCGGGGTCTACAACCAGGTGGACTACACCGATACGACGCCCGTCGATGACGGCTCGATCTGCATCATCAGCGACCTCTCGCTGATCCATGCCTGAACCCAGGCAACCGGCACGCATCCCGATGCCCTGCATCACGGCGCAGGTTGCATCGGGATTGCTCCAGGTGGCCATGGGTGGCTGGCGCATGAGCGACCTGTTTCCGGGATGGACTAATCTATCCGGATGTCTTTTTTCCGATCAGGGTCAGGCCCCATGAGACTGTCCGATTTCATTGATAACGGTATGGAAGCGATTCTGCAGGCTTGGGAAAACTACGCCCGCTCGGTTGAAACAGCGCTGCCGAAGCAGGACTCGGCCGGCTTGCGCGACCATGCCGAGAAGATGCTGCGCACCGTGGCCGCAGACATGAGAACGCCGCAGAGCCGGCAACAACAGTCCGAGAAGGCCCAAGGGAGAGGCCCCAGCAATTCCAGCGAAACAGCCGCGCAGACCCACGCGGTCGCGCGTTTGGTAGCCGGGTTCTCGATGGACCAGATGGTGTCCGAATACCGGGCTTTGCGCGCAAGCGTTCTGTCACTCTGGCTTACCCAGGAATCGTTCACAGAGGCGCATCATGTCCAGGACATGATCCGGTTCAATGAAGCGATTGACCAGGCGCTCGTAGAGTCGATCGCTGCCTATGGAACAGCAGTCGAGTCGACCCGGAAAATGGTGCTTGCCGTGCTCGGTCATGATCTGCGTTCACCTTTGGGCGCGATACTGATGGCTGGTGGGCTGATCCAGCGGCAGGCGGGGCTGGATGAAAAGGGAAAGGTACTGGCAAGCCAGGTTTGTACCAGCGCACAGCGGGCAAACGCCATGATCAACGATCTGCTCGATCTGGCCCGCTGCAATCTGGGGACTGGTATTCCAGTGGGCTTGCGCAAGGTGGACTTGAATCCAATCTGCCGGGCTGTCATTGAAGAACTACGCACGGCGTTCCCGCATGCACGGATCATCCTCGACGAGCAGGCGCAGATCACCGGTCAGTTCGACTCTGACCGCATCGCTCAGGTGTTCTCCAACCTGATTGGCAATGCCCTGCGCCATGGCGATGCGACGGCACCGATCAAGGTCACGCTGGCCAGGGTGGAGGGTGTTCCACGGGTCAGCGTACAGAATTCCGGAGAACCGATTCCACCCGAAGTGATGCCCTTCATCTTCAAGCCGGAAGGCAGGTACTCAAGCTATTCTTCCGGAGAGCGGGGCTCTGCAGCGGGGCTCGGGCTTGGGCTGTTCATCGCATCGGAGATCGTTGCGAACCACGGCGGCAGAATTGAGGTGGCGTCGACCGAAGAGCAAGGGACGACCTTCGAGGTTATTCTGTCGGCTTCGGCAGAGGGATGATTGGCACAGAATGGGTACAGGATTAAATTTCGTTCACGTTGTGCCCTTTAGTCATAAGGCATTCGACAGCCATTCAGCCATACTCCAGAGATGTTTTTCGCGTTTTAGTGAGTTTTCGAAAGTGAGGAAAGCCCGTGTTTATGGGCCTTCCAGCCCTCCCCGCCACGCTGCATCCCTCCCCAAAACACAGCCATTGGTACAAAAATTGGTACGAGCTGACTGTACACCCATCCAGCAGTTTCCAACCCTTCTACCGGCGTTCTGCCGACCTACTCCAAATCCCTCTCAGACTCATCCAGCGCCCACAGCCTTGCTGCCTCGGCAAGCTCGAGCATGTCGACCAGATCACCGTCATCGACCTCCGTTCGGCGGTACCCGGCATAGGCCATCCCGCTGAGCACTGCTGCGCGCCCATCAAGATCAGCCACCAGGGCAACCAGGTCGTTCAGTTCGGCCAGCCAGGCCTGCGGGAGCTCAGTCGCCATAACTACCAACCGCCCGGCACCACTAAGACTGGGCATACAGCACGCCGTCGATTTCCTCGACACCGTTGATGTTGATTCCCAGCTGGGCCATGCCATTGAGCTTGGCGTCGTGCAGCCGGGGGATAATGTCGGGCCCAGGCGACGGGTTGAACACCCACGCCTGGGCCGAAACCCGGCCCAGCGGCTCACTGTGGTGGTCACCGATGTGGATGTCGGCACGCAGGGGCTGGACCTTCTTGAGCTGATCGGAGGGGATGGCCACGCCATTCACGCGGCGGCGGACGATGAGGAAGTACATGCTTCACCGGGTACTGTGTATGTATACAGAGTTTCAGCATCAGGAAACGCAAGCGCACCAGTACCGCTCGGCGGACTATGCTTGTTTGCTCAGGCAGGTGGGCCGCGCATGTGTGGAAGGTTGAGCCAGTACCGTGGGATTCGCGACTTCGTTGAAACCCTGAGCCTGCCAGAGGCCTGGCGGAACAACGCTGGTGACCAGCCGCTTAGCCGGTACAACGTTGCGCCGACCACGCCGGTAGCAGTGCTACGGATGGATGATGCGGGCCCGAGGGCGGACCTGGCGCGGTGGGGCTGGCGGCCGCATTGGGCAACCGATCGTGCTGCGCCGATCAATGCCCGAGTCGAAAAAGTTGCGCACGGCCCGTTCTTCCGGGCGATCTGGCCACACCGGGCTATCACGCCCATCGACGGCTGGTACGAATGGATTGATGAAGGCAGGCCGAAGAAGCAGACGTACTACATTCGCCGCCGGGATGGGCGCCCTGCCCTGTGCGCCTCGATCGGCCAGTTCACTGGAAGCGAGCACGACGGGGTCGTCATCATCACCGCTGATGCCCAGGGCGGGATGGTCGATATTCACGACCGCAGGCCTGTCGTGCTGTCACCTGAGCTGGCATATGAATGGATCGCAACAGAAATGCCGAGCGAGCAAGCAGAGCAACTGGTGCTCAACCTGGGCGAGCTGGCTGAGGCCTTCGAGTGGTACCGGGTGAGCGCAGCCGTGGGGAATGTGCGCAACCAGGGCGCCGAGCTGTTAAACCCGATTCAGTGAAAGGTGGCAAATTCTTTCCGCCCTTTTCCCCGAAGCACAAGTGACCGAGACGCTGCGCTCACGGTTCAACACAATCTTTTGCCTTTATCGATGGAGCACCTTGAGCATCAGCAAGCCAGTTGGCAATGGCGCGTGCGACAATGCCCGAACACTCAACCATCATCATGTGCTGTTCTCCTTCGATTAGATGCAGCGTCGAACCTGCTATTCGATCGGCTGTTCGCTTCATCGCGCCTTCTCCGAAGAACTGGTCATCCTCTCCGCCAATAACCAAAGTCTGTGCCTCGATGCTGTTCAGCCAATCTGCACGCTCGCCGGAACATTCCAATAAAGCATTCAGGTAACGAACAATCGTTTGGGTATTCCCCGTACGCTGAGCCAGTCGCTTACGACCAAGCCAAAGTGCCGCGCGTAGCAAGGCGTTTCGCCATGGGCGCCGAAAGACAGTGGTGAAACTCTCCATCAATGCAACGTAATCTTGAGCCAGGACGTGGGACACTTGCTGACGAACCAACCCCCTGCCGGTTTCGCCAAGCTCGTGAGCGCTTGAAACAAGAATGAGCCTGCGGACAAGGGCAGCGTTCCGAGAAGCGAGGCGCAATGCCAGGATGCCCCCGAATGATATACCGACCAGGATAATGGGCCCAAATCGTCGAGCGACCAGCTCCGCCATACGTTCCGCAAGTATCTGCAAGGTCGCACCTGGTGCTGCATCGGGATACCCAAGCAAGACGAACGAAGTATTTGCAGGCAGAATTCTGGCGATTCGCCGACAATCCCTGCGCTGACGGCGAGGCGTCTGCTGCCGCATAAATCCTTGTCCACCGTTAATCACAACGACTTCCGGCGGCTTTTCACCAAAATGAGTGTACGGGATACCACGCGCTTTGCAGAACTGGATAACGGGACCTGTTGCCTGCGATTCGGTGCCTGGACGTAAAGGATATTTCGAAAACATAATCTATGGTTTTAGTGTATTCATCATGCGCCGGGCGCCTGGACATTCGCGCTTGCAGAAACCGAAGCGACGGCCTTTTCAAGAAACTTCAGCAGACGGGGATGGAGCCAGGTACCGACGCGCAATTCTTCTTCGGACTCCTCTGCACGGCGTATGGCTTGGAGTGCGGCGTCGTCCAGTGCCAGCTTGTGCCGCATGGCGAGCCACGACCTTGCGATCAGCTGCACCTCGGCGCTCGTGGCTGGACAATGAGCGTTGCGCAGGACTTCCAGGCTATCAAGCAGGCCTGGCCACTCCCGCATCACGCCGATGTAAGTGCGTCGCAGGTATTGATAGGCGTTGGGGCTCAAATGCTTGCGATAGATCAGCAGGCGGTGCTCGCAGAACGCCTTCAGGATGTACTCTCCAAGCTGTGGAGAAAACCCCGTATTAAACAGGTCCTCCCCGCGCGAAGTGAGCAGATTGTCCACGCGTACGAACATTCCAGCGTTTGACCGCGTGTCTTTTTCCACCAGCGCAATCCAATCGCGTGCCGCACGGCGAGCAGCCGACGCGCGTGGAGACACTCCCCTTTCAAACAATGCCCTGAGGCCATCAATACGCTTCTGCCAAGGAGCCGCAAATCTTCCGTTAGCTCCAAGCAAGGGCAAACTGAGATCATCTTCACTGAGATGGTGGCGATAGAACGCCATCGCTTCCAGCGTATTGAGGCAACCCGCCTCCGACAGGTCTTCTTCAAGTAGTGCACGTTGCAAACGTTCCAGACGGGTGCGAAGCTTCTGCTGATGCGCTATCTCGGCATCGACACGGATCAGTTGCGCAGAAAGAATGGCCGGGGTTGAAAGTGCTCCTTCACACAGGATCTGGCGGATCTCACCCAGAGAAATGCCCAGCTCGCGAAGCGCCAGGATTTTGTTGAGCCGTTGGATGTCTGCCGCTCCGTAAAGCCGATAACCGGCATCGGAGCGAACTGACGGTTCAAGCAGCCCGAGGTTGTCATAGTGGTGCAATGTGCGTACCGAAAGCCCCGCCCGCTTGGCAAGTTCGCCGACTTTTAGCTGCACAGCAATGTCCCCTCACGCCAATTCAATGCACATTAGCCTACAGTTGCGGTGAACAGGCGCAAGCCACCATCCACGGCCTGGAGCCCATCTCGCCGACGCATGAAGTAGCGTGCGTTAATGGCTTCCGCATCCATGCATTCCACATCGCAGAACCCGTTACAAAGGAGCATCTCCATTAATTGAGCGGGATCAAACGCGCTTAGCCAAGGCTCCCCTGCGGCCGCGAAAGACCGCGCAGCCATATCTTCCATCCATTGCTCTACCGGTGACAGAAACTCGCGCGAGATGCGGGCATCGAACACAATCTCGCTCTGGGAAGAATAAAGGGAAACCTGGCGGATGATCGCCGAAACGACTGAGGTTTCCAGGTAAGGAAGCACGCCCAAGCAGCTGAATATGGTCGGCAGCTTCGGATCAATTCCATGGTTACCGAGCAATTCCATCAGGGGGGCTTCAGCCAGGTCGGCAGCCACAAAGACCACGTTGGAAGGAACGGAAATGCCGCTCTCCTTCAGACGGTCAAGTTTCCATTGTTGGGTCTGCGCTTGATCCAGTTCGACGCATCTGACGTTGTCAGGGATGCGAAAGAACAGCGTGTCCAGGCCTGCTCCCAAGATCACGACCTGGCTAACTCCGGTGCCAATAGCGCGAAAGACCCTGTCTTCCACAAGCCTGGTGCGTGCGACCACAGCGGCGCGCATTGTTCGAAGCATGGGAGCGTTGTGGACATAGGGGTCAACGAGCGTTTGTCGCGCCAGGTTGCTGCCCAATATGTCGAACGCGTGTGTATCCTGCAAAAGGGTGGGCTCATCGAGCAGTTGATGGACCGCACGTGCAAGGGCCATGGTAAGCGCTGACCGGCGGCGGGGAATGCCATCGAGCAGTGGTTGCGGGTTCATGTTTCAATCACATCCCATTGGTTTCAGTTGACCATAGAAATGGTCAGCCCTCCCGTAACGTCAGGGTCAAGTCCGTTTTCCCGTTCCTGTTCGACTACTCCTTCTTTTCAGACTCATCAAGCGCCCACAGCCTGGCCGACTCGACGATCTCCAGCATGTCGACCAGGTCGCCGTCATCAACCTCTCGCCGCCGGCGTGCGGCATAGGCCATCTCATCGAGCACTGCCGCGCGCCCTTCAGGATCAGTCACCGGGGCAGCCTGGTCGTTAAGCTCGGCCAGACAGACTCATGGCCAGGACATCATTTCTATCTGCTCCGCCCGCTTTCGACCCGAAGCGGTCGCTCGCGACTGGCCGCAATCGGCCAAAAGTGGACGGTCATCAGAGCCGATTAGTCAGCCCTATTCGCATAGGCTTCGCGAACCTTGGAGTGGCCTGAGACTACCGCTCGTAGGATTACCAGCCCTCGATGAAGTAACTCCCCGCTTCTTTGTGGCTCAAACCAGTGACCGTTGAATTTCCCTCCATGGAACAAGTTGTTCCTCACTCTGCACACAAGACGCAGAACGAGTTCTGCTTGGCTCTGATGGTTGGGAAGCGTCGTCGACCAACTGAGGACTCCGTCTAAAACCACTTGTTTTTTAGGGGGATGAGTAAGGTAGTACTGGATCGCGCCTTCAGTTTCCGCATTCGGTGGCACGTCAAAAACTGCTATCACCTGTGCTGCGAAGGTGCCCCAGTCGGCCTGTGGTTTACTTGAGGGACCCTCCAGAAGCCCAACGGCCTTGAGGCAATACTCGCAGCGTGCGAATTCACGAAAAAACGAAAAAGCAAGGAGATCCAATTCGGTAGGTGTGGTCATGTTGCGGGGTCCTCGCTCTTCGCGGGTGCCGAAGGCGCTTTGTGAACGTTCGTATTGTGGTATGCCAGATAGCGCTCCCCAAGAGAGTGTCCCTCTGCTGGTCGGAGGTCGGTTTGGTTGAGCGCGCGCGCGCCGTAATCAAGCTCGGCGTGGTGATTAGGGCATACGCAGACGATGTTCTCCAATATATCCGGTCCGTTATGGGGGGCTCCCAGTGGCTGAACATGATGGGCTTCAGCGTACCGGCTCCCATCAGGCAGTATGATCGTGTGATTGCAGAGTTGGCATTGGTAGTCGTGTAGTTGCTTGACTCGCCGTGCCAGCAATGTGTCGCGAATGATTCGATAAGTTGTTACTTCTGCGCGATCAGTTGAATCTTCGAGATCAACGGCCGCAGGCGGCTCTGGAATAGTCTCCTGGGGGAGAAATGGCAACCAATCAAAGATTTTCGATTTTTCAATTTCCTCCCTCCACCAGGCAAAGTCCTCAGGCTGTCGACCAAACAACTCAAAATAGCCTTTGCCCGGCATCAATGAGCTGCGATCAATCACCAGGCCGGTAACCGCTGGTTTGCCAGTTTCATGCGTCCATTCAGCAAGAGAAACGAGTCCTTGCACCTTGAGGCTTTCGCCAAATTTTTCTCGCAGCTGAGGTAGGCCGAGAAGGTCGTGCACTTCCTTGTAACCGATGAAGGTTTGCGGGTTTGCAGGCCTTACGGAGGGTAGTTTGGCTACTAGGAGCGCCAACAGCCGCTGGCCCTGAGCATCAAGAGCATTAATGGAAGACATGAGCACTCCTTCGCGCAGAATCGATATGCAACGATATCAACATTGCAGCGCACCTTGTAAAGGCCTTTGGTCAAGGTTGAAAGTGGAAATGAGGGAAGGCGGCTGCCAGCTGTCAAATGCGGATCTGATGCCTACACGTCTGCTTCTGGCCGTTTTGCCCTCCGCCAAGCGCCGCTTTGGGTCGATAACAGCCATTCACGACCGGCAACTAACGCCCCCTAGACGTTGGGCGCATCGAGCGGCTCAAGCAGCCTCTTCATCCTCAATCAGCGCCCACAGCCTAGCCGCCTCGGCAAACTCCAGCATGTCGGCCAACTGGCCCGCATCAACGTCCCCGCGACGGTGCGCAGAAATAGCAAGCTCGGCAAGCACCCCGGCTCGGCCATCCGGATCGGCTATCAGAGCGGGCTGATCATTGAGTTCGGCCAGCCAGGCCGCTGGCAGGCTCAACATTTGACCGTCCACAGTTGATCGATCCGCGTTGTATAGGATTGGCTCATCATCTCCCTCCTCATCCCCCAGTCCGGTGTCGCCGGCACGCTGGCGGCTCGCATTTTCCCCCTCCCCCAGCGCTCATTGATGTCATCCATCACCTGCATCAGCCGGTCACATGCCACCGATTGTTTGAGCGCAAACAAATCCTCTGAAAACTCACCTGGTTGCCGCAGGTCCATCAGCAGCACCTCGGCCTTGCTGTAGCGGAACCCAGGCCTGAAAATCTGCCCGACCGCATCGGCGGCCAGTCGAGTCATCAGCAGCGTGTCGCAGGTTGGGTATGGCAGTTCCACCAAAGCGCCCTGGGCGTGGTGCGACTCGTCCGGGTTGAACATGCCGGTGCGGATGCTCACGCGCATTCGCTTGCACACGGAGCCTTGAGCCCGGAGCTTTTCTGCAGCCCGTCCAACGTAAGTGGCCACGGCCTGCTTGATCGGCGCCAGCTCAGTCAGCCGCTTTCCGAACATCCGACTGCAGCAGATCTCCTGCTTCGGCGGTTCGGCCTCGTCCAGTTCAAGGCATGGCGTGCCAGCGAGCTCTCGGGCCGTCTTTTCAACCACAACGCTGAACTTCTGGCGAAGTGTCCAGGCGTCAGCTTTGGCCAGGTCCATGGCTGTGCGGATGCCCATCGCTTCAAGGTGAGCGGTCATACGCCGACCAATGCCCCAAACTTCCTTCACCTCGGTATTGCGCAACACCCAATCGCGCTTGAACGGATCGGTGATGTCGACGACGCCACCTGTCTGCGTCAGCAGGCGCTTGGCGGTGTGATTGGCCAGTTTCGCAAGCGTCTTGGTTCCGGCGATCCCAACACCCACAGGAATCCCCGTGCACTGGAAGATCCTCGAGCGCAGCTTTCGCCCGAACTGGGTCAGATTTTCCTGAATGCCGGAAAGGTCAGCGAAACACTCGTCGATGCTGTAGACCTCTGTTGCCGGCACCATCGATTCGATCAGCGTCATGACACGCTCGCTCATGTCGCCGTAGAGCGCATAATTACTGCTGAAGGCCATGATGCCGTGTCGGCGCAGCTTATCCTTCGCCTGGAAGAACGGCTCGCCCATCTTCACAAACGGCTTAGCGTCGTATGACCTGGCGATCACGCAGCCGTCGTTATTGCTCAACACGACGATCGGGGTCTTGGCCAAGTCGGGCCGAAACACGCGCTCGCAGCTTGCGTAGAACGAGTTGCAGTCGATCAGGGCAAACACTTGGTCACTGCGCATGGTCACGAACGCTGTAACGCACAACGCCCCATATCACGAGCTCGTCGCCTTCCATGATGTACCGCGGCGGATATGCCGGGTTCTCGGACTTCAGGATGACCACTCCATCGCGGCGGTGTAGGCGCTTGCAAACTGGCTCACTGTTAACCGCGGCAATCACCACATCGCCGTGTTCAGCCTCGCGGCCGCGGTCGACGATGACAATATCCCCGGAATAGATGCCTGCCCCTTGCATGCTGTCGCCTTCGACTTTCACTAGATACACATGGGGCGCGCGGAGGTCGAATAACTCATCGAGGGAAATATGGCCTTCCAAGTGGTCCGGAGCAGGCGAAGGGAACCCGGCCGGCACGCGAAACGAATACAGCGGGAGTGGTTCGGTACCGCCGGTTGGCGTACCCAAAAAAGTGATAGTCATGGTGGAAGGTCCGAAGCAAACTGTATGCATATACAGTAAATCCGGCATCAGCTGCTCGGTCAATCCTGGGCGATGAAAATTCTGACGGGCGAGAGGGGGAATTATGTGCGGACGGTACTCGATCTATGAGTCGATGGATCACTACCTGCGCCAGCTATCGCTAGAGCTTGTGGTAATCAATGGCTACGACCACGAACCGATCAGTCGTTTCAATGTGGCGCCCTCGACCCGCGTCGAGATCATCCGCAGAGTAGACGAGGGGCTGAGTGTGGATAGGGTTAAGTGGGGATGGTCGCCTTTCTGGGCGAAGGGGAAACGCCCTGACCCGATCAATGCTCGGGCCGAGACGGTGGTGATGGGAAAGTTCTTCAAGGCTCTGTGGCCGAACGGGAGAGCTTTGGCACCGGCAAATGGCTGGTTCGAATGGGTTCCAGATCCTGCAGACCCGAAGCGAAAGCAGCCCTACTACATCACGAGCGCCGATGGCGGACCGCTATTTTTTGCCGCGCTCGCCGAAGTACATCAGGGACTGGAGCCAGATGAGCGGGATGGATTTGTCGTCATCACAGCCGCTGCTGATCAAGGCCTGGTCGACATCCACGACAGAAAGCCCCTGGTGCTCTCGCCTGAAACCGCAAGAGAATGGCTGGATCCAGCCACATCAGGCGAACGCTTGGAGGCCATCGTCGAGTTTGGATGCCGGCCGGCACGGGACTTCCAATGGTTTCCAGTTGGCAAGGCGGTGGGGCATGTTCGGAACCAGGGCCACGCCTTGATTGAGCCCGTCAGTGAACAGGACCGCCAAGGCCACCTAGAGCTTTGAGCTGATAGTCAGTGACCGCCTGACACTGTGACTCGGCAATCATCCGCAGACGTTCCACCTCTTCCGCCGACGCACCAGAGGCTTTAGCTTCATGGTGACGCTTCCATGCCTGCACGGCGTCGGTGTACATGGGATGATCCGGATAAAGAAACGGTGGTTTGGTCTCCATCTGAACTCCATTCTGAGGCCGCCATCATTGAATGGTAGCCGGTGCCCGACCTGCTCGGATTAACTGGTAATCGAGAACCGCTTGGTATAGCGAATCCGCCAATAGGCGCAGGCGCTCGACCTCTTCAGGCGGGGCACCACCTGTTTGCGCATCACGACGGGCCCGGACCGCTTCCAGAGCTTTCAGTAGCAAGGGCTCACCAGCGAGCGCCATCCCCTCCAGCGTTCTTTTCACGGATTAATCCTTTGGTGGAAGTCAGTGCATTATAGGCCGCCTCGCCCCAGTGCCCGCTATTCAGTGGATCGAGGCGATGCGGCTAAAATTGACCCTGACTTCACACCCCGATAAGGCGGAAAACCGAGCTCCACCTTGGCGGCTTCCTTCGCATGGTTAGGCGGTTGACAGCTACGCCTTCGCGGCAGGCTTGAGTCTGAACGTAACCCCCATCCTGTTGAAAGCGTTCATTGCAGCAATCGTGGCAGTCAAATCTACCAGGTCTCGCTCGCTGAAGACCGCGGAGGCGGCAGCGTAGGCCTCATCCGAAACATGGGTTTCTCCCACATTGGTCACCTCTTCTGCCCACTTCAATGCAGCGCGCTCTAGATCAGAGAATAAGTGTTCCGCCTCATGCCAAACCGCGACTAGCAGCACCTTGTCAACTGACATGCGGCCTTTGATCAAGTCGCGAGAGTGAAGATCGATGCAGAACGCGCAACCATTGATCTGTGATACTCGAAGGAAAACCAGATGTATCAACTCCGGAGGTAGATTCGTTCCGGTGGTTACATAGTGGTGTAACCCGGTCAGCGCTTTTGCTGCACCGGGAGACTTTTCAAACCAATTCATACGAGTCATACATACTCCATCAGCGCTTTCGTAAACACAGACGCATTTTATTGCGTACGCGGCTCGGCTCATGGGTCCAATCCGCTGTAATTTCTGGGTTCCAATAGGTGGCTAGGGCGCTTTTCTACTTCCCGGCTTCCTTGCTATGGGGAGAACTTTCCAAAACCGTCGATCACCGCCTCGCATGCCAGGCCGGCTATTCGGCTTCGCTCAAGCGCCGTCGCGAGGTCTCCCGCCATTCTGTCAGCTTCTTCAAGCAGTCCCCCGAGCACCACGACGGCAGAGGCTCCTGCCTGGCGCTGCTGGGCAGCAATGGCATCGCAGGTGGCTCGGTGGCCGTCCCGCAGTCTCGCGATTTCCCCGCGCAGCCCATCAGCAGCAGACTCAGCATTAGCGACGCGGCCTTGAGACACTTCCAGTTTCTTGCGTGCACTCTCCCCCTCCTCGTCCGCCACGGCTTGGCGGCGCTGTTCTTCGGTTCTGGCCTGGGCGGCTGCGCGCCGGTCGCGCTCAACCACCTGCAGGCGGTAGTCGGCCAACTCGATCCGGGCGGTGCCGGTTTCGCCCTGGGCAACCACCACCCGGTACTGCTGGCCACCGGCGACAAGAACCAGGGCGATCAGCCACCAGCACCAGGCAGGCACCGCTCCGAGCCAGGTCATGCCAAGGCCCTCCGCACACCCTCGTCGATCACCTGGTCAGGGTACGGATTGCCGCCGTTCTCGTGGACGATGATGCCGAGCACCATTCCGCGCAGCGTGGCCGGGTCCTTAATGTTGATCGGGTCGGTGGGCCGCACTCTCAGGCGCTGGGCCACTGCCGAAGCGTAAGCCTGGGTGTCGTTCTCGTTGCTCGGCGCCCAGCGGTTGATGGTCTCAAGCACGGTATCGATGCCCTTCCCACCTATACCTGGTATGCCGTCTTTGCCACGGTAGTTGATGAGCAGCTTGCCCAGGGCGCGGATACCGTTCTCCGGCTCGTCGAAGCGGGCAAAGCGCGGCTTGGCCACGCCCACCTCGAGACCAAGCTGCCCTTGCCAAGCGTTGCGTGGGTTGAAATCGATGTTGCCAGGGTTGTTGTTGCGCACTCCGCGGGAAGTAGTCATTCAGTGACCTCCTGTACTGGTTGACCTGCAGCTGCCTCCACGGACACGGTGACCTTGGCGGAGTAACGCTTGATTACCTGGGCGGTGCGAACGATTGCAGCTGGCTGCTCCTCCAGCAGCTTGCGAGCCGCGGCATCCGCATCCTGTTCCGTGGGGTATTCGTTCTGGTGGATGGGATCGAAGTTGTTACTGGTGTTGATGACGATAAACGGCATGGGTTTTCTCCAGGCAAAAAAATACCGCCGGATGGCGGTCGGGTCGGGATGTTGCTGCGAGCTAGGCCGGTACCGCCGGCCAATCAATTTCGGTTGGCCAGCCGGCCTGCTCTGGCACTCGGTTCAGCAGAACACGGTATCGCTGCCAATCCTTGAGTTTGGCCTCCTCCGCCTCGCTGGCCATCTGCAGGGCGGCGGCATCTATCAACGGCGCCAGAGCCTGGTCAGCCGTATGGCGAAGCTCGGCAATGGTCGCCAGCGCCAGCTCTTCCGCCTGCTGGGCCGCTGACTGCATCAGGCTCCAGTCAATCTGGGCGAAGCCAAGGGTTGGGAAATTTTCCTCGGCTGGCTTGCCGGGCAAAGCGACACGACCGTCGGGCACATCCACCAGATCCCTGGGGAAGCGCTCGGCCTCGGTCGACTCCGGGCAATTTGGCAGAAACAGGGTCAGCAGCAGCTGCCCGCCAATTCGCTGTATCGGGGCGGCCAGCCACTGCGAGCCGATGGCATTGACCGGCAGCGTGGCCCCTTCCATCAGGTTGGCCAGGTCAATGGTCAAGCCGTTGATGTTGAGCTGCTCGCCGTTCTTCCATACAGCGAGCTGCTGCGGCGGGTACATTTCCTGGGGTGTGAGTTTGATGATCATGAATGCCCTCTATTTCCACCAGCCAGTGCCAGTGAGCGAAACGACGTTTTGTGCGCGGGTTACGCTAGAGATGAACGCCGCCCCGCTAGGAGTGGCCCACGCAGTCGGTGATGAATTGTCGTACCCAGTGACTGGCACGTTCGAGACACCTAACCCGACATTAGTACTGGCCTGGAAAGCGAATGGCCAAGTCACGTTCTTCACCACGTTGGCGGAATAGCCGGTGAACGTCGCAACACAGATCAGTAGGCCGCTGGCGAACTGAAAGTAGTAGCCATTGGCATTTGAGCCTGACCGCATAAGTGCTCCGGCTGCCGGATCACCGATGATCGGTGCTGCTGCAGCGATACCTGCCGGAATTGCTCCATTGGCGGGCGCTCCCAAGGCACTGTAGAGCTCGTTAAAGTTGTTGAGAGCCTTCAACCAGGCGCTCCGGCGGTCGTCCCCACCGGCACCACTGGGAGCGGTACCGAGGTTGATAGTTTGCTTGGCCATATTATTCCTTGCTAAAGAGTAGGTCGGGCTGCGAACAGCGTTCTCCCGTTTGGATCAACTGGATTGATTGCCCCGTAGTTTTCTGTATAGGCCTGTAACATATCGCGCCGGCCGTTCAAGAAGCCCGCAATTGTGGCTAGCCATGGGCTTGTAGTCCCGGCTGGAACATACGTTGGGGACAGTAAAGCATTAGCCAAAAAGTAGTCATCCATATTGTTGGTCCATGGCATCTGACAACTAGCCGCATAGTATCCAGCACCAACAATTGGGTTTCCCGCCACTATGAAAGATGTAGTAGTTGGCTGACTATTCAACCGAACAATGTCGTTTGTGGAGGTGAAGATATCCACTCCCGAAGCATCGCTCACAGTGGCGCCATACGCTCCGACAGACACCGGACTGGCTGAGTAGCTACCCACGAACCAGTCCACTTGCATGGCTTCCAGCCATACGGGCCCAAAGTCAGGGTGCATGTATTTGGCGACTCGCCAGCCAGTCCAGTTGCCCGGCTGCCCCAGCACATAAAAATTCGAGAGCATCAAATGCCCAGGGCCGTTCACGAAAACAAGCGGACGTTCATATGTCGTTATCGGCGTCGGAAAATCATATCCATTGAGGAACGGCTGGTCCCTGTTCGCCCACGATGGAAAGGTAAAAGAACCTTGATACATAACATTCAAGACCCGATTGACCGAGTCGATTTGTGACTGGATGTTATTGTTTACCGACCGCACGCCATACTGGCCAACTCCTGTAAATGGGGCTCCACCGCTCGACAAGACCAGAACCTGCCACGTCTCGTTGAACCCTCGTCGAATTGTAAGCAGCCCAGGCGAGTACCAGGCCTGTGGAGACCAGTTAGTCGAGCTCGAAGCCGGCGCCAATCGGTCCACCACCACAAACGAGTCACTTTTGATTTCTGGTATCGAAAAGGTCTGCTCAAAGCTACCGTCACAAGTTACCTGTAGCATCTTGAGGGAGCGGATTGGCGTGCTTGCGGTGTCGAGGGTCACCCTTGAGGACGCATCCTTCGTCCTCAGCCCATAAAGAGCAGCCATCAGGTCAGTCTCCCCACCGCGACACGCTCGACGCCGTTCACGTCGTACACATACAGCCCTCCATTGTTCAGCAACGTAGAGCCCTGGGCATCTTGGCCCCGCAGAGTGAATGTGCCCGCTGCAAAGTTGATCTCCAGCAGCGGCAGGCCTTGGGCGTTCAGTGCAGCAGATCGAATGGTCATACCGGCAACAATCTCTTGAATGAATGCCCTGTTGATCACCGCCTGGTTGATGAAGATCTGCCCACCCTCAACCACGAATGGCAGGATCGTCTGGCCGTTCAGGCTGTCGATGATCGCGAGTCGTTGGGCCATCAGCAGGATCTCGCCCTCCTCCCCATTGCTGCCGATCGCGATGCCCGAGACGACCTTGCGGCCACCTTGGTTTGTCTCAACCTTCAGGGTGGTTTGAGCTGACACCCTGCCATTGATGTCAGCCATCACCTCGCTGACCTGCTGCACCGACGCATTGGTCTGGCCTAACTGCGCCTGGACCGTCTCGACCTGCCGCCCCATTGCAATGCCATCCTCGATCCGGGCCGATTGCTCGGTCCAGACACCCACCAGACCGCCCGTCGCGCCTGCCAGGCCGGAGCTATCACCCTCCATTTCCGGATTCACCTGGACATACAGCCCGTCCAGGCGGCTGGCCTGCGCGGTGATCGCGGTGCCCTGCTGCTTCACAACCGTGTCCATCTGGCTGATCGAAGTGGCCTGGCCACCGACCGCACGAGCACTTGGACCAGCGACAAACGGCGACGGACCGTTGCTCTCTCCAAGCCGCTTTTCGATCATCACCGAATCGATCACCAAGGTCAGATCGGCAACGACTGTCTGATTCAGGTAGAGCGTGATGGCCGCGCGCGTGCTGTCGGTGACCGTGATCGGCAAAGTGAGCCTTGTCCTGGCCGTGGAGTACGCCACTACAGCAGATGTTCTTCCCGAACCATCGTACAGCGAAGCCCTCATGGAACCTGCGGCGCTGCCTCGTACATACATGGATACCAGGTAAACGCCAGGCTCGATCCTGACGTTGTAACCAGCCACGTTGTTGATCGGGCTGAGCATCAGAAAATGCCCTGCCGTGGCAAAGCCACCGACCTGATAGCCAAAGCCGGAGTCAGCCTCAGGGACTGCTACGCCAGCCCGCGTAACACCCGACGAAGAGACCAATGCCGGTAGCACCGTGGAGGTTAACCAGCTGTACTCGTCACTGAGCAGGTTGGCGCCATTCCCCCCGATGCTTCCCACGCTGCTTTGAAGTTGCGTGAGTGCCTGGCCCTGGCTGGTCAGTGTGCTGCCTTGCTGGGTGACACTTGCACCCAGGGTGTTGATGGCATCCGCATTAGCAGTGTCAGCAGCAGTGACACGGCGCGCCACGATATTGCACCACAGCGCTCTCCCTGTGCCATCAGCTGGCTGAATACGCGTCAGAAAACGCGCTGACACCGCGGTCGGCGGCGCCGTGATGCGCCCCGAAAAGCTCTGGAATCCACCGCCGGCCGAGAACGTGAAGGCGGTGACGTAGCCGATGCTCGCTCCGGCCTTGTCGAAGAACTGCATCTGGAAGTTACCGGTCTGCCCGGCGGTCATGTACGCCCGATAGATGTCGGCAGACAGGTCGAACTGCTCGCCCCCGGTGGTCAGCACGTTGGCAGCTACGCCGCAGAAGCTGTTCGCCGTGAACGAAATCGCCTTTCCCGCCGACGCATGGGCAGTAAGACCGGCAATCGTCGGCCCAGCAGTCCATGGATCGGTCACCCCATCCTCGAAACTGCCACGTAGCACCAGGTTGTCCGGCTGCTGGTTCAAGGAAGCCTTCAACTGGGTCAGCGAGGAGCCCTGGCTTTCGATCGTGTTGCCTTGACTGGTTACTGTAGATTGCAAGGTCTGCAGCGCCGACGCATCCGCTTTGGAAGCCAGCTGCGCCAGTGCCGACTGGGCTGCCGCCGCCGCGTCGGTGGCCACCCTATCAGTCACCGCCACCCACGCCGAACCGTTCCATCGCTTCGGTGTATTGGTGGCGCCAGTCGTGTCGATCCACAGGTTCTCGGCTTGCCGGTCGGCGACCGCCGGTGTGCCAGTCTGGTACAGCACCTTGCCCTTGCTACCCGCCAAGTCGGACGCCGCCTGCGCCGCCTGTTGGGCGGTCGTGACATTGCCGTTGGTGGTTTGCAGGCCATTGGTCAGGTTGGTGATGCTATTGCCCTGACTGGACAAGGTGTCGCCCTGGTTTGTCACGGTGGTGCTGAGCGCCTGCAGCGCCGAAGCATCCGCTTTGGTCTGAGCAACCGCCAGGGCATTGGCAGCTGCCGCAGCAGCATCCGTGGCTGCCTTGTCAGTGACCGTCACCCAGGTGCTGCCACTCCAGCGCTTCGGAGTATTAGCGTTGCCGGTCGTATCGATCCAGAGATTCTGGCTCAACCGATCAGCCACATCAGGCGCCGCTGATTGCACGATCACCTTACCCTTGCTACCGGCCAGATTCGACGCTGACTGCGCAGCCTGCTGCGCCGCAGTGACGTTCTGATTGGTAGTCGCCAGGTTGTTGCCCAGGTTCGTGATCGAGCTGCTGGCCGAGGACAACCCGCTCTCGGTTTGCGTAACCCGCACGTCCAGAGCCTGATTCGCCGCCGCCAGCGCGCCGGTTGCACGCGCCGACGGCCCTGCCACGAATGGCGAGGGGGCATTGCTCTCTCCTACCCGCTTCTCGACCATGATCGAGTCCACCACCATTGATGCGCTGGCCGCGGCGTGGCGGTTCGGGTAGATCAGCAGGCCGACCTTGGTGCTGGCCGTGATCGTGATCGGGAACGTGATGCGTGTGCGCTCTGTGGTGTACGGCAGGATCACCGAGCGGGATGTCACCCCGTCATACAGGTTGGCCATCATCGAGCCGGCCGTACCGCCCTTCACATACATCGACACCAGATAAACCCCGGGCTCCACCCGGATGTTGTAGCTGGCCTGAGTGTTGGCTGGGGCCATGACGATGTAGGAGAAGATGTTATCGCTGGCAGCTTGCAGGGAGTAACCGAACCCGGAGTCTGCCTCCGGCACGGCCACCCCGGTTTTGGTCAACAAGGCGCCGCCCGTGACCGGCAAGGTGGCCGAGGCCAGCCAGCTGTAGTCACTGTCGAGCAGGTTGGCGCCGTTGCCCGCCAGGCTACCGATCGTGGCCTGCAAGCCGGTGAGCGCATTACCTTGGCTGGCCAACGTATTGCCCTGACTGGTGACGGTGTTGCTGAGCGTCTGCAGCGCGGAGGCCTCTGCCTTCGTGGCCACCTGCGCCAAAGCGCTAGCAGCCGCTGCGGCTGCGTCCGTTGCAGCTTTGTCCGTAACCGCTACCCAGGCCGATCCTGTCCAGCGCTTCGGTGTATTTGCCCCTCCAGTGGTGTCGATCCAGAGGTTCTGCGTCAGGCGCTTGTCTGCAGCCGGCGCCGATGTGCCATAGATGACCTCCCCCTTGGCGCCAGCCTTGTCCGACGCGGCCTGGGCAGCCTGTTGCGCTGCTGTCACGTTGCCGTTGGTGGTCTGCAGACCACTGTTCAGCTGAGTGATGCTCACGCCCTGGCTGCTCAGGGTGTTGCCCTGACTGGTGACGGTATTGCTGAGGGTCTGCAGCGCCGAGGCGTCCGCCTTTCCTTGCGCAACGGTCTGCAGGTCGTTGTTCAGCTGGGTCAGCGCCTGGCCATGGCTGGTCAGGGTAGTACCTTGCTGAGTAACGGTGGTCGTCAGGTTGCTCAGCGCATCAGCGTTAGCCGCGTCAGCTGCCGTCACCCGACGGGCCAGGATGTTGCACCAAAGCGATCGACCGGTGCCGTCCGCTGGCTCGGTACGAGTCACAAACCGGGCCGAGACCGCCCCCTCCGGCGCAGTGATTCGACCGGTGTACGTCTTGAAGCCGGTAGTCCCCGCCGGCACCGAGAACGCGGTGAAGTAGCCCAGGTTGGTGTTGGTCTTGTCGTAGAACTGCATCTGCAGGCGGGTGGTCTGCCCGGCCGTCATGTAGTTCGGCCAGATGTCCGCCGCCAGGTCGAACTGCTCACCGCCCTTGGTCAAGACGTTGAAGCCTATGCCGCAGAAGCTGTTGTCGTAGAACGAAACGCCCTTCCCTGCCGACGGGTGCGCCGAGATATTGGTGATCATGGGGCCATTCGTCCAAGGATCAACCAGACCATCCTCGAAGCTGCCACGTTGGATCAGGTTATCGGGCTGCTGCCCGATCGAGGCCTTGAGTTGGGTGAGCGCCGCACCTTGGCTGGTCAGGGTATTACCCTGACTCGTCACGGTGGAGTCCAGCGCTTGAAGCGCCGAGGCATCGGCCTTGTTCGCTACCTGCGCCAGTGCGCTGGCAGCCGCGGCTGCAGCATCGGTCGCCACCTTGTCGGTGACGGCCACCCAGGCACCGCCATTCCAACGCTTGGGTGTATTCGCCGCACCGGTCGTGTCGATCCACAGGTTCTCAGCCTGACGGTCGGCCACCGCCGGCACCGCCGACTGGTACAGCACCTTGCCCTTGCTCCCGGCCAGACTGGCCGCAGCCTGGGCGGCCTGCTGAGCTGTGGCAACGTTGCCGTTGGTGGTTTGCAGACTGTTGTTGAGCTCAGTGATGCTGCTGCCCTGGCTCGACAGCGTGTTGCCCTGATTCGCCACCGTGGTGCTCAGCGTTTGCAGTGCAGATGCATCAGCCTTGCCGGCCAACTGCGACAATGCCGACTGCGCAGCCGCGGCGGCATCCGTGGCAACCTTGTCCGTCACAGCCAACCACGCGGTACCGTTCCAGCGTTTCGGGGTGTTGGCGTTGCCGGTGGTGTCAATCCACAGGTTCTGCGCCAGGCGGTCTGCAGCGGCCGGCGCAGTTGCTTGCACCAGCACCTTACCTTTGCCCCCCGCCAGCGTGGCCGCGTCCTGGGCGGCTTGCTGGGCTGCGGTAACATTCTGGTTGGTGGTGGTCAGGCTGCTGCCCAGCGCAGTGACAGCAGAGGCGTTCGCCTCATCACCGCTGATCCGAGCGGTGCGCTCGTCTACGACAGAAGCGACCGACGCCGACGGCGCGATCTGGCCGACGGCAATCCAGTCGATTTCGAACACATCGCCGGCCGCCGAGCTGAGCCACAGGTAGAACCTGGTGATCGTATTGTCCGACCAGTCGCTGCCGCCATTGGTCAGCTGCGACATATTCCACTCGAGTACCACGGTCTGGCCAACCGCCAGTCCCGGGTTTGGGATGATCTTGTTGTACGAGGTCGACGACCCATGGCTGGCCGTCACATAGGACACCTGACCATTCCAGCCTGAACCTGCGCGCCGGGTGATGCGGCAGCGAATGCGGTCATGGTCACGGCCTTTGAGCGACACAACCGGCGAATTGAGGTACGAAGCGCCGGTGTCGTCATTGGTGACGATCAAGCGGCCGTTCTCAAGGGTTAGCGCGCAGCGTGTACCGGTCCAGCCCTCGACGGTCGAGACGAAACCGAAGTTCAGTGCCGAGTCAAAGCCACCGGACTCGGCGCGCAGGGTTGCGATCTGCGAGGCCATGGCAGCATCCGCACTGGTCCGCGCCGTAGTCTCGTTACTGATCGCGGCGGCGTTCGAGGCGGTACCGGCCGCCACGGTATCGATACGCTGCCCCAGCGCAGAGTCGGCATTGGCTCTGGCGGTGGCCTCCGCCTGGATGGCAGCGGCATTGTCACCAGCCGAAGCCGTGAGGGTGTCGATCTTCTGGCTCAGCGAGTCGTCCGCCGACTGACGGGCCTGCGCCTCGCTGGTGATCGCCGCCCCACGAGCCTGGGCCTCGGACAGCAGGCCCTGCGCGCGTGCAGCAGATTCATCCGTGATCGCCTTGGTCCGCGCCTGGGTCTCGACGGAAATCGCCTTGTTGCGGTCGATCACCTCCGTTGCGATCGCCTGATTACGAGCCGATGTTTCAGCGGCAATGGCTTGGCCGCGAGCTGTGGCTTCAGCCGCAATAGCCTGGGCCCGAGCAGTCGCCTCAGCTGCAAGTCGCTGGGCAACGGAGCCTGCCTGAGTTGGCGGGCCGGAGATCAGCGAGACCTCTTGGCGCAAAGCCGGCGCCAGCTGCCCAGCCTCGATTTTGTCCTTGAGCGCATCGAGCATGGTCTTCACGTCAGTCGACGTGGAAGCCACTACCTTCAGGAAGTCGCTGACACCGTAGGCGTTCTTGGAGCGGATGAAGTAGGCGTAATTGGTAGCGAAGGCCAGACCGGTGTGGCTCAGCGTCAGACCCTGACCAAGGTACTCGCCCTGGGTCGCCTGCGGATCGGTCGAATAGAAGTACTCGTAGGTGCCGCCATTCAGGCCGTGCAGCGTGTTGCTCGGGTACAGCGTGATGGTGTCGATGGTGGCCTGTACCACACATGCCTCGGGCACCGGTGGGCCATCGATGTTCACCGTGATGCCGGCTTCGCCTGAGCGGGTCAGCGGACCCAGAGCGGCCACGCTCATGGTGTAGTTGCCGGACGGCAGGCCAGACAGCGGCAGCTTGAGCGTGGTGGCCGGTACCTGCTGCGCCTGCACGGCCACCGTGCCCTGACGCACCGTAATGGCGTAACCAGTAACCACCCCGTAAGGGGCGACCCACGCCAAGGTGCCCTGGACTACCTCAGCATTGTCTTCGGTCGACCAGGTGAGCCCGGTAGGGCTGCCCAGGCCGCCGGTTGGCAGGCTGATGAAGCCGATCGGATTATACGGCTGACCTACAGCGTCATCGAAGATCGCCGGCTCGTTCTGTGCCACCGACACGTTGCAGCCGCTGTCGGGGCTCATCGACCAGTCGGTGACAATGAATTCGCCGACGATGTTCAGCGACGGAAGGTTGACCTTCACCGAGCGGCCTGGTCGGCAGTTGTAGCCCATGAAGTTCATGGGGATCGACAAGGTCCCGCCTGCTCGCCGGCGGCGCAGCTCAATATTGGCCAGGCGCTGGGCCTGGTACGGGTTGCTGACGTAGGAGAACGACAGCGTTTCTGCCGCCTCACCGCCGTCGGCCTCCACCCATTCGCTCACCGATACCTCGGGATAGTCTGTCTCGGCCCAGGCCTGAGCCGGGTCCACGAAAGTACCACGCACGGTGTTGATCGCCGAGTCGTTGGTCGGCTCGGTGCTGCCGGTGACGGTGCCGATCACCATGTCCTCAGTGATCTCGAAGTCATACGGGCCGTAATAGGCCCCGACCTGCAGCATCCAGCGTCCGCCTACACGGATGAGCTTGCCACCGCACGCCGCCTCCAGCTTCTGCATCACCTGGGTGCGCGACTCGTCGGCCCCAATGACACAGCCTGAGCGGTATCGTGCCGAGGTACTGCCGTCTGCGTTGGCCAGCATCTCATCGCACACGCTGGCACTGTTGGCGAAACTCGCGAACACGATCTCATCATCTGGCACGCCGCAGCGATTGCGCAGGAACCAGAGGATGTGAAGTGCGGTATTTTCGCTGTAACCGGCGGTCCCGGTCCGAGGATCGTAGATGTCCCGGCGCCCGCGAATTACGAAGCGTACATCCGGAATGCCGGAGGGATACTTTTCGGCGCTGTACTTGAACGACAGCCGGACAAAAGACAGGCCCCGGCCGATCTGGGTGTCGCGCCAGTCCGGGCTGTTGGCTTTCAGGAAGGCATTGACCTGAGTCGGATTGGTGACCAGCTCATAGCTCGCGTGCTCCCCATAGGACTGAACGCGCTCCTCGCCGAGGAAGATATCCTCCAGCCCGTCAATCTCTCCCTCCGACAACACATAGACCATGTGCAGCCACTCGCCATCGGCCTGGTCACCCGCCTGCTCCTGCCCCCAGGCTAGAACGCCACCAGTGCTCACCCGGCCCAGCACGTAGCGAGCTGCCGCCTTGGACGAGCGCAGAGTCTGGCTGGACGGTTCACTGGTGCGCAGCGAGCCGGTATCGAGCTTGTCTTGCTGCGACGCAACGTAGAACGCCATCGCTGCGCCCGCCAGCGCGCCCCAAGGTCCGCCCTGAATGAAGCCGATGGCCGCACCGACCGCGATCTGGGCCGCCTTCTTGACTGCAGAACTCATTCAACCCTCCACATCGTCAACGGTTCACACTCAATACGCCCGACCCCATCGGGGGACACCGACCAGAACTCATCCGCCCAGAACACCGCCACGCCTCGCCCGTTGGGGCCTTCGTACAGGGCGATGTCGCCCCGCTGCCGCAGGCCTGGCTGGATACGGAAAAAGCAGGCATCCCAGGCGGCCTCCAGCGAACCGTGCAGCTTATTCAGCAAGCGCTTGGCTCCGACCTCAGATGAGTACCGGCCCCGATAGGCTTCGGCAGGATCAACACCGCACACCGCCTGGGCGCAGTCGGCTGCAAACAGGCAGCAGTCAAATTCGCCCCATGAAAAAGGCCGCTCGGTGGCGGCCTTGATCGTGTTGGCAAGCTGTGTCGTCCAATCGCGCTTTCGCATGGCTATGTCTCGTAGGTGAACTTCGGAGCGTCCTTGGAGGCGCCCCAGTAGATGGGCCAGTCGGCGATTTGGGCGATGGCGAAGAAGAAGCGGTCGTCCTGCCGGCGAGCCCGGTGATTCTCGTCGGTCCAGCGTTCGGTACCAGTCCGGTTCCACTCGGCCATGCGGTCGATAAGGGGAACCGTGATGCTGTTGCCCTCCTCGCCGTTGCCTGCATAAGAGAACTTGGCGGCATCCATGCGCCCGCTGAACAGGATATCGGCGGCATAGCTGCCGTCCTGGTCGAACACTACGAACATCAGCTTGCCGTTGCGCCCCCGGCACCCCTTCAGCGAGGTTTCAGTGATGATCTGGGCGTCCAGGCCGTTGAGTGTCAGGTCCACCGACATGGGCGAACCCGAGTTGCTGCTCTCCTGCGACTGGCCGACCGCCCCGAAGCTGCCGACGCCCTGATAGGTGATGCCATCGATCACCAGGTCGCCGGTACCGGTATGCGCGAAGACCATCCCATCGGGGAAATCCAGCTGGCAGGCATATACCGCCATGAAGTTGCCCTTGGCGATGATGTCGACGACTGTCTGGCTGAACGGGAAAACACCGGTGGCCATCAGAATGCCTCTCGAAATTGCAGAGTCGAGTTCGAGACCACGGGCTGAGTGGTCCATTCGTTGGTGTCATCCATGCGGCGCATCTCGCAGTAGGGATTCTTGTACTCCACTGCACTGCCGACCGGGATCAGCTTGCGGATGCGCTTGTTCACCGCAATCACGGCTTTGCCAGCGGCGTCGGAAGAGGCGTGCTCCACCACCTCGAACATCTCCCCGCTGATGGTGATGAGATCGCCGCGGCTGAATACCTGGCGGCTGGCCAGCATGCCTTGCAGCTGCATGACGCTGGCCTGGGCATTGGCGACTGCCACCGTCGGCGTGCCGATGTTGTCCATCCGCACTCGGGTGAGGTACGGGATGTTAACCGTGCCGAACATCCCGTGCAGGCGGCCCAGCAGCGATGTCAGTTCGCGTTCGTCCTCCTCATACAGAACGCCGAAGTTCATGGTGCATTTCCAGTAGGAGCCAGGCTGAGCCACGATCTGCTGCGAATTTGACAGCGAAGAACTGAAGCCCCGATTGTTGTAGACGACACCCCAGGTGACCTCTGTGGGCTCCAGGTCCTCGGGCCATTCCTCCGCCATTGGGTCACTCCAAAAAGAAAGCCCGCCGAAGCGGGCCGAGCATAGTTACCGCCGCTGCAGCATCTGCCGCCCGGCGCCGTTGGTCTTGAAGTCTCGCAGCATGAGCTCGTAGCCATCCCGAGCGCCCTGCTCGGCAGCACGCCGAACATCGGCCAAGGTGGCAGCGTTGGCTTGCCCTGACACCTGGATGTGTTGGGTGATGCCGCCAAACGTGATCGAGGATTCTCCGCCGCCTCCTCCGGCGCCAGCAGCCATGACGCCAAGGGAGCCGTCCGGCCCCCGGTGGAGAGGCAGAATTGCTTCGGGACCGGCCTCGGCGAAGACCCCCGCGCCCTTGGCAAAGGCGAACATCTGAGGGCTGTCGTACACCCCGCCGGAGAAGGCAGACAGGCTGGGCGAGTCGTAGACCCCGCCCTTGGCGTTGGGAATGACCTCGCTGAACCCGGTCATGGTGCCCTTCCCCAGCGCCGCCCCACCGCCGCCCAAGAAGCCGAACGCCGAACTGAGGAAGCCGGCGGCTGCCTGGCGCACCTGGATGCGAATCAGGTCCTCGATGATCGCGTCCGCGAAGTCCTTGAACGACGCCTTGCCGGTCTTGATGAACTGAACGATGCCGTCTTCGAGGTTGCTGAACGCATTGGTGAACAGATCTTCGGTCTGGCCCGCAACATCGGCAGCGCTGTCGAGGTAGTTCTCGAAGGCTGCCGAGGCGCCATTACTCCAGTCCGCCTGGGCGGCATCGATCTTGATGAAAGTGTCCTCCTGAACCTGCACCAGCTTCGCGCCGTACTCCTGCCTCAAGGCGATCTGCTTTTCGAGCTCCTGCCGCTGCTTCTCGTTCGAAGCGGTGGCCAACTCATCGCGCAGGGCCAGGATCTTGTTGTTGTTCTCCTGCTCGAGCGCTAGGCGAGATTGAGCACGACTTGCCCGCTTGTCGCCCATTCCTACCGCTGCCGCTGCGGCATCACCCTGCTGCTGAGCTATCGCCAACTGACGCTCAAGGTCGGCCTGGTACTTCATCGCCCGCGACAGGCCGGTCGAGGCCTGCACCGCACTATTGAATTGCTCGGCGAGAGCGCCAATGGCTTTGCCGTACTCTTCGGTGGTGATTTTCTTCTGCGCCAGCAGTAGATCAAGGTTCTTGGTCTGCTTCTGAAATTCATCGGACGCAGCGCCTACGGGGTCGTAAGCCTTCTTCAACTGCTGATAAGCGGTCTCTGCTTCCTTCAACTGCTGATTCAGCTTCGTCTGCGCAGAGGTGGCGTCTTTCGTTTCCTGCTTGGCGCCCTGATTGGCCTTCTTCTGGGCCTCGATCGCGCTGGCAGCCGACAGGATGGCTTGGCGGTCAGTCTCGGTGAGGTCGGCGTTTTCGGCCAAGTAACGGTTGGCGATCTTCATCGCATCGCCGTTGTCCTGTAGGCCCGCCAGCTGCTTCTGCAGGGTTTCGAGGTAAGTCTGCCCCGCCGTGCTCATGCCGGCTTTCGCGGCGTTGTTGGCAGTGGTCGAAGCCG
>Ga0209676_1000637_pt1 | contig 50380 bp, 45 predicted proteins | sample AraplaCvi_mLB_r2_FD_184282 | JGI IMG/M metagenome (GOLD analysis project Ga0209676, IMG submission 184282) | Arabidopsis root microbial communities from North Carolina, USA - plate scrape MF_Cvi_mLB_r2 (SPAdes) (version 2) | ecosystem: Host-associated > Plants > Roots > Endosphere | place: USA... | reverse complement strand
ATATTGGTCGCATCGCCGATCAGCAGGTCGGCATCGTCGCCGCCGTCGAGCCGGTCGTTGGCGCCCTGGCTGCTCAGCCATTCCTGGTCGCCGACCAGCCGGTCGGCGCCCGTGCCGCCGAGGAGGATGTCCGATTGCCAGCCGCCGATCAGCATGTCAGCACCTGCCTCGCCAGAAAGCAGATCCTCGCCATTGCCGCCTGAGAGCATATCGTCGCCCGAATTGCCGGCGATCTCGTCGTTGCCGCCGAGCCCGGCCAGTTCGTCGCTGCCTGCACCGCCGATCATCATATTGGCGAGCGCGTTGCCATTGCCGGTGAAGTCGGCGGCGCCGCGGCGGATCAGCGCCTCGACATTGTTCGCGAGCGTGTAGCTGCCCAGCGTCGTTTCGACGCGGTCGAACCCGGCATTGGCCGCCTCGGTAATCCGGTCGCCGAAGTCGTCGGCAAGGAAGATGTCGTCGCGCACGGTGCCAAGCAGGACGTCCGCCGCGGGAGTGACGGGCAGGGGAAGCAGCGCGATATAATTGGTCGCGCCGGGCGAGGACTCGCCCCGGTCGATGGTCAACGTTTCGCGGATCGTACCGGCGCCGCCGAGGCCGGGAAGCGAATCGCGGGTTGCGAGCGTCGAGAGTTCGGATCGGGTGATTTCGACGCCCTGAAAGATGAGCCGCCCGTGCGAGGAGATCACCTTGGTGAGCGATCCGGCATCGGCGAAGCGCCCGCCGATCACGGTGACGATGGCCGTGTCGTCGAGCCATAGCTGGTTCTGCTCGGAGATTCCGCCGCGTAGTAACGGGTTCAGGCCGACCGAGTCGATCAGTGTCGCTTCGCCCCAGAACCGGTAGTTGCGGCCGTTCTCCTCGCTCAGTGCGCGGACGATCACGGTACCGCTCGATTTGAGGTCGTAACCTCCATCGCTGTTGCCGCGCGCGGCCGTGTCGATGAAGCGCACGTCGTAGACGCCGCGCTCGCTCGCAAAGCCATCGCCGTTGAAATAGGCGCCCGCAGTGCTCTGGATATTTTCCATGACCACCCGATTGAGCGTGACATTGTGGACGGTGCCGTCGAGATGGACGCCCGCGGGCAGGTCGTCGCCCGTTTGTCCGGCCATGTCCGCCGTGACATTGTCGATCACCACATCGTTGGTGTCGTACTGAATGCGGATCGCGGTTCTGGAGAAGCCTTTCACATCAACATCGCGGATCGTGAGGCCGCTGATCGTCGCGGTGCCCGAGGGCGCGCTGGAATAATCCTCGAAGAAACGGCGGACATTGTTCGCGTCGATATCCTCGATATGGAGATTGCTGATATCGGCGGTAACGCGAAAGGCTGTGCCGACATTGTCGATCTTGAGGTCGCGGAATTCCAGATTGTCCGCCCCGGCGCCAAGCTTGAACAATTCATTGCCCGAGGCATCGCCCGCCTGCCAGTCGGCGGGTCGCGAGCCGGTGAAATGCGCGGCCATTGTGTTGCCGCTGGAATCGATACCGCGCACGACAACCGGCTGGCCCTCCGCTCCGCCGCGGGTGATGCCGAGGATGCCGGTGACATTGTAGCCGCCTTGGTCGGCCAGCAGCAGCACCTCTCCCCCCGGGCCCGCCCTTCCGATCAGCGTGTTGAGCGAGCCGATTGACGCTGCGTTGTTGATATCGCTGCCACTTTTGTCCCCGGATCCGGCAGGCGAGATGTACAAGCTTGACATGACGAACGACCCCTTGCTTTGCGACGAGACTAACCCCGATCAAGTTTTCATGCTGCACCGCGTCATGGTTAAGCCAGCATTATGCTGATCATCGGTTAGGTAATTGCGATGGGCTGTCATGGAAAAAATAATGGCGCGAAAGGGACCATATCGTTCGCGCCGTCCCCTTGGTGCCGCGCGTTGATGTGGGGCGACGCACGGCATCATTATCTTTGCCTATCCGTTATATCGACCGCGATATTCGCGCATCTTGGTAACGCGAAGACCCGGAATGCCGGCGCGATCGACCGAACGTCGCCATGCAGCGAGTTCCTCCGGGCTAAGCCGATATCTTTCGCACGCGTCGTCGAGCGCCAACAGTCCACCATCTATCGCAGCCAGAACCTCGGCCTTGCGGCGCGAAACCCAATAAGTCGTGCATGACGATGGCAGATCGTCAATTGTGAGTGGGCCCAGCGGTCCGGCGACCGATGTGGGCCTCGTCTTAAATTCGAGCACCGCGAACTCTCCATTCGCGCGGCCAATGCCGCTTTTGTGTGCCCCCCGCCCGGAAATCTGGGCCGGTAAGGTTAACAAAAGCTTTCGAAATGCCTCCGAATGCGATCAACGGTTGATCGCCGCGTTGTTCGAACGCGGTCCGACGGCCAGCGGATGTTGATCGGAAATGCTGCCGGCTTCAGCGCTTGGCCCATTCATCCATGTACCAGTTCACGAACGCCGGAATCCCGACGGACATGGGCGTTGTCGGAGCAAAGCCAAGATCTCGACTGATATCTTCTATATCTGCAAAGGTCTGATGAACGTCGCCATCCTGCATCGGCAACAGGTTTATCCCGGCTTTTCGACCGCACGCCTCTTCGATCGCCTGGATCAGATCGGTCAGCCGTTCGGGGCGATTGTTACCGATGTTGTATAATCGGTGAGGCGTTGAGAATCCTCCCGGCTTCTCCCGGTTGTCGTCCTGCGGGGGGGTGTCGAGCGCGAGGACGACGCCGCTCACGATATCGTCGATAAAGGTGAAGTCGCGAAGCATGTCGCCATGATTGTAAACGTCGATCGGATGGCCCTGCAGCACGGCCTCGGTAAACTTCCATACCGCCATATCGGGCCTGCCCCATGGCCCATATACGGTAAAGAAGCGCAGGCCCGTCTGCGGGATCCGGAATAGATGCGCATAGGTTTCGCTCATCAGTTCATCGGCGCGCTTTGTCGCCGCATAGAGCGAGATCGGCGTATCGGCGCGATCGGAGACGCGGAAAGGCGTATCCGAACGCATGCCATACACTGACGAGGAAGAGGCATATACCAGGTGCGAAATGGCCCTGTGGCGTGCCAGCTCCAGAATATTGACGTGCCCCGAAACATTCGAGTGGATGTAGGCGGCCGGATTTTCGAGCGAGTAGCGCACGCCCGGTTGCGCGCCAAGGTGAACGATTCGATCGATTGTCTCTGTTGAAAGCGTTCGAGAGAGCGCGTCCGCATCGCCAAAATCGACATCCGAAAATGCGAAAGATTGCCCATGGAGCGCCTGGAGGCGCGCGACCCGTGCGCGCTTGAGGTCGAGCGAATAATAGGGCGTAAAATTGTCTATTCCGACCACCCGCTCGCCGCGATCGAGCAAAGCGGCCGCGACATGCATCCCGATGAAACCAGCCGCACCCGTGATGAGCGTAGTCAAATCTCGTCCCCATTTCCTGCGCCGGCTTGCCGCAAGCCCAGCGATCTAATTACCGGACGCGCCTCTGGGATCGCGCCGTATTTGCTGCTCATAGCGGGGCAAAGGTAAATTCACAGCAAGACCTGCGCAATTGTTGCTGCTGGATGATGCGCGGGAACTGAAAAATGGTGAGCCCTGCTGGGTTCGAACCAGCGACCTACTGATTAAAAGTCAGTTGCTCTACCGACTGAGCTAAGGGCCCATCGCGGTGGCGGCAAAGCGGCCTCGCGAAGTGAGCCGTCGCCCTAGTGCGCCGATGCGTCCCGGTCAACCGGCTTCGGACGCGAAAGTCGCGCGGCGAGTTGGCGGACGCTGCGGCCGTGCAACGGGTGCGGCCATTCGGGGACGATCGCGCGCAGCGGGCCGAGCACGAACGCGCGTTGTTCGATCGCCGGATGAGGGATCGTTAGTGCGCCGTCGGACCAGGTGCCCCCCGACCAGAGCAGGATATCGAGGTCGAGCGTGCGGGCACTCCAGCGCTGGCCGGTGCGGCGGCCAAAGCTCGCTTCGATCGCCTGCAGCCGTTCGAGCATTTCGGGCGGGCTCAGCGGCGAGGCGACGAGCGCGACGGCGTTGGCATAGCGGCGGCGCGACGGGCCAAGCGGGTCGCTCGCAATGATCGGGCTCGCGTCGACCGCCTCGATATCGTCGCTCTCCAACGCCGCGAGCGCCGCCAGCAGCACCGCGCGCGGGTTGCCGAAGCGGACATGGCGCCGGTTCGACCCGAGGCCGATGGCATAGAGGGGAAGCGGCATTGCGTTGCTCATGGCCTCGCGCCTATCGCAGATGCGTGGAAATTGACACCCCTTTGCCCGGAACCGAGCCGCCGCGTGATTGCCCGCGCTGCCCACGGCTGGTTGCGTTTCGGCGCGCATGCCAGGCCGAGTATCCCGATTGGTGGAACGCGCCCGTCCACGCGTTCGGCGATCCGGATGCCTGGTTGGCTTTCGCGGGGCTGGCGCCGGGAAAGCATGGCGCCAATCGAACGGGGCGGCCGTTCACGGGCGACTATGCCGGCGACCTGCTGTTTGCGACCCTAGCGGAGTTCGGATTGAGCCGGGGCCGCTATGACGCGCGCATCGACGACGGGCTGACGCTCGACGGCGCGATTATCGTCAACAGCGTCAAATGCCTGCCGCCGCAGAACAAGCCCACGCCCGCCGAGATCGCGAACTGCAGGCCCTTTTTCGAAACGCAACTGGCGGCCTTGCCGAAGGTTTGCGTGATCATCGCGCTTGGCCGGATTGCGCATGATGCAACGCTAAGGGCAGCGGGCATGCGCCTCGCGGGCTTTCCTTTTGCACACGGCGCCGTGCATTTGCTGCCTGACGGACGGCATCTGATCGATAGCTATCACTGCTCGCGATACAACACGAACACCGGGCGGCTGACTGCGGCGATGTTCGCCGATGTCTTTCGTACGGCGCTGGCGCTCAAGGATCAGACGAGCGGGCCGAATTCCTCGACCAGCCCGCGGTAAAGCGCGCGCTTGAACGGGACGATCAGTTTTTCGATCTTGTCCAGCTCGGCCCATTTCCAGGCGCGGAATTCCTGATGCTTGGTGTGGATGTTGACGTCGCTATCCTCACCCATGAAACGCATCAGGAACCAGTGCTGGCGCTGGCCGCGATATTTGCCGCCCCACATCTTGCCGATCAGATGGTCGGGCAGGTCGTAAAAATATTCCTCGCGGCTGCGCGCGATGATCTCGACCAGCCCGCCATGGACGCCGGTTTCCTCGCCGAGTTCACGGATCGCCGCTTCCTCGGCATCTTCGCCGTCGTCGATCCCGCCCTGCGGCATCTGCCACGCTTCGCTCGAGGTATCGAGCCGCTGGCCGACAAAGATACGGCCGTCGCGGTTGGCGAGCATGACGCCGGCACAGGGGCGATAGGGAAGGGCGCTATGATCGATCATGCCGCCCCGGTAGCTTCGGCGACGATCGCTTTCAATACGGTCAATGCCCCGCGAATATCTTCTTTGGCGCTCGGGATGCCCTGCGACAGGTTGATATAGCCGTGGATCGTTCCCGTCGCCTCGCGATAGGTGGTAGGCACGCCGGCCTCGATCAGCTTGGCGGCATAGGTGCGGCCCTGATCGCGCAGCGGGTCGAGGCCGGCGGTGATCAGCAGCGTCGGCGGCAGACCCTCGGCCGGGAAATCGAGCGGCGAGGCGCGGTAGTCGGCGGGGTCGGCGGCGTAATGATTGCCGAACCAAGTCATGCTGCCCGTGGTGAGTAAATAGCCTTCGCCGAAATCGCGATAGCTCTGCCAGTCGTCGTGCGTCGTGACCGCGGGATAGATCGGATGGATCGCGATCACCGGCTTCGACGCCGGCTTGTCGCGGAGCGCCAGCGCGGTCGCGATGGTCAGATTGCCGCCGGCGCTTTCACCCGACAGGACGAGCCCGGTGCAAGGGATATTGTCGGCGACCCAGCGCGTCGCGGCCTCGCAATCGATCGGCGCGGCGGGGAAGGGGTGTTCGGGGGCGAGGCGATAGTCGATTGCGATCACCGGCATGTCGAGCAGCCGCGCCGCTTCGGCGCAATAGGAGTCGTGCGTGTCGAGATCGCCGATGACCCAGCCGCCGCCGTGATAGAAGACCATCACCGGGCCGGGCGTGCGATCGGGGCGGTTGTCATAGATGCGGATCGGAAGCTCGCCGGCGGGCCCCGGAATTGTCCGATCCTCGACCTTCGCGATCTCGCCGCGCGGCACGTCGGCGAGCTGGCCCATCACGCGGAACATTTCGCGCGCGCCCTCGGGCGGCATCTCTTCCACCTTCGGGCCTTCCTGCGCGTTCAGGAAGGCAAGGAAAGCCGCCACGTCGGGGCGCGTGAAATGGGTGGTGCCGTCGGTCATCTGCGTCTCTCCCTAATCGCCATTTTTGCCATGCTATTCGGTATCGGCGGCGCAAATTCAATCCCGAAATGAAACTCACCTGCGCTTCCCGCTTCGCAGCGCACAATTTTTTCTCAATTGCGGCTTGGCGCGCACGGGCCTACGCCAGCGTTACAGGTTCGCAAATTGAGGCAGATAAAGACAATGGCGACAGCGGTAGTGGACCAGGCCGACAAACGGCAGTCCCCCCTTTCGGATGCGGTGGTAGTACGATTTGCCGGGGACAGTGGCGACGGGATGCAGTTGACCGGCGGTCAATTTACCCTGTCGTCGGCGCTCGCGGGCAACGACTTTGCGACCTTCCCCGATTTTCCTGCCGAAATCCGTGCGCCGCAGGGCACGTTGTTCGGCGTGTCGGCGTTCCAGATCAATTTCGGATCGTCGGCGATCGACACCGCAGGCGACGCGCCCGACGTGCTCGTCGCGATGAACCCCGCAGCGCTCAAGACCAATGTGCCTCAGCTCAAGCAGGGCGGGCTGATTATCGCCGACGAGGGCGAGTTCAACGATCGCAACCTCGCCAAGGCGAAATATGACGCCAACCCGCTCGACGACGGCAGCCTCGCTAAATGGCAGCTGCTCAAGCTCAACATCAGCCAGCTGACGATGGACGCGGTTAAGCCCTTCGGCCTCGGGAACAAGGAAGCGCTGCGCTGCAAGAATATGTGGACGCTGGGGCTCGCGCTCTGGATGTTCGACCGCGACCGCCAGCCGCTGATCGACTGGCTCAACGCGAAGTTTGCGAAAGCGCCCGATCTCGCCGCAGCCAACGTTGCCGCGCTCAACGCGGGTCATGCCTATGGTGAGACCGCCGAGCTGGCGGGGCCGCTCAAGCAGCATCATGTCGACCCCGCGCCGGTGGCGCCCGGTCTTTACCGCACGCTGACCGGCGCCGAGGGGATTGCGCTCGGCCTCGTCGCGGGCGCGCAGCTTGCCAAGCTGCCGATGTTCTTCGGCGGCTATCCGATCACGCCCGCGTCGGCGATCCTGCATCATTTGTCGCGGCTCAAGGAATATGACGTCACGACCTTTCAGGCCGAGGACGAAATCGCCGCGATCTGCTCTGCCATTGGCGCAAGCTATGGCGGTTCGCTTGGCGTCACGAGCTCGTCGGGTCCGGGCATCGCGCTGAAGGGCGAGGCGATGGGCCTCGCGATCATGACCGAACTCCCGCTCGTCATCGTCAATTCGCAGCGCGGCGGCCCTTCGACCGGCCTGCCGACGAAGACCGAGCAGTCGGACCTCTATCAGGCGGTCTATGGCCGCAACGGCGATGCGCCGATGCCCGTGATCGCCGCGCGCTCGCCGGGCGACGCGTTCGAATGCGCGGTCGAGGCGGTGCGCATCGCGGTGCAATATATGACCCCAGTGATGCTGCTCACCGACGGTTATATCGCCAACGCCGCCGAGCCGTGGGCGGTGCCCGATCTCACCACCTACGACGAGTTTCCGGTCGAATTCCTGACCGAGGTGCCCGAAGGCGGGTTCAAACCCTACGGCCGCGATGAAAAGCTGAAGCGGCCGTGGGTCAAGCCCGGAACGCCCGGCCTGCTCCACCGCATAGGCGGGATCGAGAAGGAGCTCGACACCGGCCACATCAACTATGCCGCCGATAATCATCAGGCGATGACCGACATCCGCAAGGACAAGATCGACGGCATCAGCGTCCCCGACCAGATCGTCGAACTCGGTGCCGAGGGCGGCAAGCTTGCGGTCGTCGGCTGGGGTTCGACCTTTGGCCCGATCCATCAGGCCGTCCGCCGCAAGCGCGCCGAAGGCCTCGATGTCAGCCACGTCCATATTCGCCATATCTGGCCGCTGCCCGCCAATCTGGGCGAGCTGCTCAAGAGCTTTGACAAGGTGATCGTGCCCGAAATGAACACCGGCCAGCTCAAAACCGTTCTTCGCGACCAGTATCTGGTCGATGCCAAGCCGGTGAACAAGGTGTCGGGCCAGCCCTTTACCATCGCCGAAATCGAAGCGGCTATCGAAGGAGCGCTCGCATGAACGAGATAACGACCATCGCGCGCGCAACGACGCTCAAGGATTGGGAAACCGATCAGGAAGTCCGCTGGTGCCCCGGCTGCGGCGACTATGCGATCCTAAAAGCCGTGCAGCGTACGATGCCCGAAATCGGCACCGCGCCCGAGAACACCGTGTTTATCAGCGGCATCGGCTGCTCGTCGCGTTTTCCATATTATATGGAAACCTACGGCTTCCACACGATCCACGGGCGCGCGCCCGCGTTCGCGACGGGGCTGAAGCTTGCAAACCCGAGCCTCGATATCTGGATCGTCACGGGCGACGGCGACGGGCTGTCGATCGGCGGCAACCACACGATGCACCTGATCCGCCGCAATCTCGATTGCCAGATCATGCTGTTCAACAACGAGATTTATGGCCTGACCAAGGGTCAATATTCGCCGACCAGCCGTGTCGGCACGACAAGCCCGTCGACGCCTTATGGTTCGGTCGACCGCCCCGCGCAGCCCGCGGCCTTCGCGCTCGGCGCCGGAGCGCGCTTCGTCGCGCGCGGATTCGACGTGTCGAAGGAATTGCCGAACGTCCTGAAGGCGGCGCACGCGCACAAGGGCGCGGCTTTTATCGAGATTTTCCAGAACTGTATCGTCTATAATAAAGACGTGTTCGAAGATTTCGCGGCGCCGAAAGGCGCCGAGGATCGCCAGCTCTGGCTGAAGCAGGGCGAACCGATGATCTACGCCAAGGGCACCAAGGGCATCGCGCTCGACGCCGAGGCGCTGCACCTCAAGACCGTCGATATCGTCGATGGCGACTGGCAGGCCGCGGGCGTGATCGTCCATGACGTGACGAACCGCAGCGTCGCACATATGCTCGTCGAAATGCGTTTCGGCGAGTTCCCGATGGCGCTTGGCGTGCTTTACGACGACCCGCGTCCGACCTTCGAGGCCGATGTCGTCCGCCAGAACAAGGCGGCGGCCGAAGGCAAGAAAGCCGATCTGCAGAGCCTGCTCAAAAAGGGTCAGACCTGGACGGTGACCGAGGGCGGACCCGAACTCTGATCCTCCGCCGCCATGGATAATCTGACGCACAGCCTTGTCGGCGCGGTTCTTGGCCAAATGGGGCTCAAGAAAAAGACCGGCCTTGCGATGCCGACGCTGATCGTCGCGGCGAACCTGCCCGATATCGATGCGGCTTGTGCGGTTTACGGGATCGAATCGTTGTCGATGCGGCGCGGGGTCACGCACGGGCCGATCGCGCTTTTGCTGCTGCCGATTGTCCTGTGGGCGCTGATGCTGGCTTTCGATCGCTGGCAGCAACGGCGCGGCAAACGGCCGGCGTCGCGCCTTCCGATCCACAAAGGCTGGCTGCTCGCGCTCGCCTATATCGGCTGTTTCAGCCATCCGGCGCTCGACTGGCTCAACAATTACGGCATCCGCCTGCTCGAGCCGTTCAGCCATCGCTGGTTGTATGGCGACACCATCTTCATCATCGACCTGTGGATATGGATCGCGCTCGCCGCGTCGATTTGGTTGTCGCTGCGCGGCGAGCGGCGCGACGCGGCAAACTGGCGGCGGCCGGCATGGATCGGCTTCACAGCCGTGAGCGCCTATATCTTCCTGAATGGCCTCATTACCGGCGCCGCCGAACGCATGGCCTCGAGCGCGTTGGATGCGAGTGGCCAAGGGGGTGCGCTCGTCGTCGCGAGCCCGCCGCCGCTGGCCTTCTGGAAACGTGATATCTTCTGGCGGACGGCCGACCGCTATGGCACCGCGAGCTTCATCCCCGGCGTCGGCGGCAGCGTCGATCTGACGGGCACGCCGACCGGGATGGATGATCCGCGGATTGCCACATGGGCGAAGGCCGATCCCGCGGCGCGCGCTTTCCTCTTCTGGTCGCGGATGCCCGTGGCGCAAAAGGATGGCGATGCCATTCTGCTGCGCGATCAGCGCTTTATGCACCCACTCGCGCAAGACCGGTTCCAGGTTCGACTTACCGCGCCCGACACCGCAAGCCGACCCGAATGAAAGCGTTCGCGTGACGTCATGGCGCCGCGCTTCAACCGATTGTCAGCGGCCCCTGTTTGAGGCAGGAAGGCAGCAATGAACACGCATGTCAGCCCGCGCCGCGGTAAGGAACTGCTCAGCGCCGACCGTGCCTATCGGTCGGGCGGCGCGATGGCGCGGCTGATCGCGCTGGCGCCGGCGGGGCTCTTTCACCGCATGCTCGACCGGATCGACGCCGGGCTTGCTCAGGGAACGATCGAGAGCCATCTGCCCGACGGCAGCGTGCGCCTGCTTGGCGGCCGCGGCAAGGGGCCGGGGGCGGTCGTTCATCTCCACAGCTGGGCGTCGCTCGCGCGGCTCGTGTTGTCGGGTTCGGTGGGCTGGTATCGGGCATGGGAAGCGGGAGAATGGTCATCGCCAGATCCGGTGCCTTTATTCGATCTGTTCATGCGCAATGGCGAAGCCTTGGGCAATGTCGCGCGCGCGCACGGGCCTTGGCGCTGGCTGAACAAGGCGATTCACGCGCTCCATCGCAATGATCGGCGCGGTGCAAAGCGAAATGTCCATGCCCACTATGATTTGGGCAATGATTTCTATCGTTTATGGCTCGACCCTAGTCTGAATTATTCGAGCGCGCTGTTCACCGATCCGGGCCAATCGCTTGAGGAGGCTCAGGCTGCAAAGGTCGATGCGATCCTCGACCGGCTCGACCTTCGTTCGGGAAGCCGGCTGCTGGAAATCGGATGCGGCTGGGGCGCGCTCGCCGAGCGCGCGGTCGAGCGGCACGATGTGCTCTACACCGGCATCACCTTGTCGCCCGCACAGGCCGAAATCGCCGACGCGCGGCTCGCGGCGGTCGATCTGTCGGATCGCTCGCGGATCGAAATATGCGATTATCGCGACGCGCAGGGGCCGTATGACGCAATCGCCAGCGTCGAGATGGTCGAAGCGGTGGGCGAAGCCTATTGGCCCGTCTATCTCGACGCGATCGCGCGGTTACTTCGTCCCGGCGGCAAGGCGGCGATCCAGTACATCCTGATCAACGACGCGCTGTTCGAACGCTATGCGGCGAGCAGCGATTTCATCCAGGCCTATATCTTCCCCGGCGGCTGCCTGATCTCGGAAAGACGTTTTCGCGCGTTGGCCGAGGCGCGCGGCCTCGCGTGGCGCGATGTGCACAGGTTTGGCGGGGACTATGCCGAAACGCTGCGCCAGTGGCGCGAGCGCTTCGACGCGGCGGTCGCAGCCGACCAACTGCCGTCGGGCTTCGACGCGCGCTTCGTGCGGCTCTGGCGTTACTATCTGCAATATTGCGAAGGTGGCTTTCGCGGCGGCGGTATCGATGTCGCGCAGGTCACGCTCGAAAAGACAGCCTGAAAACAGGGGAGAGAGAAGCATGCGAAGATTTTTGGCGGCGGTGCTGCTGTGCACCGCGGCGGCGGGGTGCAGCGCGCCCACACCGACCGAGACGACCGACAAACTGCCAAAGGATCTGAATGTGCTGTTCTGGACCCAGGATCAACGCGACGCCGCCTTCCGCACGATGGAGACGGTCCCGAAGGTCGTCGTGAACACTGTCGCTGCAGGCGGGCCCGTCTTTCCGCTGCCCGAAGGCAAGCCGATCGATCTTGGCACCGATGTCGACGCCTATATGGCGAAACAGCGCAATGCGGGCCTTATCATCGTGCAGGAGGGCAAGGTCCGGCTTGAGAAATATGCGCTCGGCTACGACGCCAAGGGGCGGTGGACGAGCTTCTCGGTCGCCAAGAGCTTCACGTCGACGCTTGTCGGTGCTGCGGTGAAGGACGGTTACATCAAGAGCCTCGACGACAAGGTTACCGTCTATATTCCCGGCCTCAAAGGCTCGTCGTATGACGATGTTTCGGTGAAGCAGCTCCTCACCATGACCTCGGGCGTCAAATGGAATGAGGATTACACCGATCCCAAGTCCGACGTCGCGCTGTTCAATATGCAAAAGCCGGTCGCCGGCGAAGATATAACGGTCAGCTATATGAAGACCTTGCCGCGCGAAGCACCCGCGGGGTCGAAGTGGGTCTACAAAACCGGCGAGACCAATTTGATCGGCGTGCTCGTGTCGAGTGCAACGGGCAAGACACTGTCGGCCTATCTGTCCGAAAAGGTCTGGAAGCCGTTCGGCATGGAGCAGGATGCCGTTTGGATGCTCGGCGCGACGGGGCACGAGATCAGCGGTTGTTGCATGTCGGCGAGCCTCAAGGATTATGCCAGGTTTGGTCAGTTCATCCTGAACGGCGGCGTCGCGGGCGGCGAGAAGATGCTGCCCGACGACTGGCTGCCCGCCGCGACGACGAAGCAGGCGGGCATCGAGCAGCCGGGGCGCGGCTATGGCTATCAATGGTGGACCAATGACGACGGCAGCTTCGCCGCGCAGGGCATCTTTGGGCAGGGTATCTTCATCGATCCCAAGCGCAAGCTGGTGATCGCGTCGAACGGCAACTGGCCGACCGCGACCGATCCCGAGGGGGTCGGCGCGGCACGCGAAGCGTTCTACAAAAGCGTGCAGGCGGCGGTGGACAAGGAAGCGGGGCGCTAAGCCCCGTTTTGGTCAGTCGGTGACGGTTGCGGTGGCGCGCTGCGCCAGCCACACCGCGACAAGCGGGACGGCGACGCCGAGCGCCATGATCCACCAAGCATCGGCGAGCGTGACGGCGCGGTAGAGCGCCGCGCCGATCACCGCACCCGCGACGATCCAGCCCGCACCGGTGCCTGCCGAAATGCGCATCGCGAACCAGCTGCCACCAAAGGTACCGATGAACCAGCCGACGATCAGCGCGATCGTCGATCCGATCGGGATCAGGACTTCGCCGCTGTTCGGATCATAAACGTCGGGCGAAATCTCGCTACCGGCATATTGGGCGAGCCAGATCAGCCCGAATGCGACGACGATGCCGATCACCGCGGCAATCGCCGTTCGCAAAATATCCTTGGTCATTCCCGCGCCCTCGCAAACCCTCTTATGCGGGTGTCTTAGCGCAGGAAAACGAAGATGGCGTTAAGCTTTTTCCATGACCTTGTGCAGCGCGTGGAAGGCGGTGCTCTCGAAACGCTCGACCATCAGCTTGGCGACAAATTCGCCGACCGCTGCGGGATCCTTGATGCTCTGAGGGTCTTCGCCGGGATAGGCGCGTGCGCGCATCTGCGTCCGCGTGCCGCCGGGATCGAGGATCGCGGTGCGGACGGTCGAGATATTGCGCATTTCGGCGCCGTAGCTGGTGACGAGCGTTTCGAACGCCGCCTTCGATGCCGCATAAGCGCCCCAATAGGCGCGCGGCTCGCGCGCGACACTGCTCGACAGCGCGATCAGCCGGCCGTTTGCGGCACGGCGCAGCAGCGGGTCGAAATTGGCGATCAGCGCCTGCTGCGCGATCAGGTTCAGCGTCAGCAGTTTGTTGAATTCCTTGCCGTCGATCGCCGCAACGGGGGTCAGCGTGCCCAGCATCGCGGCGTTGAGCACGAGCATGTCGAGTTGCTGCCAGCGTTCGGCGATCGCACTGGCGAGGCGTGCGATGCTGTCGCCGTCCGTCAGGTCGAGCGGAGCGATCGTCGCGCTGCCGCCGGTCTCGTGAATGCGGTCTTCGAGTTCCTCGAGCCCGCCCGCCGTGCGCGCGGTGATCACGACATGCGCGCCGCGTGCTGCGAGCGATTCGGCAATGGCTTCACCGATGCCGCGGCTTGCCCCGGTGACGAGCGCAACCTGGCCCGTCAGTTCTTTAGACGTTATAGTCATTTGTCAGACAACCCGTTCGGCAAGCAGCGAAAATTGATCTTCCAAACCATGCTCATCGAAATCGGTGAGCGTCGTCGGATAGTCGCCGGTAAAGCAGGCGTCGCAATATTTCGGTGCGTCGTCGCTGCGCTTCGCTTCGCCCAGCGCGCGATACAGGCCGTCGATCGAGATGAAAGACAGGCTGTCGGCGTTGATGAAATTCGCCATCTGGCCGACGCTCATCTGCGCCGCGAGCAATTTGGCGCGCTCGGGGGTGTCGACGCCATAGAAGCAACTGTGCTGCGTCGGTGGGCTCGCGATGCGCATATGCACCTCGGTCGCGCCGGCATCACGCATCATCTGCACGATCTTGAGGCTCGTCGTGCCGCGCACGATCGAATCGTCGATAAGCACGATGCGCTTGCCCGCGATCAGCGCGCGGTTGGCGTTATGCTTGAGCTTGACGCCGAGGTGGCGGACCTTGTCGCCCGGCTGGATGAAGGTGCGCCCGACATAGTGCGAGCGGATAATGCCGAGTTCAAACGGGATGCCCGATTCCTGTGCGTAACCGATCGCCGCGGGCGTGCCCGAATCGGGAACCGGGATGACGAGATCGGCGTCGACCGGATTCTCGCGCGCGAGTTCAGCGCCAATCGCCTTGCGGACCGAATAGACGCTCGTCCCGTCGACGATCGAATCGGGGCGCGAGAAATAGACATATTCGAAGATGCACGGCCGCGCCGGATGGTCGGCGAAGGGGCGGTGCGAGGTGAGCTGGCCGTCGCGGATGATGACGAGCTCGCCGGGCTCGACCGAGCGGACGAATTCGGCGCCGACGACGTCGAGCGCAACGGTTTCGGACGCGAGGATATGCGCGTCGCCAAGCTTGCCGATCACGAGCGGGCGGATGCCAAGCGGATCGCGGCAGCCGATCATACCCTCGGCGGTCAGGCAGATCAGCGAATAGGCGCCTTCGACCTGCTTCAATGCGTCGATGAAGCGGTCGAGCAGCGAGCGGTAGCTCGATGTCGCGACGAGGTGGATGATCACCTCGGTATCGCTGGTCGACTGGAAGATAGAGCCGCGGCGAACGAGCACCTTCTTGAGCGCGGTCGCGTTGGAAATATTGCCGTTATGCGCGACCGCGAAGCCGCCGGTCGACAGGTCGGCGAACAGGGGCTGGACGTTGCGCAGCGCGGTTTCGCCAGTCGTCGAATAGCGGACATGGCCGACCGACGATCCGCCTTGCAGCTGGCGCATGATGTCGTCGCGGTCGAAATTGCCCGCAACATGGCCCATCGCGCGGTGGGTATGGAATTCCTTGCCGTCGAAGGCAGTGATGCCCGCGGCTTCCTGTCCACGGTGCTGCAGGGCGTGAAGCCCCAGCGCGACTACCGCGGCGGCGCTATCCGCGCCATGAATACCAAATACGCCGCACTCCTCGCGGAGCTTGTCGTCATCAAAAGGGTGGGTCGTCAGCATGTCATTCCAGGGGCAGGGGGGCAGTGACTGGGGCGCATATAGGGACGGCAATCGCAAATGTCGCCCCCCTAATCACGCATTTGTCACAGTCGATGCGAACAACGGCGTGACAGTGGCTCCAAACCTGCTCTAAAGCGCGGTTTATGGATGATCAGCGCGACACGACCGACCGATTTTCTCCGCGTTTCGACGCCGCCGGGCTGGTGACGGCGATCGTCATCGACGCCGATACGCATATCCTGCTGATGGTCGCACATATGAATGAAGAGGCGATCGAGCAGACCCGCGCAACGGGGCAGGCGCATTTCTGGTCGCGGTCGCGGCAGGCTTTATGGCGCAAGGGCGAAACCTCGGGCAACGGCCTGACGTTGGTCGAGATGCGGGTCGATTGCGATCAGGACGCGCTGCTGCTTCGTGTGCGGCCCGCGGGCCCGGCGTGCCACACCGGGCGCCGCTCCTGCTTCTATCGCCGCGTCGAGGCCGATGGCAGCCTGACCTTTCTGGATGACGATGCGCAGGGTTAGCGCCGTGATGGCGCTTATGTCGCTGCTCCTCGCAGGGTGCGACCGGCCTGCGCCAAACGAAAACCCGAAGGGGATCGACGCCAACAATCCGCTCGAGGTCGCCGCACGCCAACGCGGCGTCGTCCATCCCGAAGCGACGAGCCCGGTCGGCGTGTTCGAACGTAAGCATGACCTGGGCCGCGACGCGATGTGCGTCGTTCCCGATGGCGCGGGCAAATGGCGCTTTGCGGTCAGTGCAGCCTTCGGCCCCAGCGTATCCTGCACGGCTTCCGGAACGATGACGCGCGAAAGTGACGGCTGGCGGATGCGCTTTGCCGGTGTCGACGGCTGTGAGGCGCTGGTTCATGAGGAAGAAGACGAACTGAGATTGCCCGGAATCCTGCCGCCGCAATGCGCGCGCCTCTGTCCCGATCGCGCCTCGCTGTCGGGTTTGCGCCTGCCGCGCGCGAGCTGGTCGGCAAGCGACGCGGGGGACTTGCGGATCGCAGATCGGCACGGCAATATACAGCGTCCTTGCGGGGGCTGAGCTGCCCCGAAATGACCCGCTCTGCTGGTCTTGACGTTCACGTCAACGGAAACTAGTTTCATCCGCATGACCGAACAATATGGCCACGCCCATATCGATACGCCCGACCATCTGGGGCGCGAACAATTCAGCATCACCGACTTGTCGACCGAGTTCGGGGTCACCGCCCGTGCGCTGCGTTTCTATGAGGATGAAGGGTTGATCAGCCCGTCGCGCAAGGGATTGTCGCGCATCTATTCGAAACGCGACCGCGCGCGGCTCGCGTGGATCCTGCGCGCCAAGCGCACGGGGTTCAGCCTTGCCGACATTCGCGAGATGATCGACCTTTACGACGTCGGTGACGGCCGCAAAACGCAGCGTCAGGTGACAATCGAGAAATGCGAACAGCGCATCGGCCTGCTGCAACGCCAGCGAGACGATATCGACAGCGCCGTCGAGGAACTGTCGCGGTTCATCGATATGGTGAAAAAAGTCGACGCCGGTCAAAAGGTCGACTGAAGCCTCTCCCCGGGCAAGTTTTACACCGCTACCTGCTTTTCAGAAGGATACCTCATGCCCGTCTATCGCGCTCCCGTGCAGGACACCCTCTTTCTTCTCAACGACGTGCTCGGGATCGAGCGTTATTCGAACTTGCCCGGTTTCGCGAACGCGTCCCCCGACATGGTCGAGGCGGTGCTGACCGAAGCCGGCAAATTCTGCGAAGAAGTGCTGTTCCCGATCAACCAGTCGGGCGACCTCGAAGGCTGCACGCGCCACGACGACGGATCGGTGACGACACCCAAGGGATTCAAGGAGGCGTATAAGGCCTATTCGGAAGCCGGTTGGGGCCTGCTCACCGCGCCCGAAGAATTCGGCGGACAGGGTCTGCCGCACGTCCTCGGTTTCCCGGTCGAGGAATATCGCAACGCCGCCAATCAGGCGTTCGCCATGTATCCGGGACTGACGCAGGGTGCGACCGCCGCGATCCTCGTCAAGGGCTCGGACGAACAGAAGGCGACCTATGTCCCGAAGATGATCTCGGGCGAATGGGGCGGGACGATGAACCTGACCGAGCCGCATTGCGGCACCGACCTCGGTCTCATCCGCACCCGCGCCGTGCCGAACGGCGACGGCAGCTATGCCGTCACCGGGACCAAGATCTTCATCTCGTCGGGCGAACATGACCTTACCGACAATATCATTCACCTCGTCCTCGCGAAGACCCCTGATGCGCCCGACAGCGTGAAGGGCATCTCGTTGTTCATCGTGCCCAAGTTCATCGTGAATGGCGACGGCTCGCTCGGCGAGCGCAACACGCTGTCGTGCGGCTCGATCGAGCACAAGATGGGCATCCACGCGAACTCGACCTGCGTCATGAACTATGACGGGGCGACGGGCTGGATGGTCGGGGAGGAGAATAAGGGTCTCGCCGCGATGTTCGTGATGATGAACGCCGCGCGCCTCGGTGTCGGCATTCAGGGCCTCGGCCAGGCCGACGTCGCTTACCAGAATGCCGTGCAATATGCGAAGGACCGCCGTCAGGGCCGCGCGCTTACCGGCCCGCAGGACCCGCAGGAAAAAGCGGACCCGCTGTTCGTCCATCCCGACGTTCGCCGCATGCTGATGGACGGTAAGGCGACGGTCGAGGGGTTGCGCGCGCTTTGCACTTGGGGCGCGCTGCAGGTCGATCTCGCGCATGTCGCGGAGAGCGAGGAGGAGCGCCAGCGCGCCGATGATCTCGTCAGCCTGCTCACTCCCGTGATCAAGGGCTTCGGTACCGACAAGGGCTATGAGGTCGCGACCAACGCGCAGCAGGTGTTCGGCGGCCACGGCTATATCGAAGAGCAGGGCATGTCGCAGTATGTCCGCGATGCCCGCATCACGATGATCTACGAAGGCGCCAACGGCGTGCAGGCGATGGACCTCGTCGGCCGCAAGCTCGCGCAGAATGGCGGCCGCGCGATCCAGGCCTTCTTTGCCGTTGTCGATGAGGAATGCGGCCGCGCCAAGGGCAATGAAGCACTCGCCGATTTCGCGACGCGCCTCGAAAAGGCGAATGGCGAGCTCAAGGCCGCGACGATGTGGTTCATGCAGAACGGCATGGCGAACCCGAACAATATCGGTGCCGGCGCACACCATTATATGCACATCATGGGGATCGTCGCTCTGGGTTCGATGTGGCTGATGATGGCGGAGGCGGCGCAGAAGGCGCTGGCCGAAGGCCGCGGCAACAAGGATTTCCTTGAGGCCAAGCTCGTCACCGCGCGCTATTTCGGCGAACGCTTCTTGCCCGACGCCGGGTCGCTGCGCCGCAAGATCGAGGCGGGCAGCGAAGCGATGATGGCGCTGACCCCCGACCAGTTCGCGGCCTGACATGTCCGGTTGCAACCATCGCCGCCGTCATGCGTGTCGGCGGCGATGAGCAACCGCGCGCTGAAACCAATAGTCGTCGAAGGCCGCAATTGCTGGCGCATCGAACGCGCCGACAAGGCGCGGATGATCGTCGATGCGGCGGACTATTTTGCGCTGCTCGAACGGCTGATGGCCGACGCGAAACAGCGCATCCTGCTCATCGGTTGGGACTTCGATCCGCGCATCGCGCTCAAACCTGACAAGCATGGCAAGGGCGAACCGCTCGGTGACTATCTGCTGCGCCTTGCGCACGAAAAGCCCGATCGCGACATCGACATCCTGCGGTGGAATTTCGGCGGGCTGAAACAGTTCGCGATGCCGCGTATTTTGTCGATGGTCGCGCGCTGGAAACTGACGCGCTCGATCAGTTTTCGCCTCGACAGCGCGCATCCGGTCGGGTGCAGCCATCACCAGAAGGTCGCGGTGTTCGACGACCATCTCGCGGTGTGCGGCGGCATCGACGTCGGCGCGCGGCGCTGGGATACACGCGATCACAAGGATGGGGACCCGCATCGCACTGCGCCCGACGGCAAGGCCTATATGCCGTGGCACGACAGCACGATGATTCTTGCCGGACCCGTCGGCAACGCGCTTGCCGACCTCGGCAACGAACGCTGGCAGCGCGCGACGAAGAAGCCGCTGCGCGATCTGAAAGGTGAGGGCGAGAATTGGCCCGACGACCTCGAACCCGATTTCGAAGGTGTCGATGTCGCCATTTCGCGTACCCGTGCCGAATATGATGATGTCGAGGAAATCCGCGAGATCGAGCAGCTCTATCTCGACATGATCGCGGCGGCCGACCGCTTCATCTACTTCGAGAACCAGTATTTCACCTGCGGCAAGATCGCCGCCGCGATTGCCGAGCGGCTCAACGAAGACGACCCGCCCGAATTTGTGATGGTGATGCCCCAGACTGCCGACGGCTGGCTCGAACAGATGGCGATGGACGCGGCGCGCGTGCAACTGGTGCGCGAAATCGCCAAGGCGAAGCATGGCGACCGGCTGAAAGTCTATTATCCGCGCACGAAACGTGGCGATGCCATCTATGTCCACGCGAAGACCGCGATCGTCGACGATCGTATGATCCGTGTCGGATCGGCCAATATGAACAACCGTTCGATGGGGCTCGACAGCGAATGCGACGTGACGATCGACGCCGCGCTGCCCGCGAACAAGGGCGTCGAGCCAGTGATCGCGCGCCTGCGAACGTCGCTGATCGCCGAACATCTCGATGTGTCGGAGGATGAGGTCGCGGCGACCTTCAAGCGCACCGGATCGCTGATCGACGCGATCGAGGCGCTGCGCGGCAAGGGGCGCTCGCTCGAATTGCTCGATCTCGTACCTCCGGGCCCGATGGACGAGTTCATCGCCGAGAATGAGGTGCTCGATCCGACCAGCCCCGATGCGATGTTCGAAGGCTTTACCGAGCGCGGCCTCAGGAAGAGCTGGCACCGCGGCCGCGACTGGATGAAGCACCACCGGCCATTTCGGCGCAAACCGTCCTGATTGCCTTGTGCGTATAGTCACTTGCGGTCGTCTGGCATGCTCATATGATGGCAGTGATGACCGACGCCGGACCCACGCCGATCACGCCTAGGCGGCTTTCCGCTTTCATCAGCCATCACAGCTCGCAGGTTGAGACTGCCCGGCGGTTGAAACGCCTGCTGGCTGCGCGCGGGATCGACGGCTGGCTCGCGCCCGACGATATCGCCGCAGGCACCGCGTTCGACCAGTCGATTGTCGATCAGATCGACCGATCCGACGCGATTGTCCTGCTATTCTGCCCGCAATCGGATCAGTCGCGTCATGTGAAGCGCGAATTGATGTTGGGCGAGGATAGCAACAAGATCATCCTGCCGGTGCGGCTGGAGGATGTGCGTGCGCAGGGCCTCGCTTACTGGCTCAAGGATTATCAGTGGATCGACTGGTTCGCGGGCGAGGAGCAAGCGGTCGAGCGGATCGTTGCCGCGATGGCACCAGGCGCTGCTCCCAAGATGTCGCCCGGTACGACCGCGCGGCAAATGCCAACCGCCGTTGCGCAGCGCTCCAAAAGACTATGGATGATGATAGCGGCGGGCGTCGCGCTGGCCGGCCTGATCGGCGGCGGCATCTGGTGGCAAAGTCGTACCCCGGCGGCGAGCGATCCGGGCGCCATAGTCGCCGACAATCCGATCGAGCCCGGCATCTGGACCAGCAAGCGCGAGGTCGTCGAAATCCTCTTCCCCGAAATGGCGCCCGAATTCGTCGCACAGTTCAAGCAGGTGCTGGAAAACGACCCCGATCCCGAAGACTGCATCGCGCCGGCGGTTGCGGCAAAGCCCGACGTGCTGCTGTTCGATCCCGATCATGAGGCCAAATGCACGATCGGTGCATTCAAGATGAATGGCGGCCGGATCAGCGGCTACCTCAACTGCAAGCCCGCGGGCAATGATCCTAACGGCAATCTGCAGATCACCGTCCGCGGAACCTACACGCGCACCAGCATGGAGTTCGACAATGTCGTCACCATGCAGTCGAGTCAGGGCATGGTTCGCTTTCGCAGCCATGAAACGCAGCGCTGGCTGCGCGGGCCCGCCTGCAGCGCCTGATCAGTCCGCCAGCGACAGGATGTGCTTCGCCTGCTTGAGGTGCGGGGCGTCGACCATCTTGCCATCGACCTGCAATACGCCCGCGTTCGGATTGGCCGCGAAGGCATCGATGATCGCCTGCGCGCGCGCGGCTTCGTCGGCTGACGGCGTGAAGGCGGCGTTGATCACCTCGACCTGCGACGGGTGGATGGCCATCATGCCGGTAAAGCCGTCACGCCGCGCGCGGGCGGCGTAGGCGGAAAGGCCCGCCTCGTCCTTGATTGCCGGGAACACCGTGTCGATGGCGGCCGCGCCCGCGGCATGCGCCGCGAACAGCGTCATCGCGCGCGCGACCTCATAGGGCGAAGTGTAGCTCCCGTCGGCCTCGCGGCTCGTCGTCGCGCCGATGGCGGCGGGCAAATCTTCGGCGCCCCAGGTCAGCCCGAGCAGGCGATCCTTCGCTTCGCGGTAGCTGCCGAGCGTGAAGATCGCCGCCGGGGTTTCGGTCGCGATCGGCAGGATCGGCGGCAGTGAGGCGTCGCGCGCGGATTCGCTGCGCAGAATGGTGTCAAGCTGCGCGATGCTGGGCGCGCCTTCGGCCTTGGGCAGCATGATCGCGTCGGGCCTTGCGCCTGCAATCGCGGCAACGTCGGCGGCGGTCAGATGCCCGTCGAGCGGATTGACGCGTACCAGCGTCACGACTTCGCGCGTTCCCGCCAGATAATCGGCGATCGCGTGGCGAGCGGCGTCCTTGTTCGCGAGCGACACCGAATCCTCGAGGTCGAGGATGATCGCATCGGCGCCCGACGCCGCGGCCTTGGCGAAACGCTCGGGCCGGTCGCCGGGGACGAAGAGGAGAGAACGAAGTCGCATTAGCTGGCCTTCCGCTGGACAAGGGCAGAACGCTCGCACTGGCACACAAGTTCATCGCGCTGGTTGATCGCGCGGTGGAGAAAGGTGACGATCCCCGCATTCGGCCGCGATTTCGACTCTTTCAGGCCGATGACTTCGCTCTCGGCGCGCAGCGTGTCGCCGATGAACACCGGCTTCGGCATCACCAGTTTGTCGTAACCGAGGTTGGCGACGAGCGTGCCGAGCGTCGTGTCGCCGACCGACAGTCCGACCATCAGGCTGAAGGTGAAGGTGCCGTTGACGAGGATCTGGCCGAACTCCGACGCCTTCGCCGCCTCGATGTCGAGGTGCAACGGCTGCGGATTGTGCGTCATCACCGTGAACAGCAGATTGTCCGTTTCGGTTACGGTGCGGCGGATTTCGTGTGTCAGCACGTCGCCGATTGCCCATTCTTCGAAAAAACGTCCTGCCATGTTTAATCCCTTAAATGGAGTTTCATGCCGACATGGCTTTGGACAAAGCCGAGCCGGGCGTAAAAGCGGTGCGCGTCGGTGCGGGCGGCCGACGACGTGAGCTGGACGAGCTTGCAATCGCGCGCGCGACATTGCTCGACCGCCCACAGGATCATTTGTCCGCCGAGCTTCCGTCCGCGCATGTCGGTCACGATGCGGACCGCTTCGATCAGTCCGCGCCAGCTTCCGCGAAAGGACAGTCCGGGAAGGAAGCTCAACTGCATCGTGCCTACGACGCGGCCGTCCAATTCGGCGGCGACCAGACGCTGGTTGGGATCTGCCTCGATCGCCTCGAACGCCGCCAGATAGCGTGGGTCCGACGGGTCGGCTTCGCGCGCCGGCGGGATCGTATTCTCCGCAAGCATATCGAGGATGATGGGAAGGTCCGCCAACGTCGCGTCGCGAAGGACCAGATCGCTCACTCCGCCACCTCGATCCGCACGAGCAAGGCCTCAACCTGAACCTGCGCGCCAGCGGTCGCGTTGAGTTCGGCGACGACGCCATCGAACGGCGCGGTCAGGCTGTGCTCCATCTTCATCGCTTCGAGCGTGAGCAATTTCTGCCCCTTGGTCACCTTGTCGCCCGCAGCGACTTCGACCGCGATGACCTTGCCGGGCATCGGCGACAGGATCGCGCCGTCGCCCGCCGCACCGGCGGCACTGCCCTCGGCACGCCAGGGTGTCAACTGCCAGACCGAGCCACCCTCGGCAACGAGCATGGCGGGGGACGGCTCTTCGGCGCCCGGCCCGTGCAGTTCGACCTCGACGCGCTTGCCGTCGAGCAGGAACGGCGCGCTTCGTACGTCGGGCGCGTTGAGGCGGAAGCCCGATTGCAGCGAGCGCGGCACCATCGCCATCGCGGCATTCGTCAGCGCTTGTTCGGTCGGCACCGGCTCTTCGGTCATCGCATCGCCATCGCGGCCGATCAGTCCGGTGTCGACCGTTCCTGCCACGAAATCGGGATGGTCGAGTGCATTGATCAGGAAGGCCGAATTGGTCTTCACCGGCCAGATCGCGCTGTCCTCCAGCATCTCCGACAGCAATTCGCGTGCTTCCTCGCGGTCCTCGCCCCACGCGATGACCTTCGCGATCATCGGGTCGTAGAAGGGCGAGACTTCGGAGCCTTCATAAACCCCGGTATCGACCCGCCCGATATGTTCGGGAAGCTGGAACAGTTCGAGCGTTCCGATCGAGGGCAGGAAGCCCTTGCTCGGATCCTCGGCATAAAGCCGCGCTTCCATCGCCCAGCCGTTGATCGCAAGTTCGTCCTGCGTGAGCGGGATCGGCTCGCCCGATGCGACGCGAAGCTGCCATTCGACGAGGTCGACGCCGGTGATTTCCTCGGTCACCGGATGCTCGACCTGCAGGCGCGTGTTCATTTCCATGAACCAGATGCGGTCGGCGCGCAGGCCTTCGCTGGCATCGGCGATGAATTCGATCGTCCCTGCGCCGACATAATCAACCGCCTTCGCCGCGCGCACCGCGGCGGCGCAGAGATCGGCGCGCGTCGCTTCGTCCATGCCGGGGGCGGGGGCTTCCTCGATCACCTTCTGGTGGCGCCGCTGCAACGAACAGTCGCGCTCGAACAGGTGGACAACATTGCCGTGCGTGTCGCCGAACACCTGCACCTCGATATGGCGCGGGGTCAGGATATATTTCTCGATCAGCACATGGTCGTTCCCGAACGACGCCGCCGCCTCGCGCTGGCACGAGGCGAGTGCGTCGAGGAAATCTGCTGCGGCGTCGACCTTGCGCATCCCCTTGCCGCCGCCGCCCGCGACCGCTTTGATCAGCACGGGATAGCCGATCTCTGCCGCCTGTTCGGCGAGGTAGGCGGGGTCCTGATTTTCCCCCATATAACCGGGCGTCACCGGTACCCCGGCATCGGCCATCAGCTTCTTCGCGGCGTCCTTCAGCCCCATTGCGGTGATCGACGACGGCTTTGGCCCGACCCACACGAGGCCCGCATCGGCCACCGCCTGCGCAAACTCGGCATTTTCCGACAGGAAGCCATAGCCCGGATGGATCGCCTCGGCGCCGGTCGTCTTTGCGGCGGCGATGATCTTCTCGCCGATCAAATAGCTTTCACGTGCCGGCGACGGCCCGATATGCACCGCCTCGTCGGCCTCGCGCACGTGCAGCGCCTTGGCGTCGGCGTCCGAATAGACGGCGACGGTGCGAATACCCATCTCGCGCGCGGTGCGGATGATGCGGCAGGCGATTTCGCCGCGATTGGCGATAAGCAGGGACTGGATCATGGGTGGGGTTCCGGAAAGCCGTGGCGGGTGTGGAGTGCTTCAAGCAGCGGCTTGATGTCGTTCACATATCCGCCATCGGAAAAGACAAGGGCAGGGAGGTTCTGGTTCGCTTCGCCGATCGCCTCGACGACGAGCGAGCGCGGGCGCGGCCAGGGCACGCGGATGACCTCGAGATGGGCGGTGCGCTCGGGAAACGTCGCGAGCAGGCCTTCGACGAGGATGCAGTCGCGACAATAGAAGCTCGAACCCGGAAAAGCGGGATCGTCGAACTCGCGATCGAGTATGAACAGGCGGTCGGGTGCGTCGCTCATCGCCGTCACATCCGGAACACGCCGAAGCCGCGGTCTTCGACCGGGGCGTTCAGCGTTGCGGAAAAGGCCAGCCCGAGTACGTCGCGCGTCTGGGCGGGGTCGATGATGCCATCGTCCCAGAGGCGCGCGGTGGCGTGATAGGGATTGCCCTCATCCTCATATTTCTGGCGGATCGGCGCCTTGAAGGCTTCGGCTTCCTCGGGCGTCCATTTGTCGGCGTCGCGGTGGACCGTGGCCAGCACGCTCGCTGCCTGCTCGCCGCCCATCACGCTGATCCGGCTGTTGGGCCAACTGAACAGGAAGCGCGGCGAATAGGCGCGGCCGCACATGCCGTAATTGCCCGCACCGAAGCTGCCGCCGATCAAGACCGTGATCTTCGGCACCGTCGCCGTTGCCACCGCCGTGACGAGCTTCGCGCCATGCTTGGCGATGCCTTCGGCTTCATATTTGCCGCCGACCATGAAGCCGCTGATATTCTGGAGGAAGAGCAGGGGAATGCGCCGCTGCTGCGCCAGTTCGATGAAATGCGCGCCTTTGACCGCGCTCTCGCTGAACAACACACCATTGTTCGCGAGGATCGCGACCGGGATGCCCCAGATATGCGCGAATCCGCACACCAGCGTGCTGCCATAGTTCGCCTTGAACTCGTGGAACTCGCTGGCGTCGACGATCCGCGCGATGACTTCGTGGACATCGTACGGCGCACGGACGTCGTCGGGGACGACGCCGTACAGCTCTTCGCCGGCATATTTGGGCGGACGCGGAGCCTTCAGCGGAACTTGGAAGCTCGTGTTTTCGCCAAGGTGGCTGACGATGTCGCGGACGATCGTCAGCGCATGCTCGTCATTCTCGGCCAGATGATCGACGACGCCCGACTTTTTGGCGTGGAGGTCGCCGCCGCCGAGATCCTCGGCGCTGATCTCCTCGCCCGTCGCCGCCTTCACCAGCGGCGGGCCGGCGAGGAAGATCGTGCCCTGATTGCGGACAATGACCGTCTCGTCCGACATCGCGGGCACGTAAGCACCGCCCGCGGTACAGCTGCCCATCACGCAGGCGATCTGCGGGATGCGCTTGGCGCTCATGTTCGCCTGGTTGAAGAAGATACGCCCGAAATGGTCGCGGTCGGGAAAGACCTGATCCTGATGCGGCAGGTTCGCGCCGCCGCTGTCGACGAGGTAGATGCAGGGCAGGCGGTTCGCCTCGGCAATCTCCTGCGCGCGAAGATGCTTCTTCACGGTCATCGGATAGTAAGTGCCGCCCTTCACCGTCGCATCGTTGCAGACGATCATGCACTGGCGCCCCGACACCTGCCCGATGCCGCAGATCAGCCCCGCGCCGGGCACTTCGCCGTCGTAGAGGTCGTTCGCGGCGAGCTGGCCGATTTCGAGGAAGGGCGCACCCGGATCGAGCAGCCGCTCGACGCGCTCGCGCGGCAGCAATTTGCCGCGGCTCGTGTGCCGCTCGCGCGACTTTTCATTACCGCCGAGCGCCGCTTCGGCGACCGCCGTCCGCAGCGCGTCGGTCAGCGCGCGATTATGGGCGCTGCGGGTGCGATATTCGTCGCTGTCCGCGTTTATGCTGGTGCCTAGAACCGGTGCGCTCACTGTATCATCTCTCCTGGAAGTCGGTTCGGAACTAACCCGTCGCTCGTCGATTGAAAAGCGCAGCAGGCCGAAAATGGTTGGTATTGAAACCGGATTTTCGCACGCGTCGGCCGCCTGCGTTTCCGTGACAAAATAAGGTCATTTCCATGAAAAAAGCTGTCTTTGCCGTCCTTCTGTCCACCGCCGCGGTTCTCGCGGGGCCCGTCGCTTGCACAAGCGGTAAAGAGGAAGGCTCCGCCGCCTACACCGTCGGCACCGACATCGGGATCAGCAAGGCGGCGATGAACACGGCCGCGAAGCCCGGCGACGATTTCTACGCCTATGCCAACGGAAATTGGGACAAGGCGAACGAAATTCCCGCCGACCGCTCGTCGATCGGCGCTTTCTACGTCGCGCAGCTCGAAACCGAAAAGCGCAACCGCGAACTGATCGACGCGATCGTCAAGGGCGATTCCGCGCCGGATACTAACGAGGGACGCATTGCGGCCTTCTACAAAGCTTTTACCAATGTGAAGGCGATCGACGCCGCAGGGATGAAGCCCGTCGCCGCCGACCTCGCGCGCTTTGCCGCCATAGCCGACAAGGCCGCGCTGTCGAAGGTGCTGGGCGAGCAGCTTCGCGCCGACGTCGATCCGCTCAACGCGACCAATTTCCAGACCGAGAATCTCTTCGGCGTCTTCGTGACGCAGGGGCTCGCGACCCCGGGCGAGGTCATTCCCTATCTGCTGCAGGGCGGGCTCGGCATGCCCGAGCGCGAATATTATCTGTCGGCCGATCCCAAGATGGCGAGCATCCGCACCGCTTACCAGGCCTATATCGCCAAGCTGCTGACCGCCGCCGGGCAGAGCGACGCCGCCGCGAAGGCGAAGCGCATCTATGACCTCGAGGTAAAGATCGCCAAGGCGCATGCGACGCGCGAACAGAGCGAGGATTTTACCAAGTCGGCCGACGTCTGGGCTAAAGCCGATTTCGCGAAGAAGGCGCCCGGCATCGACTGGCCCGCGTTCATGAGCGCGGCGAAGCTCGACGGCGCGGCAAAATTCGGCGCCTATCACGCCGGCGCGATCACCGGCCTGTCGGCGCTCGTCGCGTCCGAGCCGCTCGACGCGTGGAAGGACTGGCTCGCCTTCCATCAGATCAACAGCCACGCCGACGTGCTGCCGAGCGCGATCGATAGCGCGCACTTCACCTTTTATGGCACGACGATGGCGGGCACGCCGCAGCAGCGCGGCCGCGAAAAGCGCGCGCTCGATGCGCTCGACATCTATCTCGGCGACGCGGTGGGCAAGGCCTATGCCGACAAATATTTCCCCGCCGCGGCTAAGGCCGAGGTCGGCGACATGGTGAAGAACATCAAGTCGGCCTTTGCGACACGCGTGAACACGATCGACTGGATGGCGCCCGAAACGAAGAAGGAAGCGATCAAGAAGGTCGAAACGATCGCGGTGGGCGTCGGATACCCCGACAGCTGGCGCGACTATGGCAGCTACACGGTCGGCGCGGATGCCTATGCGAACGAGGTCGCCGGACAACAGGCCGAATATGCGCACCAACTCGCCAAGATCGGCAAGCCGATGGACAAGGGCGAATGGTGGATGGTCCCGCAGACTGTCAACGCGGTCAACCTGCCCGTCCAGAACGCGCTGAACTTCCCCGCCGCGATCCTGCAGCCGCCCTTCTTCAACGCCAAGGCCGACCCGGCGTTCAACTATGGCGCGATCGGCGCGGTGATCGGGCATGAGATCAGCCACAGCTTCGACAACAATGGCGCAGCGTTCGATTCCACCGGCGCGCTGCGCAACTGGTGGACCCCGGCGGACCTTGCGAAGTTCAATGCGGCGGGCGCCGCGCTCGCGGCGCAGTTCGATACGTACAAGCCGTTCCCCGATCTGGCGGTCAACGGCAAGCTGACGCTGGGAGAGAATATCGCCGACGTTGCCGGGCTTCAGGCGTCGTATGACGCGTATCGCGCGTCGCTCGGCGGCAAGGAAGCGCCGGTGATCGACGGCTTCACCGGTGACCAGCGCTTCTTCATCGCCTTTGCGCAGACCTGGGCGACCAAGATGCGCGCCGAGGCGCTGCGCGCGCGCATCGCGACCGACGGCCATGCGCCGGGCATGTATCGCGCGCTGACGGTGCGCAACCTCGATGCCTGGTACAAGGCGTTCGACGTCAAGGAAGGCGACAAGCTCTATCTCGCGCCCGACAAGCGAGTGCGCGTCTGGGGTTGATAACCGGGCAGGGCGGGGCGTCATGCTCCGCCCTCGTCATTTGACGCGGGCTTCTTGCGGATCAGATGGCTGTAGACGCCGACCAGATTGATGCAGAGCAGCGCGACATTCTGCCAGCCGATGCCTTCGCTGTCGGGTTGCAGGAAACCCCATGCGATCAGTGCGAGGCTGCTGGTCACGAAGATGACGAACGCCCAGCCGTTCCACCGTTCGCCAAGGTTGAGCGACACGAGTAACGCCGCGAGCGTCGCAGCGGCGGCGCCATAATATTGCAAGGCGGTGAGCAGCGTATCGCTCACTGGCCGGTCGCTCCGAACACGAATTCGAGCTTCAACCCGTCGGGGTCTGCGAAGAAGACGGCATAGTAGGTCGGGCCGTAGCGCGGATAATCAGCTGGTGCGTCGAGCACCTCCGCACCGATATCGCCCAGCAAATCGTGGAGCGCGTCGACATCGTCCCGGCTCTCCGCACTCCATGCCAGATGATGGAGTCCCGGCGACGTGCGGTCATGCACGCGCGCTGCACCATCGCCGTGCGCTTCGATGATGCCGATCGAATGAAAGGGCTCCCCGTCGCGATCCCAGTCGCTGCCATGATCATAATCGGCCGAGCGGCGATAACCGAGAAAGCCGAGCACAGCGTCATAGAAGCGGCGCGACCGTTCCTTTTCGGTGACCGTCAGGTCGATATGATGAACCAGCCCGCGCATGTTCAGGCCAACGCGCCGATCAGGGCAAAGATGCCCGCGCCACTGAGCGCTGGCCAGGCGATATGGCGCCCCTTCGTATAGGCGGCATTGAACAGCCCGGTCGCGAGCCACCCGCCGCCGATGACGACCAGCAGGTTGTTCGGCGTTCCGGGCCACGCAACCGCCGCCGCCGAAATCAGCATCAGCACCGATGTCGCATGCCAGGCAAAGCGGATGATCCGCCGCGACAGCGGATCGGCAACCGGCCCCGCCGCGCTGCGCAGCAACGGCACGATCAGCCGCCGATAGCCCAGAACCGAATGAACTCCGGCCGTCGTCACCATGAAGGCGGCCGACAGCCAGAGCCAGATCACGCGCCGGCGCCGATAAGTTCGCGGCCGATCAGCATGCGGCGGATTTCGTTGGTGCCCGCGCCGATGTCGAGCAGCTTGGCGTCGCGCCAGTAACGCTCGACCGGCCAGTCCTTGGTATAGCCTGCGCCGCCCAAAGCCTGGATCGCTTCGCCCGCGACCTTAACGGCATTTTCGCTCGCAAGCAGGATGCAGCCCGCGGCGTCGAAACGCGTCGTCTGACCCGCGTCGCACGCCTTGGCGACGTTATAGACGTACGAGCGCGCCGACTGGAGCATGACATACATATCCGCGACCTTCGCCTGCATCAGCTGGAACGATCCGATCGGCTTGCCGAACTGCTTGCGCTCGCGAACGTAAGGAATGACCGTGTCGAGGCAGGCTTGCATGATGCCGAGCTGGAGCCCGGCGAGCACGACGCGTTCATAGTCGAGCCCCGACATCAGCACGCCGACGCCGCCATTTTCGGGTCCCATGACCTGCTCTTCGGACACTTCGCAATCGGTGAAGACGAGTTCGGCGGTCGGCGAGCCGCGCATGCCGACCTTGTCGATCTTTTGACCGATGCTGAATCCCGGCATGTCCTTTTCGATCAGGAAGGCGGTGATCCCGCGCGATCCCGCCTCGGGGCTGGTCTTCGCATAAACGACCAGCGTGTCGGCGTGCGTCGCGTTGGTGATCCAGAATTTGGTTCCGTTGAGGACATAACCGCTGCCCTTGCACTCGGCCTTCAGCTTCATCGAGACCACGTCGCTGCCCGCGCCGGCTTCGGACATCGCGAGGCTGCCGACATGTTCGCCGCTGATCAACTTGGGCAGATATTTCGCTTTCTGCGCGGCATTGCCCCAGCGGCGGATCTGGTTGACGCAGAGGTTCGAGTGCGCGCCGTAAGACAGGCCGATGGCGCCCGATGCGCGGCTGACTTCCTCGACCGCGATCACATGCTCGAGATAACCGAGGCCCAGCCCGCCGAACTCTTCCTCGACGGTGATGCCGTGTAGGCCGAGGTCGCCCATCTGCGTCCACAGTTCGTCACGCGGGAACCAGTCTTCGGCATCGGCCTTGGCGGCGAGCGGGGCGATCTGTTCGTCGGCGAAGCGAGCCGTCGTATCGCGGATCATGTCGGCGGTTTCGCCGAGGGCAAAGTCGAAATCGGGGGTGGCGCGCATGGATCAACCTATCGATCGAGGGGCAGGGCAGGCGCGGATACTGCCCCAAAAAATCAGCATAGGGAAATTGAAAGGATCATAGTTTTAGCATAAGTAAAATCTATGATTAAGCGCACCCATATCCGCCAGTTTCTCGCCGTCGTCGACGCGGGCAGCTTTACACAGGCGGCATTGCGTATTCGCGTCACCCAGCCCGCGCTGTCGACGGGCATTGCCGAGCTCGAGAAGCTGGTCGGCGCACCGCTGTTCATCCGCAATCGCCGTCAGATCCGGCTAACCGAGGCCGGCGGGCGTTTCCTGCCGATCGCACGCGATCTCGATCGCGGCTTCCGCGCCGCCGACAGCTTCGGCCGTGAGGATGATCGTCAGGAGACCGGACTCAAGCTCGGCATCATCCGGTCGGCACCCGGCGAATTGCTCCAGTCGATCGCTGCGGCGCTGCGGCCCGCCTTCGCGATCGAATTGATCGAAAACAGCGATTCCGAACTGCGCGCCGCGCTCGGTAGCGGTCGCATCAATATGGCGCTTGTCCCGCTGCGGATCGGCGAACGCGGCGATCATGTGCTGCCGCTCTACGAAGAACCGCTCGTGATGTTCATCGCATCGGACCATCCGTTGGCAGGCCGCATCGAGGTCGGGCCCGAAGAACTCGCCGCCGAGACGATGATCGCGCGCCGCTCGTGCGAGTTTCTCGATGCGACGAGCCGCTTCTTCACCCGCCATGGCGTACGCCCGCGCTTTGCGCTGCGCAGCGAAAGCGACGAGCGCTGCCTGCGCATGGTGGCCGCCGGGATCGGTATCACCACCGCGCCGATCTCGTTCGCGATCGACGGCATCGTTCCGCTGAAGGTCGCGGGCTATGATTTCCGGCGTGAACTCGGGCTGATCGCGGACCCCGCATGGAGCAGCCTGCCCGATGTCGAGCCGCGGCTGGCCCACGCGCTCGAAACGATCGCCGCGATCGCGGCCGAGTGGCGCGAGGCAAAGGTCGACGCGGTCGCATGACGCCGTGCCTCACAAGTCTGGCTTGCACCCGCAAAAGGCCATACAGCTTGATCGCCCCAGATAGCGGAGGCAAGGGCAGGGCATGACCGATACGCTGACCCATCTCGACCGGCTCGAGGCCGAGAGCATTCATATCATGCGCGAAGTGATGGCCGATGCAGCCAAGCCCGTGATGCTTTACAGTGTGGGCAAGGACAGCGCGGTGATGCTGCATCTCGCGCGCAAGGCCTTCTATCCCTCGCCGCCGCCGTTTCCGTTGCTGCATGTCGACACCACGTGGAAGTTCCAGGCGATGTACGAGCTGCGCGACCGGATGGCGCGCGAAAGCGGGATGGAGTTGATCGTCTATCAGAACCCCGAGGCGAAAGAGCGCGGGATCAATCCGTTCGATCACGGACCTTTGCACACTGACATGTGGAAGACCGAGGGGCTCAAGCAAGCGCTCGACCTTCACGGCTTCGATGTCGCCTTTGGCGGTGCGCGCCGTGACGAGGAAAAGAGTCGCGCCAAGGAACGCATTTTTTCATTCCGCACCGCGAGCCACGGCTGGGATCCGAAGAAGCAGCGCCCCGAGCTGTGGAACCTCTACAATGCCCGCAAAGCAAAGGGTGAAAGCATCCGTGTCTTCCCGATCTCGAACTGGACCGAGCTCGACATCTGGCAGTACATCGCGCGCGAAAATATCCCGATCGTGCCGCTCTATTTCGCAGCGCCGCGTCCGACCGTGGAGCGCGACGGGCTGCTGCTGATGGTCGATGACGATCGCTTTCCGTTATTACCGGGTGAGACGCCGGTGGAGCGTTCAGTGCGCTTCCGCACCCTCGGCTGCTATCCGCTGACGGGCGCGGTCGAGAGCGAAGCGAAAACGCTCTCCGAGGTCATTCAGGAAATGCTCCTCACCACCACCAGCGAACGGCAGGGGCGGATCATCGACAAGGATGGCGGTGACGCCAGCATGGAGAAGAAGAAGCAGGAGGGGTATTTCTGATGACCGATCCTGTTTACGTCACCGACGCGCTGATCGCCGAGGATATCGACGCCTATCTCGAACAGCATCAGCAGAAATCCTTGCTGCGCTTCATCACCTGCGGCTCGGTCGACGACGGCAAATCGACGCTGATCGGGCGGCTGCTCTATGATTCGAAGATGATTTTCGAGGACCAGCTTGCTGCGCTCGAAGCAGACAGCAAGCGCGTCGGCACGCAGGGGCAGGAGATCGATTTCGCCCTCCTCGTCGACGGCTTGGCGGCCGAACGCGAGCAGGGGATCACGATCGACGTCGCGTACCGCTTTTTCACGACCGAGAAGCGCAAGTTCATCGTCGCCGACACGCCGGGGCATGAGCAGTATACGCGGAACATGGTCACCGGCGCCTCGACCGCCGACCTCGCGGTGATCCTCATCGACGCGCGCAAGGGCGTGTTGACCCAGACGCGTCGCCACAGCTTCCTCGCGCATCTGATCGGCATCAAGCATATCGTGCTTGCGGTGAACAAGATGGACCTTGTCGATTACGACAAGACCATCTTCGATCGCATCACGCTGGCGTATCGCGCCTTCGCGAGCGAGATCGGCATCACGAATTTCACCGCGATCCCGATCTCGGGATTCAAGGGCGATAATATCACTGCGCTGTCGGACAACACGCCCTGGTTCAAGGGGCCGGCGTTGATCGAGCATCTGGAAAGTGTCGAAGTTGCCGCGCAGCGCGACGTAAGTTCCAATTTTCGTTTTCCTGTTCAATGGGTTAATCGTCCGAACCTCGATTTTAGGGGCTTTTCGGGGCAGGTTGCGGATGGTTCGGTCAAGCCGGGGGATGCGGTTCGCATCCTGCCCAGCGGCAAGACGACGACCATCGAGCGCATCGTCACGCTCGATGGCGATCTGGTTGAGGCGGTAGCTGGGCAGTCGGTCACGCTGACACTTGCCGACGAGGTCGATTGCTCGCGCGGCGACGTGATCGCGGCGGCTGACAACCCGCCCGAGGCGGCCGACCAGTTCGAGGCGACGCTCGTCTGGATGGCCGACGAGGCGATGATCGCGGGCCGTGCCTATTGGCTCAAACTTGCCACACAGAGCGTCTCGGCGACGATCCAGCCGCCGAAGTACGAGATCAACGTCAATACGCTCGACCATCTTGCCGCGAAGACGCTCGAACTCAACGGCATCGGCGTCGTCGAACTGTCGACCGACAAGCCGATCGTGTTCGAGGCCTATGGCGACAACCGCACGCTCGGCGGCTTCATCCTGATCGACAAGCTCACCAACGCGACCGTCGCCGCAGGCATGCTGCATTTCAGCCTGCGCCGCGCACAGAATGTCCATTGGCAGGCGACCGACATCAGTCGCGACATGCGCGCCAGTCTCAAGAACCAGCGCCCCGCATTGCTCTGGTTCACGGGCCTGTCGGGATCGGGCAAATCGACGATCGCGAACCTCGTCGAAAAGAAGCTGCACCGGATGAACCGCCACAGCTTCCTGCTCGACGGCGACAACGTCCGCCACGGACTCAACCGCGACCTCGGCTTTACCGAGGCCGACCGTATCGAGAATATTCGCCGCGTCGGCGAGGTCGCCAAGCTGATGAGCGACGCCGGCCTGATCGTCATCACCGCGTTCATCTCGCCCTTCCGCGTCGAGCGCGACATGGTGCGCAGCATGCTGCCCGAGGGCGAATTCATCGAAGTGTTCATCGACACGCCGCTGGCGGAGGCCGAGCGCCGCGACGTGAAGGGCCTCTATAAAAAGGCGCGCGCGGGCCAGCTCAAGAATTTCACCGGCATCGACAGCCCCTATGAGGCACCCGAGAACCCCGAAATTCGTATCGACACGACCGCGATGACGCCCGAAGAAGCGGCAGACCTGATCATCGATCGCTTGCTGGGATAGTTATGGCTGCCGAGGAAAGCGACGAACAACTGGCCGAACGGCTCGCCACCGCCGCGGGCCTGATGCTGCTCGACCTTCAGGCGTCGGGCAAATTTGTCGGCAAGCCGCTCGGGCAGGCGGGCGACGCGCGGGCCAATGCGATGCTGATGCACGAACTCCGCGCGGCGCGCCCCGAAGACGCCATCCTGTCCGAGGAAGAGAAGGACAATGTCGTTCGCTGCGATAACAAGCGCGCGTGGATTGTCGATCCGCTCGACGGAACGCGCGAGTATAGCGAAGGGCGCAGCGACTGGGCGGTGCACGTCGCGCTCGCGGTCGGAGGCGTGCCGACGGTCGGCGCGGTGGCGCTGCCCGGGCTGGGGCTGACGCTGACCTCAGGGTCACCGAAGCCGCTCGAGCCTGCGAATGATCCGCTCAAGATGCTGGTGAGCCGTACGCGGCCGGCCGCCGAAGCCGTCTATGTCGCCGAGAAGATGGGCGCCGAACTGCTCGCCATGGGATCTGCAGGGGCCAAGGCCATGGCGGTCGTGCGCGGCGAGGCCGACATCTACCTCCATACCGGCGGGCAATATGAGTGGGACAATTGTGCGCCGGCGGCGGTCGCCGTAGCCGCGGGCCTGCACGTTAGCCGCGTCGACGGCTCGCCGCTCGTCTATAATTGCGCCGATCCCTATCTGCCCGACCTGCTGATCTGCCGGGAGGAACTCGCCGAGGAAGTCCTCCGTCTCGCCGCCGCCTATCAGGGCGATTAGAACGGAGCGCCGTCGGCGCGCTGTGACGCCGACGGTATCCCGGTGGGGTCAGTAGTCCCAGACCGCCGGGACGGCGCGGAAGGCGTCGCCCGCAACCGCCACATGATAGATGGACGGGAAGGGCAGGTGCGTCGCGACAAATGCCTCACGGGTTTCTGCGAACTCGCGGAGCAGCTTGACGCGGACGCGCGCCGACTCCTCGGGATCATGCTCGAAGCCATTGTACCAGCCCGGCTGGTCGAAGCCGACCTGGAAGATCGCGTCGCCGACGAAGGTCAAACGATCGCCACCCGATGTCACACGGACAATGGAATGGCCGGGAGTGTGACCGCCGGTCAGTTGGGCGACCACGCCGGGCGCGACTTCGGTTTCCTTGTCGAAGGTTCGAATCTGCTTTCCATATTGCTCCATGAACCGCTTTGCGGTCTCGCGCAGCGCATGGGGGAAGCCTTCGGGCATGACGGTCTTCGAGAAGTCGGGATTCTTCCAGAACTCGACCTCGGCCGCCGCGACGTGAACGCGCAGGTCGGGGCGCATCCGTTCGTGCGTGCCGTCGATGGTCAATCCGCCGATATGGTCCATATGCATGTGGGTGATGATGACGTCGGTGATCGAGTCCAGCGCGATCCCTGCGGCATCGAGCCGCTGCACCAGCTGGCCGGCCTTTTCGAGCTTCAGGTTCGGATCCATGCCGAGCCCTGCATCGACGAGGATGGTCTGGTCGCCGCTGCGCACGACGAGGACGTTTAGCGGCCACTCGGCGACTTCGGTCGGCAGGAACTGCTCGTCCAACCAGGCGTCGAGAACCCTCGGCTCGACATTGTGCGCCAATACATGCGCGGGGATCGGCAGAATTCCGTCGCTGATCACCAGCACGTCGATGTCGCCAACCTGTAGTGCGTATCGCGACGGAACCAGCTCGTCGGCGCGCGTCTCGGGACGGGAGATGGTGTCTACGGTCATGTCAGTCTCCTTTTCATCATCTGCATTGCGATGATGGATCGCGCATTCGCAGGGTCGGCGATATCGTGCGGTGCGACAGGTCGTACCGCCTGAGGGACAGACCTGCCTGCACCTTGGGATAGGTGGATCGAAGCCGAAGATGGTTGGTGATTGCCAGCCGCCGCTTCCCCGCCTAATCCGTTTCATCAAGAAACCGAACACGGGAGATGCGCGATGACCGACCTGCCTGAAACCAACCTCACCATGCTGACGCTCGTGAAGCCCGAAGGGCAGCTGGAGGTATCGCTAGAGCGCCGCCCCATGCCGACGCCGAAGCCGCACGAAGTGCTGGTGCAGGTGCTCGCGGCGCCGATCAATCCGTCCGACCTCGGCCTGCTGTTCGGCGGCGCCGACATGTCGACCGCGCGCGCCTCGACGAAGGACGGTTTGCCGCTGATCACCGCCGACGTCCCGCCTGCGGGCATGCGCGCGATGGGCGGGCGCATCGGCGATGCGCTTGCGATCGGCAACGAAGGCTGCGGCACCGTCGTCGCAGCCGGCGATTCGGCTGAGGCGCAGGCGCTGCTCGGCAAGACGGTCGCGCTGCTCGGCGGCGAGATGTACGCCGAATATCGCTGCCTGCCGGTGCAAATGGTGATGCCGCTGCCCGACGGCACCGATCCCGCCGACGGCGCCTCCTGCTTCGTCAATCCGCTGACCTCGTTGGCCTTCACCGAAACGATGCGGATGGAGAACCACAGCGCGATCGTCCACACCGCCGCGGCGTCGAACCTCGGCCAGATGCTCGTCAAGATTTGCGCCAAGGACGGTATTCCGCTCGTCAACATCGTGCGCAGCGACGCGCAGGTCGAAATCCTGAAAGGCATTGGCGCGCAATATGTCGTCAACAGCAGCGCCGACGATTTCATGGAGCGGCTGGTCGACGCGATCGTCGAAACCGGCGCGACGCTCGGCTTCGATGCGACGGGCGGCGGCAAGCTCGCGGGGCAGGTGCTGACCGCAATGGAGGCCGCGGCGGTCAAGCGCATGACGACCTACAGTCGCTATGGCTCGGACACGTTCAAACAGGTGTATATCTATGGCGCGCTCGACCTGTCGCCGACGACTTTCGCTGCGCGCAGCTTCGGTCTGACCTGGTCGCTCTCGGGCTTTCTGCTCACGCCTTTCATGGCGAAGGCGGGCATGGAAACCGTGGGACGTATGCGGAAGCGCGTCGTCGACGAGCTCACCACGACGTTCAAGAGCCACTACAGCCACGAAATCTCGCTGACCGACGCGCTGAACGTCGACACAGCGCAAGCCTATAACGCGAAGCGCACGGGCGAGAAATATCTGATCAAGCCGCACGGCTAAGTCGGAGTTTCGTCGAGCTTCGACAATGAGCTGCCCTATCCATCGTCGTCACCCCGGACTTGATCCGGGGTGACGACGATGGCGCAGCCAATGGATCCCGGATCAAGTCCGGGATGACGAAGGTCTGGCAACGACCAATTGCGGACGTCGAGACCCGCGCGAGGCGGTGCTGCATAACGCGCAAAAGTGCCAGCATGGGGAAGCTAGCTCGCGTCGGATTGGAGATTTCAATCTCCGATAAGATAATACCGGCCCTTGATGTTATTCAATTCTTCCGGCGCCCAAAGTTGTCCGCAGCCGACCGAGGGAATGGCCGTATTTACCCCCTTCGTAGCAACCACCTTCCAACTTCCCCCAATTTTGTCGATCCTGGAGATAATTGAATATGCAGCGCACGGCGGCCTGCCGACGTGACTCACCACGAACGCTCTGTTTTTGTAAACTATGGGTCGGCTGATTGTGTGCCGCGGTCGCGTCGAACATTTCGGACCTGCCACTGCATTTTGAGAAACGCCTCTTAGCTTCAACATGGAGAACGAAACTAAGTCGTCAGATACGGCCCTTGATTTCGGCTTCTTACGCAGACTTTTGAATGTTTCCCGATCGCTCTCGCCCCTATCGAGCCTCCTTGCGAGACTGAGATGCCAGTCAGGGATTTCCTCAATGTAACGTTCATCGACGCAAATTATTCGATCCTTCGGGACGTCCGAACGTGTAGCAATGATGTTCGCAAGATACGCGGACAGGATAGCAGGGTCATCAGCGTTGGGAGCCTGAGCCATCATGAGAATAGCCGCCGCGATCATAACCGTCTCCTCGCCGCTTTAGTGCTCTCTAGTGTGCTTCGAAGCTTAACATCCACTTTCCAGCCCATATCCGACATTCACCGCCGATCTGGATCGAATGACGGATACCGACCATTTGCGGACATTGGCGCCTTTAGCTAGGCATGTCGTATGCGCCAGAGTTACCGCACAGTTTTTGACCTTACGGGACAGCCCGAACTCATCCAACCAGCTTACTGGTTTATAGCCATCTTTCTTTGTGCTGGGATAATCTTCGCTGGGCTTGCTTGGATGGCAGTCAGGGAAAATTGGCACTCGCGCCGATCGTTGCCGTTTTTCGCGGCTGCATGGATAATTTTCTGCACATTCATGACGATTGTGGATGTTCGCGACGCAGCAGCAATCCGGAATGCCGTTGAGGCTGGGAAGTTCCGAACTGTAGAAGGATGCTTGGACTACTTCCGCCCTGGCGCTCCGAATGGATCGAAGACCACCTCCGGCCATGAAGAATGGAGCATTCAAGGGCTCGTATTCAGCTACGGTGAAGGCGAGGTTCGCCCGGCCTTCCATTCGGTATCGACTGCGGGAGGAGAAGTTCGAGCAGACGCGCGAGTGCGAGTTTCATTTGTTGTAAGTCCGGCATATCGCCGACGTGAAATCGTCAAACTTGAGCTTGCGCCGCACGCTTGTCCGATGGCGCGTAATGTAAAAATGCACGAGCGGCCCTAGGAAAACGTCCGCTCCCCACCCTAGGCAGACATCAGCATCCTAGCGCTTCATGCACTGGCGCACATCGTCGCGCTTATATTCGCTGCAGTTCCATAGCGCCTTTTCGAACCCGGCCTTGTCGTCGCGGAGGTACGAGAAGGTCATCGCTGCGCGCTGCGTTTCGCTCATCGCGTCGCTGTCGGGCTTCAGCACGGGGTTGGTCCAGCCCATGAACTTGCAATAGGGCTTATCGCCGCAGAGCCGCAGCGCCGTCGTCACAAAGCTTTCGGGCGCAGCCTTTCGGTCGAGCTGCGTATAGATTGTGTCGCGGCCCGTGGCTTCGCCGGCGCCGGCCACAACGCGCGCTTCGCCGACCGCGGCGTTCGCGTCGACCCCCGTTGCCAGATCGGTCGGCAGTCCCAGTGCGATCGCGTGCAGCGGCGAGATGGCAGCGAGCTTCGCCACGGGACCATCGCTGCCCGATACCGCGCCGCGGAACGCGCCCGGCGTGCCCCAATAGCCCGGCCAGCGGAAAAAGAGGTGCGTGTCGACGATTGCTATCTTCTCGAGGCTGTCGCTCCAATAGGGGCGGACCCAGTCGGTGTGATAGTGGGTGGCGAGGCCGACGGGCGGATAGGTTCCGCCCGACAGCATCATGTCGGCATTGTTGCGGGCGCGCTGCCATGCGGCGTCCGAATAGCGGCGGTTCAATGCCCCGTCGCAGGTAAAGGTGAACTGACATCCCGTCGTGCGCTCCGACCCCTGGAATACGACGCCGCAGATCGATTTCGGGAAGGCCGGATGGCGTGCGCGGTTGATGACGACCTGGCCGACCGCCTGCTGTCCCTTGGCGTCGTCGCCCGCCTCATAAATCATCGCCGCCGCCAAGCAGTCGCGGGCGCGGGCTTTCGCGTCGCCACCGCCGGCATAGACGAACGGCCGCGCCGCAACGAAACCCTTGGTGATCAGCGCGACTTCGGCGTTCTGCGCGCGCGCGTCGTCTTCGGTGACCGGCGCGAGTTCCATCGGCGCGACTTCGGGCACGATATCGGCGGGCGGCGCGACCGGGCGCGCGTGCGCGTGGCGCGGTCCGCTACTGCTCGTCACATTGCTCGCATACAGCACCGCGACGACCGCCGCGACGGCGATCAGGACGAACAGCCAGCCCGTCCAGTCGCGCCCGTCGGGCAGCGCGGTTTGATCGCCATGGAGGGACACGATCCGGCCTCAGATCTCCGGGAGGAAATCGGGAACCGACAGATAGCGTTCGCCGGTGTCGTAGTTGAAACCGAGCACACGGCTCCCCGCCGGAAGCTCGCCGAGCTTCTGTGCGATCGCGGCGAGCGTTGCGCCCGACGAGATGCCGACGAGCAGCCCTTCCTCGGTCGCGGCGCGGCGCGCGAAATCCTTGGCGGCGGCGGCGTCGACCTTGATCACCCCGTCGAGCAGGTCGGTGTGCAGGTTGCGCGGGATGAAGCCGGCGCCGATGCCCTGGATCGGGTGCGGTGCGGGCTGGCCGCCCGAAATGACCGGCGAGGCCTCGGGCTCGACCGCATAGACCTTCAAATTCGGCCAATGGCCTTTCAGGAACTGCGCGACGCCGGTGATGTGACCGCCGGTGCCGACGCCGGTGATCAGCACGTCGATCGGGCTATCCTTGAAATCGGCGAGGATTTCGGGGCCCGTCGTGCGGACGTGGACGTCGATATTGGCTTCGTTCTCAAACTGCTGCGGCATCCACGCGCCGGGGGTGGTTTCGACGAGCTCGATCGCGCGCTCGATCGCGCCCTTCATGCCCTTTTCGCGCGGGGTGAGGTCGAAGGTCGCGCCATAGGCAAGCATCAGGCGGCGGCGTTCGACCGACATGCTTTCGGGCATGACCAGGACGAGCTTATAGCCCTTGACCGCGGCGGCCATCGCGAGGCCGATGCCGGTGTTACCCGACGTCGGCTCGACGATGGTGCCGCCGGCTTTCAGGCTGCCGTCCTTTTCGGCCGCCTCGATCATCGCGAGGCCGATTCGATCCTTGATCGATCCACCGGGATTGCTGCGTTCCGACTTCACCCAGACTTCGGCGTCGGGGAACAGCTTTGCCATGCGGATATGCGGCGTGTTGCCGATGGTGTCGAGGATCGAATTGGCTTTCATGATCGGTGCGCTCTCTCTTTGAACTCGAAACGGGGGTCGCGGCGGACACGATTAGGCCAGTCTCCGGCCCGCAGCCAGAGTGCCTCGTCCGCCAGTGCCGGCGTCGGCGCGGGTTGTAACGAGGCGAGCAGATACTGTCCATAAGGCCAGTCGGCGACGCCCGAGTCCGCGTTGATATGGCCGAACGGCCCGGCATTGACGAAGCGTGCGTCCCAATGCCGCGACAGGCGCCAGACATAGGCGGTTTTGGCATAGGGATCGTCATCGCTGGCGACGACGATCATCGGCGTCTGCGACGACAATGCGGGCGAGTCGGTGAAGCTTTCGACCCGCGTGTCGCGGCGGAGCTGGCTGAGGTCGGGCGGGGCGACCAGCAGCGCGCCGGCGATACGGTCGCGGGCGACGCTGCTCGCGATGGCGAACCAGTGGGCAAAGGCATGGCAGCCGAGGCTATGCGCGGCGATGAGGACGGGCTCATGTTCGGCATCGATCGCCGCGGCGATCCGGTCGACCCATTCGTCCTTCACCGGCTCGTCCCAGCCGCCGAGCTCGATTCGCTCGCAGTTGCTGAAACTGCGTTCCCACAGGCTTTGCCAATGGGTCGGGCCGCTGTTGTAAAGGCCGGGAATGGTCAGGATTTTGTGGCGGATATTCGAATTGTGCATGGCGGTCGCTCCGTCGGAAGGAGAGAGGGGGAACCGCGGTGACGGGTGTGAACTCAATAACTCAACTAAATAAATTGACAATAGGCTTCAGACGGAATGAGGGAGAGGAGCGGCGAATGGTTCGCGCGCTAGCCGTCGGTCGATTTATATTGGGGTTCGAAGGTGCGGGCGCGGCGTAGCTCGGGGAAGATCCACGCCCAGAGCGCGGTCACGCCCACCGCCGCGGCGCCGCCGATCACGACGGCGCTGACCGGGCCGAGCGCGGCCGCCATCGCGCCGGCGCGCATCTCGCCCAACTCGTTCGAGGCGGAGATGGCGAGCCCCGATGCGGCGCTGACGCGGCCGCGCATGTGATCGGGGGTATTGAGCTGGATGAGCGTTCCGCGCACGAAGACCGAGAACATGTCGGCGGCGCCCATGATCACAAGCACCGCGAGCGACAGGAACAGGTTGGTCGAAAGGCCGAACGCTACCGTCCCGACGCCGAACGCGGCGACCGCCCACAGCATCTTCACCCCGACATTGCGCTCGATCGGGCGGATGGCGAGGCCGACGGCAACGCCGACCGATCCGAAAGCGACGGCGGCGCGCATCAATCCCGCGCCTTCGGGCCCGGCGTGCAAGATGTCGCGGGCGAACACGGGGAACATCGCCGTCGCCCCCGCCAGCAAAACGGCGAACAGGTCGAGCGTGATCGTGCCGAGCAGGAAGCGTTCGACCCACACGAACCGCAGTCCGTCGACCATTTCGCGCAGCGGGTGGCGGCGAACTTCGGCGGGCGGCGGCTGGACCGGCCGCACGCGGCTGAGGGTGAAGGCCGAGACGGCGAGCAGTATCGCGGAGAAGACGTAAACCGCCGCCGGGTGCGCGGCATAGATGAGGCCGCCTGCAGCTGGGCCGATCACCGAAGCCGACTGCCAAGCGATGCTGCTCATCGCGATCGCGCGCGGCAGGACGGCGGGCGGAACAATATTGGGCGCGATGGCGCTCATCGCCGGGCCGGAAAAGACACGCGCGACGCCATGCAGCGCCGCGAGACCGAAGAGCAGAGGCAGGGTCAGCGCGTCGGTCCAGGTGAACCAGCCGAGCGTCGCCGCGATGAGGAGATCGATGAGGTTCGAGAAGATCGCGACGCTGCGCCGTTCGAAGCGGTCGGCCGCCCAGCCCGCAACGGGCGTTAGTATCGCCAGTGGAACGAACTGGAAGAGGCCGAGCAATCCCAGCTGGAACGACGCTTCCTTGATCGACATGCCATAGTCGGTGCGGGCGGTGTCATAGAGCTGGTAGCCGATCACCACGACCATCGCGATCGTCGCCATCACCGCGGTAAAGCGCGCGACCCAGAAAAAGCGAAAATCGGGATAGCTGAGCGGGGAGGGGGCTTTGGGCGTCGATTCCGGTACGACCGGATCTTCGCCTTCGGGTGGAGGGATCGTTGCCATCGATCACCGCCGTAGCCCGCTTTTCGTCGCTGTCCAGATCGCATAGCTTTGCCGCTCGTCGATTATCGGGTGTCATTGATCGGCACGGCTGGCAGAAGCGCCCGCACAGGAGTCAGGGAGATTATCGAATGAAGAGTAAATTTGCCCGTTTCGGTGGCGCGGCGATGGCCGCAACGCTGCTGGTCCTCACCGCGTGCAACGCGTCGGACAACAAGTCGGCGACCGCGCCGAGTGCGAAGAACTGGACTGAATTTCGCGACAATTTCCTGAAGGGCTATTTCCCGCTCAACCCGAACTTCGCGGTCTATCAGGGCAAGCATGAGTTTGACGGGCAATTGCCCGACTGGTCGCCCGAAGGGATCGAAAAGCAGGCGGCGTATCTGGAAAAGGCGATCGCCGACGCCAAGGCATTCGACGGTGAGATGAGCGCGGCCGAAAAATTCGAACGCGACTATCTGGTTCACGTCGCGCAGGGGCAGCTCTTCTTCCTTCGCGATACCGATTTCGCGCAGAAGAACCCGGCTTTCTACACCAGCGCGCTCGACCCTAATGTCTATATCGCGCGCCCCTACGCCGATGCGACGACGCGGATGAAGGCGTTCATTGCCTATGCCGAAAAGGTCCCTGCCGCCGCCGCGCAGATCAAGGCGAATTTGAAGCTCCCGCTGCCCGCGACCTACGTCAAATATGGCACCGCCGGTTTCGGCGGTTTCGCCGATTACTACAAAGGCGACGCGAAGGCGGCCTTCGCATCGGTGAAAGACGAGGCCCTGCAGAAGCAGTTTGACGAAGCGGCAGCGAAGGCCGGCGCGGCGATGACCGATCTTGCCAAATATGTCGGATCGCAGCCGGGCACGCCCGATGGCTATGCGCTCGGCGCCGCGAAATTCTCCAAGATGATCCTGACCAACGAAGGCGTCGACACACCGCTCGACGAACTTGAGCGGATCGGGCAGGCCGACCTCAAGCGCAACCAAGACGCGTTGAAGGCGGCTTGCGCGACCTATGCTGCGGGCATGACGATCGCCGACTGCATGAAGAAGATGAATTCGGACAAGCCCGCCGACGGCCCGGTCGCCGAAGCACGGCGCCAGTTGCCGACGCTCCGTGCCTTCCTGATCGACAAGGATATCGTGACGATCCCCGGCACCGAACAGGCGCAGGTCGAGGAATCGCCGCCGTATAACCGGCAGAACAGCGCCTATATCGACATCCCGGGACCCTATGAAAAAGGCCTGCCGTCGGTCTATTACATCTCGCCGCCCGACCCGAGCTGGGATGCGAAGACGCAAGCCGATTTCGTCCCCGGTCGCAAGGACCTGATGTTCACCTCGGTCCACGAGGTGTGGCCGGGCCATTTCCTCAACTTCCTCCATTCGAACCGTGCCGAAAGCATCTTCGGCAAACTGTTCGTCGGCTATGCCTTTGCCGAAGGCTGGGCGCATTATACCGAGGAAATGATGTGGGATGCCGGGCTGGGCGAGGGCGATCCCGAAACGCACATCGGCCAGCTGTCGAACGCATTGCTGCGCGACTGCCGCTACCTCTCCGCCATCGGCCTGCACACCAAGGGCATGACGGTCGCGGACAGCGAAAAGCTGTTCAAAGAGCAATGCTACCAGGACGAGGGTAATTCGCGGCAACAGGCGGCGCGGGGCACCTATGATCCGGCCTATCTCAATTACACGATGGGTAAGCTGATGATCCGCAAGCTGCGCGAGGATTGGACGAAGGGCGACAAGACGAAGTGGAAGGCATTTCACGACGAGTTCCTGTCGTACGGCGGTCCGCCGATCCCGATGGTGCGCGCGGCGATGATGAAGGAAGAGACGCCCAAGGCGGTCTTCTGAGGCTGGCGAATCGAACGACCGGCGGCTAGCCTCTTCAAAACAGGGGGCTAGCCGATGGTTGACGTGTTCATTTCCTATTCGCGCGACAACAAGGCGCGCGTCGCGGATATCGCGGCGGCGGTGACCGCGGCGGGCTATGATGTGTGGTGGGATGCCGAGCTGCCGCCGCATCGTTCCTATGGCGACGTCATCACCGAGAAGATCGGCAGCGCGAAGGCCGCGATCGTCGTCTGGTCGCACACGTCGGCGGCGTCCGAATGGGTGCGTGCCGAAGCCGATGTCGCACGCAACCAGAAGAAGCTCGTCCAGACGGCGATCGACGATGTGATGCCGCCGTTACCGTTCAACCAGATCCAGTTCGCCGATTTGAGCGACTGGAACGGCGATCCGGGGCATGGCGCCTGGCGTAAGGTACTGCTGAGCCTCGAGGAATTGTGCGGGCGCGAGGCTGTGCCGGCGCCGACGCCCGCAGCAATTCCGGCCGCGCCGCCGCCACCGTCCGATTGGCAAGCGGCGCCGTCCGTTCAAAAATCTTCGCTTTTGCCGTGGGTCTTGTTGGGCGTGGCCGTCATGGCCGTCGCGCTGCTCGCGTGGAAATTGCTGCAGCCGACACCAGACGCGCCCGGAGCGGCGTCCGTTGCGAGTGCACCGGCGCAACCCGAGGCGCCTTCCGACGCGGCGAGCGAGGCCACGCCGCCCGTAAGTGCAGGTCCGACCGAAGCCTTTACTCTCGCTGCGGTCATCAACGATCCCGAGGGCTTCACCAACATCCGTTCGGAGCGAAGTGCCCAAAGCACGATCCTCGGCAAGGTGCTCGATGGCGAAAAATTCCTGACCTATCAGCAGTCCGGCGCATGGTGGCGCGTGCGCAAGGCCGACGGAACGACGGGCTTTATGTTCCGCAAATATATTCGGCTGGTCGAGGGCGCGGCGCTGGCGATTCCTGCCGGATCGGCGCCGACCGGCGTCGGGGGCAGCGGTGTCGTCATTCCCGATTCCTCCGACCGGCTGCTTTCGGCCGACGAGCTCGGCAATTACAGCGCGCTCGAACTCCGGATCGCACGCAACGAGATATTCGCACGCAACGGGTTCCGTTTCAGCGACCCATCGCTCCGCGCGCATTTCAGCCAATTCAGCTGGTATCGACCGACAAGCGACACGGTCGAGCTGTCCGCCACCGAGAAGGCGAATGTCGCCTTGCTGAAATCGGCCGAAACAGCGGCGCGATGACAGGGTCGGCGGACCCGATTGCGGCCGCCGAAGCCGAAGTTGCGCACCGGCTGGCCGAGGGCGATGCCCTGAGTGCATTCGATTGCGCCGCCGCGACACGGCGCGAGGGTGTCGAAAGCCCGCGCCTGCGTTACCTGATGGTGCGGGCGCTCGCCGCGTCGGGCGACAGTCTGGGCGCGATGCACCTTTATGAGCAGCTTGACCTCGCCGCATCGGGTGACGTCGACAGCCTCGCGCTGGCGGGGCGGATCTGGAAGGATGCGGCCTTCGACAACGGGGGCGAGCGCCGCGCGACGCTGCTGGGCCAGGCTGCGGCCGCCTATGAGCATGCCTGGACGCTTTCGGGGGCTGCCTTCCCGGCGATCAATGCCGCGAGCCTCTACGCGCTACTCGGCGAGCGCGAGCGCGCTGCCGCGCTGGCGGGGCCGATTGCGGCAAATGGCGCCGCCGACAATTATTGGGATCTGGTGACGATAGTCGAGGCGCTGTTGCTGCTGAACCGTGGCGAAGAGGCACTGCGGCCCGCGCAAGCGGCCAAAAATCAGGCAGGAACCCGTGCCGGAGATCGCGCTTCGACCTGCCGCCAACTGTCGCGCCTGGCTGCCAGCGGTGCGATCGACACAGGGCATGCGGGAATGATCGTCGATCTGCTCCGCCCGCCGCCGGTCGGCGTCTATTGCGGGCGCATGTTCCGGGCGGGCGGGACAGGCGAAGCCAACGCCCGCGCCGCCATCGCCGCCGCGCTCGATATGCAGCCGCTTTCGGCGCTGATCGGCCCGCTGGCTTGCGGCGCCGACATCCTGTTCGCCGAGGAAGCGCTGGCGCGCGGGATAGACCTGACTGTCGTGCTGCCCTTTGCCGAGGAGGACTTCATCGCCCAGTCGGTGCTGTCGGGCGGCGAGGCTTGGCTTGCGCGCTATGTCGCGTGCCGCGACCGGGCAGCGATGGTCCATTTCGCCAGCGGTTCGCGTTATGTCAGCGACGATTGCCAGTTCGTTCTCGGCTCGCATACGATGATGGGCCTCGCCAAGCTGCGCGCGCTCGAGTTGGAAACGTCAGCGATCCAGCTTGCGGTGGTCGATCCCGACGTCGCAGCACGTCCCTCGGCCGCGATCGCCGGGACCAATGCCGATATAGCGCTGTGGCAGCAATATGGCGGCGAAACCCTGACGATCCCCGTCGGCGCCCTCGACCGCAACCTCGATTTCCCGCCTGCGCCGAGCCCCCCCGAAGGGACGCGGCGCGGCCTCTACGCCATCTTGTTCGCGGATTTCGCCGGCTTTTCGAAACTGGGCGAAGCCGAATTGCCGGTCTTCGCGAGCGAAGTGATGGGCAGGATCGGCCGAATTCTTGACGATTTCGGCGGAGCGGTGCTCTTCCGCAATACCTGGGGCGATGCCGTCTATGCGATCATCGACGATCCGGCGACGGCGGCGCGGATCGCGCTGGCGATGCAGGAGCAGCTCGATATCCTGCCGCCCGGTCTCGGGCTCGACGGGCAAAAGGCCGGCATGCGGACGGGTATCCATTTCGGGCCGATCTATCGCGGCGTCGATCCGGTCGTCGGCAATGAGCTCTGGTACGGCACCGAAGTGACGCGCACCGCGCGGATCGAGCCGGTCACCTTGGTCGGTCAGGTCTATTGCACGCAGCCGCTCGCCGCGATGCTGGCGCTCGGTAACGCGCCCGATTTCGACTGCGACTATGTCGGAAAGGTGCAACTCGCCAAGGATTATGGCGAGCTTGCCCTCTATCGATTGTCGCGCAGCTCAGGTTGAGGGCGCGCGCAGCCGTGCGACGAAAAAGCCATCGAGGCCGCCCGCATCGGCGAGCATGGCGGGGAGCGTACGGATCAGGCCCTTGCCATCGGCGGCAATCGCTTCGGGCAGCTCCTCGGGGCGTGCGGGATCGATGCTCCATCCGGCGTGGCGATCGAGGAAGGTCGACACCTGATCTTCCCCCTCGGCTTGTTCCAGCGAGCAGGTCGCATAGATCAGCGTTCCACCCGGTTTCACCCAACGCGCCGCGCGCGACAGCAGTTCGGTCTGCAGTTCGGCCATTTCGGCGATCTGCCGCGGTTCGATACGGTGGAGAACATCGGGATGGCGGCGGAAGATGCCCGTCGCGGAGCAGGGGGCGTCGAGGAGCACTGCGTCGGCCTGACCCTCGGGCGCCCATGAGCGGATATCGCCCTGGACGATGTCGGCCGACAGGCCCGTGCGTTCCATATTGGCGCGCAGCCTTTCGAGGCGTTTGGCGCTGGAATCGACCGCGACGACATTCCATCCCGCCGCGGCAAGCTGCATCGTCTTGCCGCCCGGCGCGGCGCAGAGGTCGAGCACCGTCCGGCCTTCGCCGGTACCGAGCAGCCGTGCGGGCAGGCTGGCGGCCAGATCCTGTACCCACCAACCGCCTTCGCGATAGCCGGGCATCGTCTCGACCGCCTGACCGCGCGGCAGGCGGCGGTGCAGCGGTGCGAGCGTGACGGCGTCGGGCCATTCGTCGGCGGCGGGTTCGGCGGCGAAGCTGAGGTCGATCGGCGGCGGCGCGCTCCACGCCGCTTCGGCGGCTTCGACCATTGCCAGATCCCATTGCTCGGCCCAGCGTTCGGCGGTGGGCAGCGGAAGCGTGGCGCGGTCGGGCAGTTGCCATTCTTCCTGCTGCGCGCGCGACAGGATAGCGTGAACGAGGCGTCGCGGTCCGCCATCGACGAGCGGCAAAGCGGTCGATACGGCCGCATGGCCGGGGGTCTTGAGGATCAGCAGCTGGGCCAGCGCAATCCGCAGGACCGCGCGCGACTTGACGTCGTCAGGCAGGATTTGCGCCGTCGCGCCGTCGATCAGCGCATCGAGATCGACCATCCAGCGCAGCGTTTCGGACACGATCGCCACCGCGAAGGCGCGGTCGGTGGCCGTCAGGCCCTGGGTCGCGGCGTGCATTGCGATATCCAGCGGGTCGCCGCGTCGCAGGATCGCGTCGATCAGTCGCAGCGCGGCGCGGCGGGTCGCCGTGCCCGCGGGATCGGCGCCGCCGGGTGATCGCGGGCGCCGGGGC
>Ga0209676_1000636_pt1 | contig 50409 bp, 43 predicted proteins | sample AraplaCvi_mLB_r2_FD_184282 | JGI IMG/M metagenome (GOLD analysis project Ga0209676, IMG submission 184282) | Arabidopsis root microbial communities from North Carolina, USA - plate scrape MF_Cvi_mLB_r2 (SPAdes) (version 2) | ecosystem: Host-associated > Plants > Roots > Endosphere | place: USA... | reverse complement strand
CTGCCCCTTCAGCCAGAAGGACGCACCGGTCATCGATTATAAGGACGTCCGTCTGCTCCAGGGTTACCTGTCGGAGCGTGGCAAGATCGTCCCGTCGCGTATCACCGCGGTGTCCACCAAGAAGCAGCGTGAGCTGGCAAAAGCGATCAAGCGCTCGCGCCACATCGGCCTGCTCCCCTACATTGTTAAGTAAGGAGGGCTGACCGATGGAAATCATCCTGCTCGAACGTATCGAGAAACTGGGCGGTATCGGCGACGTCGTCACCGTCAAGAACGGCTTTGCCCGTAACTATCTGCTGCCGAACAACAAGGCTCTTCGTGCGAACGACGCCAACAAGAAGCTGTTCGAAGCAAACCGCGGCAAGATCGAGGCCGATAACGCCGAACGTCGCACCGACGCCGAAGGCCGCGCCAGCGGCATCAACGGCAAGCAGATCGTCCTGATCCGTCAGGCATCGAACACCGGCCAGCTTTATGGATCGGTTTCGGTCCGTGACATCGTCGACGCCCTCGCCGAAGACGGCGTCGAAGGCATCGGCAAGTCGATGGTCGAACTCGAACGTCCGATCAAGTCGCTCGGCCTGGTCGACGTCAAGGTCAAGCTGCACCCCGAGGTCGTCGTGACCGTCGGCGTCAACGTCGCGCGTTCGCCCGACGAAGCCGAAATGCAGAAGCAGGGCATCGACGTAATCCAGGCCATGTTCGAAGAAGAACAGGCCGAGGCAGTCGCCACGGCTCTGGAACCCGACAGCGAAGACGAATTCGAAGACGCGACGCCGCCTTCGGAACTCACTGCCGAAGCTCCGGCTGCGGACGAGGAAGAAGAGGCTTAAACCCCTTCCTTCTTGCAAGAGACAGAAAAGGCTCCGGAACCCAGCGTTCCGGAGCCTTTTTCTTTGAGCGACGACCCGCAAAGGCGGGGCGCTTTCAGGCTGTTTTTAGTAGCCCATCAAACTTAGCACTTCCTTGCGGCTGCTCTGGTCGTTGAGGAAACAGCCGAGCAGGCGGCTCGTCACCATGCCAACGCCGGGCGTGCGCACGCCGCGGCCGGTCATGCAGCCATGCTGCGCATCGATGACCACCGCGACGCCGTGCGGCTGGAGATTGTCCCAGATGCACTTTGCGACCTCAGCGGTCAGCCGCTCCTGCACCTGCAGCCGCCGGGCATAGCCGTTGAGCACGCGAGCGAGCTTGGAAATGCCGACGACGCGGTCGCGCGGCAGATAGGCGATCGACGCCTTGCCCGTGATTGGCGCCATATGATGTTCGCAGTGGGACTGGAACGGAATGTCGCGCAGCAGCACGATCTCGTCATAACCGCCGACTTCCTGGAAGGTGCGCGACAGATGCAGCGCGGGATCGTCGGCGTAACCCGAACAATATTCCTTCCACGCGCGCGCCACGCGCCGCGGCGTATCGAGCAGTCCTTCGCGTGCCGGATCGTCGCCCGCCCACTCGATCAGCGTCCGCACGGCGTCGGCGACATGATCGGGGACGACCACCTTGCCGTCGGGTCCCAACTCGGTTTTGCTGTCGCTCATTGCCGCGCTTTCACTGTTGCCATCTTGCCGCACATCTCGCCCTCCCAGAGCCGATAAGCAAGGCCCGGACAAGAAGAATTTGTGACAGCCTCGCAAGTTTACGTTGCGGAATCTTGGCTTTTTATCGGTTCGGAGAGGCGCGGTTTCGCGTCCTTTTTTGGGCCAAACAAGTCACTTGACGCTTTCGTCAACTCGGCGCACCTTTACGCCATACAGAGTTCGCTCAAGCGGACCGTATTCCGGAGAGGCCGGCGTTTTCCCCGACGCCGGTGGGAGAGGACGATGACCAGCACAGCTGGCAAGTGGGATTCACGAGGGCACATGGCCGCTTTGGCCCGGTGCCCTTTGCCATGTCTGGTCGTTTCCCCTCCCCTTACCACAATTTGAAGTTGGGCGGCCCCGCACCTGCGGGATCGAAAAAGGGAGGCTATAGATGAAGTTCAAGGCACTGATCGGAACCTCGATCCTTGCGATGACGGTGGCGACACCGGCATTTGCGCAGGACGCGGCGGATGAAGTGGAACGCGATGCTTTTGGTGGCGAAATCGTCGTCACGGCGCAGCGCCAGTCGGAACGTCTGCAGGACGTGCCGATCGCGGTCAGCGCCTTCTCGACCGAGGCGCTCGAAGCGCAGCAGATCAAGACGCCGTCGGATCTTCAGCTGACCCTGCCCAACGTCACCTTCACCAAGACCAACTTCACCGGCGCCAGCTTCACGATTCGCGGCATCGGCGACCTTTGCGTCGGTACGACCTGCGACAGCGCGACCGCGATCCATCTGAACGGAGACCCGCTGTTTTCGACCCGCCTGTTCGAAACCGAATTCTTTGATCTTGAGCGCATCGAAGTGCTGCGCGGGCCACAGGGCACGCTGTTCGGACGCAACGCGACGTCTGGCGTGGTCAACGTCATCACCGCCAAGCCGAAGCTCGGGACGTTCGAAGCCGCCGCCGAAGCCGAATATGGAAATTATGATTCCATGAAGGGCAAAGCGATGGTCAACATCCCGCTAGGCGATACCGCAGGCATTCGCGTCGCGGGCATTTACCTCAATCGTGACGGCTATACGAAGAATGCCTTCCTCGACACGCGCATCGACGACCGCGACCTTTATTCGGTCCGCGGCTCGTTCCGCTGGGAGCCGTCGCCCGATACGACGATTGATCTGCTCGCGTCCTATTTCCGCGAAAAGGATCAGCGCACGCGTATCCAGAAACAGCTTTGCCAGCGCGACCCGACCGGCATCCTCGGCTGTTTGAACAGCCGTCTCGACAATTCGCCTTTCAACGGCAACGCGACCTTCACCGCCGCACTGACCTCGCGCGAATTCCTGGCGACACAGGGAATTCCGGGCGCGTTCGCGCTCGGCAGCCTCTATGGTCCCGACGTCTATGCGAACACGACAATCCCGTCGGATCCGCGGACAGTGAACACCGCCTATACGCCGAGCTATTTCACCAGCGAACTGACGCTGCAGGGCCAGATCGAGCATAATTTCGGTCCCGTCTCGCTGCAGGTGTCGGGCCAATATCAGAAGGTCAAGCTCGACGCGTCGCAGGACTATAACAGCAATGTCGGCAATCGGGCACTGTACGCTGGCGGTCTAGCGACGCTGGCAGCAGCAGCAGGCGGCGCGTTCGGCCCCGCACTGACCCCCTATTTCGCGCCGGTCGCCGCCGCGCTGATCCCGAACGGCCCCACAGGCCAGCTGTGCACCTCGCTGGCAGAAGAAACCGGCACCGGCGCATTTGGCGGCAACAAGATCTGTAGCGATCAGTCGCTGCAGTTCGACCGCTCGAACCAGTACAACAGCAGCTGGTCGGCAGAAGGCATTTTGACCAGCGATTTTGACGGGCCATTCAACTTCCTCGTCGGCGGCATCTATGCCGACTACAAGCTGACCGAGAACAGCTACTATGTGAACGCGTTCCCGATCGACTATCTGACGGGTGTTCTCGGTGCCTTCTCGTCGGTAGCGAACGTCAACCGGACCCCCACCGGCGTCATCACCGGCGCCAATCCGTTGCCGCCGGGTTATCTCGGAACGCCGTTTTTCCGCAACAATACGGCCGACCTGTCGATCAAATCCTATGGTCTGTTTGGTGAAGCCTATTTCGAAATCAGCGACAGGCTGAAATTGACGGCCGGCCTTCGCTATAACAACGACAAGAAGAGCGTCGTTGCGCGCTCAACGCTGGCCAGCTTCCTTGTTCCGCACAGTGCAACCGATGCCTTTGCGTCGCCAACCGCAGCGGGCTTCGACGCCGATCCAGGTACGGTCTGCAATGTGGCCAGCAGCGAAACTTCGAGCACCGTCGGCGGAATTGGAACGATCGCGGGCTGTGAAGCCTTCCAGGGGCGTTCGGTCAAGTTCAACAAGCTGACCGGCCGTTTCGTGGTCGACTTCAAGGTCACGGACGACAATCTGCTTTATGCGTCCTATTCGCGCGGCTATAAATCGGGTGGCATCAATCCCCCGCTTCAGCCAATCTTTGCGGTTCCGGAAAGCTTTGCGCCTGAACAGGTCGACGCCTTTGAAATCGGATCGAAAAACGCGTTCGGCAATGGTGCGCTGCAGCTGAATCTCACCGCCTTCTACTACAAATACAAGAAGCTCCAACTCAGCAAGATCGTCGCCCGCACCGCGGTCAACGACAATGTCGACGCGGATATCTACGGCTTTGAAGCAGAAGCCATTGTTCGCCCCGACCCGGATGTCGTCGTGAACCTGGGCTTCAGCTACCTGCATACCAAGGTGACCGAAGACAAGCTCACCAGCAACCCGCGCGACTTTGGCGGCGGCCGCTCCGATGCGGTGATCATCAAGGATATCACCAATGCGGCAAACTGCGCCGTGGCACCGGGTACGGCTGGGAATGCGGCGGGCAGCAACGCCTTCGTCAACTTCGTCAATACGGTCGTGATCCAGAACGGCATTCCCGATCCGCTGAACCCGGGACGGTTCCTCGTATCGCCAGGCGCCGGGCTTCAGCCGACCACCGCTTTTCCGGCCGACGGCGGCATCGCGTCGCGGGGTGCGTTCAGCATCTGCTCGGTCCTGCAGAGCGTGGCGGCGCAGGCCGGTGCAAACTTCGATCCAGCCGGGATCCAGGTCTTCTCGGCCGGCATCCCCGTCAACCTCAAGGGCAACCAGCTGCCGCAGGCGCCGAATTACAAGTTCAGCGCGGGCATCCAATATACGGCGCGTATGGGCGAGATGTCGCTCGTCCCGCGCGTCGACCTTGCTTATACCGGCGAAAGCTATGGCAGCATCTTCAATGGCAACGTCAACAAGATCAAAGGCTATGCCCAGGTCAACGCCCAGCTGCAGCTGAACGGCCGCGACGACAAATGGTATGTCAAAGGCTTCATCCAGAACGTCTTTGACGCCAACAGCGTCACGGGCCTGTACATCACCGACCAGTCGTCGGGTAACTACACCAACATCTTCACCCTCGAACCGCGCCGCTATGGCATCGCGGCCGGTGTGAAGTTCTAAGCCGCCCGGCGGCAACGCCAACAAAAAGCCCCGGCCTCTCCATCGAGAGGCCGGGGTTTCTTTTTGCCTTCTGTCCGGGCTCCGGCGCCCAATTGACGCCGGAGACCCGATCAGCGCACCAATCAGAACTTGGCGCGCAGCTTCACGCCATAGAGCCGCGGCGGTGCCGGGTAGACCGCGAAGCTCGCGCTCTGCTCGGGGATCGGGAACGAAGTGACGTTGTAATATTTGTTGAACAGATTCTCGACGTAGAATTCGACGGCATAATTCTGGTCGGGACCGAAGTTGAGGCCCGCCCGCGCGTTGACGATCGAATAACCGTCGTTCGCCGTGAACGGCACCGCGACCGGATCGTTGATCGTGTTCGCGTCGCTGTTCATCCGCCAGTCGACATGCACCAGGCCGCCGACATTGCTGCTGATCTGCGGGGTCCAGGTGACCGCGCCCGTGACCACATGCTTCGGCGAGTTGGTCAGCGGCATACCATTGTCCGCGCCGGCGATGGGGTCCTTCACTTCGGTGTCGATATAGGAATAGCCGAGCGTGAAGTTGAGGTTCGGGGCCGGACGAATGATCGATTCAAGTTCGACGCCCTGCGCAACGACCTTGTCGAAATTCTGGACGACGAAGTTGTTCCCCTCGAAGGCCAGATTCTGATAGCCCTTGAGTTCGGTATAGAAGAGGTTGGCGTTGAACTGGAACGCCGAGCTGAAATCCGTCTTCACACCGACTTCGTAGGAATCGACGTCCTCGTTGCCGAATTCGAGATCCGAAGCCTGCGCGCCGTTGCCGCCGAGGAAGGCGGTGTCGAACGAACCGCGGTCGAGATTGTAACCGCCCGACTTATAGCCGCGGTCATAACCGCCATAAACCATGACGCGATCGTCGAGCTTGATCGACAGCTTGGCCGTACCGGTCAGCTTGCTCTCGCTGCGCTTGTCGCGATAGATCCCGTTGAATTCGGGATTGACCACGGGGTTGCAGACGAGGTTGAAGATCGCGTTGCCAAGGCCCGACGGCAGTCCCTGCAGCGCCTGACGATAGAGCGCATAGCGGGGACCCTGCAACGTCGAGCAGCCCGGCAGGTTCGACTGCAGGTCGGCGTTCAACTTCTTCGTTTCATGATTGTAGCGCAGACCGAGGGTCAGCGAGACATTGTCGTTGAAATCGATGATGTTGTGCGTGAACAGCGCGAAGGCTTCGGTGTTGACGCGATACGCGTCGCCGATCTGGCCCTGTCCCGCCTGCGGCGCGGGGAGCGGCGTCAGGAAGGTGTCGAGCACGCCGGCCTGCGCGGCGGCTGCCGCGAGCTGCGGGTTCGACGCGAGCAACACCTGACCGACCAGCGGCGAATTCGGGATCGACTGGAATATCTGGAAACCCGTCGGTCCGGGCACCGCAGAATCGGTCAGCGCGTTGATGAAGGCGTCGACATATTGCGCGCCCTGCGTGCCGAAGCGCGTCCGTTCGGTGTATTTCAGCTTTTCGTTGAGGTAGAAGCCGCCGATCAGCCAGTCGACATGATCGTCGAAAGCCGTGCCCTTGAGTCGGATTTCCTGCGTGAAGTCGCGCATGTTAATCGGCATGTTTTCACGATAGGCGCGATCGATGCCCGAGAAGTCGACGTCCATGCCGCGGATCGCCTTCCAGTCGCGATATGCGGTGATCGAGGTCAGCTCGACGCCGCCCAGATCCCAGTCGAGCTGGCCCGAGACACCCCATTCGCGCATCTTTTCAGTGAGGTCGCGGTTGGGCGAGTAAGCGACTTCGCGATCCTTCGGATTATAGGGCCGCACGATGCCGGTCAGGCCATTGGCTGCGGCCAGTCCCTGAATGACCGCGCTCGCGGCAAAGGCCGGCGTACCCGGCTGCGCAAAGCCCGAGTTGGTGTTGAGCGCACCGCAGCACTGCTCGTCAGTCTTGGCGTAATCGGCGATCAGGCGGAACGAAACATCGTCCTTTTCGAACAGCGCCTGGCCGCGCACCGACCAGCGGTCGAGGTTGTTGAAGGCGCGATCGCTGTTCACATCTTTGATGTAACCGTCACGCTTGTGATAGCCGCCGTCGAGCCGCAGCGCGAAGGTTTCGGATACCGGGCCGGTGACGCCGGCCTTCAACTCGATCTCGTCCAGATTGCCATAGCTCGCCTCGGCATAGCCGCCGAGAGTGAAGCTCGGCTTCTGCGTGACGATGTTCAGCGCGCCTGCCGAGGTGTTGCGGCCGAACAGCGTGCCCTGCGGCCCGCGCAATACTTCGACGCGATCGATCGGCGGCAGGTCGGCAAGGGCAAGACCGGCGCGGGCACGGAAAACGCCGTCGACGAAGACGCCGACCGACGGTTCGAAGCCAGGGTTGTCGCCCGCCGTACCAATACCGCGGATGCGAAGCACCACGCCGCTCGCCGACGACTGGCCGGTCGTAGCCTGGAAGCTCGGGGCGATTTGGCGAAGGCCGCGAATGTCGCTGATGCCCGCATTTTCAAGCTGCTCACCGCCGACCACATTGACCGCGATCGGAATATCCTGCGAACGCTGCGCGCGGCCCGTCGCGGTGACGATGATGTCGTTGCCATAATCGGTGTCGTCGGTCGCGGTTGCCGTGTCATCGGCGGGTGCAGCGGCGTCCTGTGCGAAGGCCATAGCGGGGGTGGTGGCAGCACACAGCATGGTGGCGCCCAACAAAATGTTGCGCAAAGTCATGATCAGTCTCTCTCTCCAAAACCCACCGAGGCGCAGCCAAAGGCTTATCGGGAGATGCCCGGCAGTGAATGGCCGGTCTAACGCACCGCCCTGCCGCGTCAACGCGCACGCGCGCGAGAGCGCCGATTTTCCAGCGATTCGTGACTAAATAGCAACAGTTTACGTTACGGCGTACGTTCGTGCCGGTGACACTTATGTGTCAAATGCGAAACGTGTATGAGGCTATTTGCCCAGATTCAGGCACGGAAGACGAAGGACAAGCGATGCGGGCACAGACTAGGCCGAGCCCGAAGACGCTGATCAAAACACTGCTGTTGGCATTGGGCCTGGCCTTCGAACTTCCCGAGATCGCTGCACGGATCGTCATGCTGGGGCTGTCGCCCTCGCTCCTGCTTTATGCTGGTCTGTATGGCGGCCTGAGCGTCTGCCTGTGGGCCGCGGCCTTCATTCGCAGACCGCTGCTGCGCTGGGGCTGGGCCGCGCTATTCGCCTTAGCCACGATCGTCGTGGGCACGTTTCAGGATGCCGCGGCCGATGCGATGAGCTACGACGTCTTCGTCACCATGATCCACTCGGCGGGCTTCGCCGACGACGCCCTCGCACAATATGGCCTGTCGCTCGCATGGGCCTCTGCCGGCGCCTTGTTTCTCTTCGCCGGCGTAGGGCTGAAACCGGACCCACTAACCCGCTTGCGGGGCCTCACCTCGGCGCTCGCGCCCTTTGCCGGGCTCGCGATGCTCACCCTGCTGCTGTTCGTCCGCGGCGGCGAAGGCGGCCGCGGTCTGCCGAATGCGTGGGTCGGGACCGCATATGCGGCCCTCGCCGCCTATGAAACCGCGACCCAACCCTCGATGTCGCGTCAGCCGGTGAAGATCGCGCATGCTTCGAAGCCCGAACAGGGCGACATCGTCCTCATCGTCGACGAAAGCATCGCGGGCCGATATCTCGACATCAACGACGCCGCGGGCGTGCGATCGGGTCTGGCGTCGCCGCCGCTTGGCATCACCGTCAGTAATTTCGGGCTCGCCGCCTCGATCGCCAATTGCAGTTTCGGAAGCAATCTGACGCTGCGCTACGGCGGGACGCGCGGCGCCTATCAACGGATCAATGCGACGATGCCGTCAATCTTCGCCTATGCGAAAGCGGCTGGTTTCGCGACGATCTATATCGACGCGCAACGGACCGGCGGCGCCTATCAGAACGGCATGGACGATGCCGAGCGGCAACATATCGACCATTTCTTCCAGTTCGACGATACCCCCGTCGTTGATCGCGACATGGCGGTGGTGGATGCCCTGATAGCGACGCTGGGCAACGATCGGCGCGAATTCATCCTGGTCAACAAGATGGGGGCGCATTTCCCCGTCGCCGACAAATATCCCGATAGCGCCCATATGTTCGCACCGGCGCTGCCGCGTGCCGAAGCGGTCGCAGTGACCGAAACGCAGCTCCCCGAAAATCTGTACAGCGGCACCGAAAGCTGGCGGCTTTATCGCAACAGCTACCGCAATACGGTGGCATGGACGGTCGGCCGCTTCTTCGACAAATTGTTCGCCAGCGCCCGGCTCGGCGACGCACTGATCATCTACACCTCCGATCACGGACAGAATCTGCACGAACGTGGCGATTCGGGAACGACCACGCATTGCAGCCCGTCGCCCGCGAGCGCGGAGGGCTCGGTCCCCCTTGTGATCATCGACAGGTCGGGCCGCTGGGGCGCCGCCGCAAAGCGAAACTTCGATGCATCCAGCCACTATCGCATCTTCCCGACCCTGCTGAACGCGATGGGCTACGACCGCGCGGCGGTGCGCCGCCAATATGGGGAGACACTCGATTCTTCTGCTTCTGACCCGGTGACGTTCAACAGCCTGTTCAACGCCCGGCTGGGACGCAAACCCTTATGGGTGAAGGTCGAACGCGCTTTGGTGCCGCAGCCGCCGGCCCGCGATTATGTCGCTCGCACGTGCAATGCTTTGCCAACGAATAGTTGCTAGGCTGATCGCCATGTCAGGTCGCATATCGCCCCCCGAAACTACGCTCGGTCCCGACGCCGCGATTGCGCCCGCCTTCGGTCAGCAGGTCCGCCGTGCGGTAATCTGGCGCTCGGGATCGCAGATCATCGGACAAATCATAGCCTGGGCCTCCACCTTCCTCGTCATCCGCATCCTTACGCCCGAGGACTATGGCCTGTTCGCGCTGACCCAGGTCATGCTGATGCTCTTCACCTTGCTCAACGGCTATGGCCTCGCCAGTGCCGCGATCCAGCGCGACGAGATTTCTTCACACGAACTGAGGCAAATTTTCGGGCTAATGCTGCTACTCAACGGCGCGCTCGCGTTCGCGCAGATCCTTTGCGCCCCGCTCGCCGCCGCCTATTACCGGCAACCGATGGTCGCTGACCTGCTGCGCGTGCAGTCGCTGATCTATCTCACCATCCCCTTTTCCGCCCTCGCCTATGCCCAATTGGCCCGGTCGATGGAGTTTCAGCGTCAGGCGCAGGTAAATCTTGTCTCGGCGCTGATCGGCGCCGGCGTGGCGCTCGGCGGCGCGCTGGCGGGCTGGGGCGTGTGGGCATTGGTCTGGGCGCCGATCGCCATGTTCGCGGCGCGCGCACTAGGCCTGATGTTCGCGGCGCGCAGTTGGATGTGGCCGAGCTTCGATTTCCGCGGAGCGGGTTCGATCGCGCGGTACGGCGGGCTGATGGCGGTCGGGCAATTGTTCGGCTTTGTGCAGAGTCAGGCCGATATTTTGGTCGCCGGCCGCTGGTTCGACGCGCATCTGGTCGGCATTTACACGACGGCGCTTCTGCTGACGCAGATCTTCAACAACAAGGTCGTGCCGCCGCTCAATGAAGTGGCCTTTGCCGCCTATGCCAGAATGCAGAATGACAGGCCCGCACTGGCCGTGGGCTTCACACGCTCGACGCGCGCGATCATGGTCGCGGCGATGCCATTTTTCTTCGGCCTCGCTGCGGTGGCCGAGCCACTCGTCCTCACCCTGCTCGGCGAGAAATGGCGCGAGATTGTGCCGCTGCTCCTACCGCTTGCGCTCGCCATGCCCTTCTGGACGCTGTTCACCCTGCTACGGCCCGCAACCGACGCGCTCGGCCGGCCCGGCATTGCATCGGGCAATGCCGCCGCGGGCGCGCTGCTCATGCCGGTCGTGTTCCTCGTCGGCGCGCAATGGGGCATAATTGGCATCGCATGGGCATGGTTGATCGCCTATCCGTTGCTGCTGGGATTTGCCGCCGTGCGGTCGTTGCCGATCATCGGGATCGGCTCGACCGATCTGCTGCGTGCCGTCGCTCCGCCGCTTCTCGCCGCTGCATTCATGGCCGCCGTGGTCATGCTGGTCGACCGTATGCTGCCCGCGATGCCGCAAGTGTTGCGACTGGCGGTGCTCGTCACGACGGGCGGGCCGATCTATTGCCTGTGGCTGGCGCTGTTCGCACGCGAGACGGTGCGCGACCTCATTGAACTGGTGCGCGGCCGGCGCATGCCTGCCGATGCGGAGGTCACCGCCTAAGCGTCGCCGAGCGCCGCGATAGCGGTGCGCGTCGCGTCGATATAGGCGCTGCCGCTAAAACGATAGCTGCCGATGAAATGAACGAAGCGCGCGTTAGCGGGCACGCCTTCGTCCCAAAAATTGAGATAATGGTCGTAAGGCAACAGCAACGCGTCGGGTTCGTTGGCAATGACCATGTTCGATGTCACCTGTTCGCTGCCCCATCGCGACCAGCGTTCCATTCCCAGCAAGCGTTCCGCTTCGATCGAGAAAGCCTCGGCGAGCGCGCGACCATCGCCGCCGCGCGCGAACCCGGCAAAGCCCGAACAGCCGCGCACATAGAACGGGCTCGCGAGCATCGGCAGCGCCACCCGGTCGAGACCGCTCTCGATCGCGCCCTGCACGTGCGCGTCGGGATTGAACAGAAAGGCCGCGTCATCGGTCTTTCCCGCCATCTCGGCAAACGACAATAATCGCGAATCCGGGTCGCCGCGCAATGTGAAGCTGCGATTCTCCGCAATCGCCCTTGCGACCTCGGGCACGTCGCCCAGCGTCACCGTGTCGGAATCGAGCTGAATCACATAATCGGCCGCGCGTATGTCCAATATGGTGAGGAGCCGTTCCCACGTGCCACCGCGCGGGCAAGGCCCGGTATCCACGTCCGCCAGCGAAAGGATGCGTGGCTTTCCCAAATGCTTCGCCAATATGTCCCGGTCGCCGGCGTTCAATGTGCCGTCATCGAGGATCACGATGCGCCCGCGTTGAAGCTGAGCGTGCAGCGACTTGACCGCAACCAGATAGGGCAGCAGCACCCGCGTTCCGATCATGGAAAACAGGATCAGTCCGTCATCGGCCGGCACAACCGGGCGAGTATCCAGCACGGCACGCGCCGCGGCGCGATGCGCGCGCTCCTTCCATAACCGGTTGAGTTTGTTCACGACCCTGTTCATCGCGTGGCCGTAACACGCTCGGCAAACCAATGGTAGAGGCGAAAGTCCGCGCATTTGCGCCCTTTCAGGACGTTTACCGCGCGTAAAATTCGGCTGCCTGTCGACAATAGCGAACAGCATGCGGCGTGCGACGGGTTCGGCGGGAGGAAAGTGGTGCCCGGGGACGGGGTCGAACCGCCGACACTGCGATTTTCAATCGCATGCTCTACCAACTGAGCTACCCGGGCACGGCCGCGGCGACCGGTCGGTCGCGCTGGCGAGCGGCGGCTATAAGCAGCGCTTTGCATCCTGTCCAGAGGCTTTGTGACACCATATTTTGCGGTCAGTTATCGTCGAAACGGTCGTCGTCGGCGGTACCGTCGGGCGCTTGGTCGACTGGCACGCGATACCCCTCGCCGAACCAGGTCAACAAGTCGCGGTCGCGGCAGCCGCGGCTGCAAAAAGGTTTAAATTCAGGCTCGCGCTGCTTCCCGCAAAGCGGACAGCGTGGGGATTTACTGGGCATGGCCCACTCCTTTCATAGCCGCGTCCGCCACCAAGCGGACCGAACGGCCGGTCCGATTCTGCAGCGTGTCGACCCATGCCGGATGCGCCGCGATATGATCGATCACCCCGGCCCGCGCCGTCAGGCTCAACACGCCCGTTCCCTGTGCGCGCTCGGCCTGCCTTAGCAGCAAAGCGGCATCGGTCGCGACGGGATCTAGGCAAACCTGCTCGATCAGCGAGGGACGGTCGCGCCGGCGGATGATCTGCATCAAACCGAACCCGTTGACCGCGGTGCGCTCGAACGGCGCCGGCAGCGCGGCATCGACCGCCGCGTCGACCGCGTGGCGCCCCGCACGATCGGGGAGCGACGGAAAATCGATGCCAATCGAGCCGCCGATGTCGCAGCAGCGGATCACCGCCGCGGCCGCCCGCGCGCCCGACTTGGCAAGCGTCAGCGCATCGCCCTCGCCGTCGATGTCGATCAGCACCATCGCAGGGGTCGCATCGACCCACAGCGCGCCGCCGTCGAACGGCCAATGACCGGTGCGCACGCAATCGATCAGTTCGGACCATCCCGCCTGTTCGAGGCGGTCGGCGTCCGTGGGGCGCAGGTCGGCTACGGATATGCCGCTTGCGACGATGCGTGCACGAAGATCCGGTCCGTCGGTGATTGCTGCGCCGGGTTCGGCGAGCCGCGCTCGCGCCGGCTTGTCGCGTCCGCGTTCGCGCAGCGCCATGCGGGTTACCTCGACCATCAGCCGCGCGCCTGTAGAGGTCGCCGCCGGCACCTCGGCAAGCATCGCAGGTGGAGCGCCCGGGCAGTCGAGCGCGACCAGCGCACCCTTGCCGCCACGCCCCGCTTCGACGAACTTCGCCGCGACGATCGCACCGACCCGCGGTCCCTCGCCGTCGCGCTCGATCCGGGCTTCGACGATTTCGTCATTCTCGACGAGCGCCGCGCGCGCCTCGCCGATTCCGGCGTCGAAAAGCCACTCAGCCAAGCGCGATTCCCGCGCTCGTCAGCAGCGCGCGCGTTTCGAACAAGGGCAAGCCGACGACGTTCGAATGGCTGCCCGACAGGAAGCGGACAAAGGTTTCGGCGCGGCCCTGGATCGCATAGCCGCCCGCCTTGCCCATGCCCTCGCCCGATTCGACATAGCGGTCGATCTCGGCCGCACTCAGTGCCTTGAACGCGACGACCGTGTCGACGACGCGCACGCGCGCTTTGCCATCGGTCCCGACCACGCAAATCCCCGAATAGACATGGTGCCGCCGGCCCGAGAGCAGCCCGAGCATGCGGCGCAGATCGGCCTCGTCGGCGGGCTTTTCCAGGATACGGCGGCCAACCGCGACGGTGGTATCGCCCGCGAGTACGACCTCGTCCGGGGCGCGCTCGACCGCGAGCGCCTTGCCCTTGGCGAGCCGCCCCACATAGTCGCGCGGTAGCTCGGCCTTGAGCGGCGTTTCGTCGATTTCGGGGGCCGCGATGCGCGTCGGCACAAGGCCGATCCGCGCCAGCAATTCACGCCGGCGCGGCGATGTCGAAGCCAAGACCAGAGCGGGAGAGTTCGCCGCGCTGCTCACTTGAAGCGATAGGTGATCCGACCCTTGGTCAGGTCATAGGGGGTGAGTTCGACGAGCACTTCGTCGCCCACCAGAACGCGGATTCGGTTCTTGCGCATCTTGCCGGCGGTGTGACCCAGAATCTCGTGGTCATTTTCCAGTTTGACGCGAAACATCGCGTTGGGCAGCAGTTCGACCACTTGGCCGCGCATTTCCAGAAGTTCTTCTTTCGCCATCAGTCCTCTATGGTCTCGAAATCAAGGATGCGGGCCCATAACGCCAATTTGTGCCAATTGAAAGCAATCTGTCACAGGCAGTTTCAGGAGACGAGTTTGAGCCTGCGCGCGATGCGCCAGCCGACCGTTTTCGCCCAGGCATAGCTCGGCCAGCGCGGCGGCATTGCAGGATCGAGCCCCATGCGGCGCAGTGTCGCATTGGCGGCGTGCGCTTCGGATTCGCGGTAGCTCCATTCGCTGCGCCAGGTGATCGACAGCGAGATCGACGGCGCATCGCCATTGGCAACGAAATGCGGCGCCATCACCGGCATCAGCACCGCGTCGCCGGGGCCGAGCGGCACCTGCTGCGCATCGCCATGATAGGCCTCTTCCCAAGGCAGATTGCGGTGGCCGCCGGTGTGGTAGCGTTCATGCTCACGGCGGTGGGCGAAGCGTTCGTCGCCCGATGGCCAGACGTTCATCACCTTCGTGCCCCGGAGCTGGAGCAGGATATTGTGCTCGGGATCGAAGTGGAACGGCGTGATCGAGCCCGGCGACGAAATGAAGATGAAACCCTGCGGCGTCAGCATCGCGCCGGTGCGCGGCTCGACGACGGGCTGCAGCTCGCCAAGCAGGTCCATCAACAGAGTACGATAGGCGTCGACATTCTCGATATTCTTGAGCACCGCCCAGCTGCCGTTGCTGTCGATCGTGCGGATCGTCTCGCCGATCGAAAGACCGTTAGACGGAATGTCTTCGGGCAAGATGCCGATCGGCACATTGCCCGGATTATATTCGACCTCGCTCGCGGGCAGGCTTTCACCGAGCGCTGCGAGCGCTTCGAGCGAGAGCAACGGGTGGTCGGGCAGATGATGGTGAAGCAGCCCCGCCTGCAACGGATAGAGCGCCACCATCCGCTCAAGCGTTTCGGCGGGGAATACCGGGCGAGTGATCGGCTGATGCGCGGTCATGACGGGCTTTCTACTTCATTTTCCGATCCTGCGGCACCCTTCCAGCGGCGCCACAGCCGCTCGGTCTTCGTCAGCATCGCGAAACGGAAGCGGTCGCCGGCCGACGACAGGGGTACATTGACCCACACCAGCGCGCGGCGTTCGCGCCAGACGCTGTCGATCATCGGATGGCCGGGCGCGGCGCAGCTGTCGACCCAGTCGATTTGCGGGTCGCCCAGCAGGTCAAGGTTGGCCTGTTGCAGCAGCACGCCGGGCGAGAAGCGGGCATAATCTTCATCGAACGCGGTCTTGAACGAGAAGCCGCCGGGCGGGCAAAGGAAGTTGACGAGCATCGCGAGCGGACGGCCGTCGAGATCGAGCGCGCGCATGTCGAGCCGGCCCGCATCGCCCGCCGCGATGAGGATCGCACGGAACCAAGCCTGCGTGTCGCTCTGGCTCGCGAGCGCCGATTTGGCGCGGCCCTTCCAGCCGCGCGCCTCGAGGTCGAGGAAGGCGTCGATCCACGGATCGACCGCCTCTCCCGGTTGCCAATGGCGAAACGCCACAGCGCCCTGTTCGGCGAGGCGGTTCGCCTGTCGCCGCAATTCCTTGCGCTTTTTCGCGCGCACCGCGGCGTCCCAATAGTCCTCGGGCGACAGATCGCTTTCGAGCAGCGCGCGTTCTTCGCGGTGCACAACCTCGGCCTCGCCGCCGCGCGTCCGCGCGACATTGACCAATGCACGGTGCAGCGGGCCGTCCTCGGTCAACCGCGACACATGCACCAGCGTGCGCGCCCACGGCGCAGCGTCGCACCAGCCGAGCAGGATCGACCAGAACAGGCTTTCAAAACCCGCGCGCACCAGCGGTGCGCCGTGAAAATGATTGTGATGCGTCCAGCCGGTGACGTGATGCAGCGGAATGCGACCATAATGCGTCGCGGCCGCGAGCGGCATGATGCCGACCACCGGCCCGTCGCTGCCGTCGCGGACAAGGACGAGGCGTGCGTGGCGATCAGGATCGAGCAAGTGCAGCGCCGATTGCAGGCACCAGCGCTCGGCAAAGGGATTGGGCTCGCTCGCGTCGCTCGCCAGCTGATCCCATGCCGCAGCCAGCTCGGGTGACAGCGCCAGCGGATCGACGACGCGCACGGTGAGCGGGGCGGCTTCGGTGGCGCTCGTTGGAAAGGCGGGATGGACCGTCATCGGCAGCGAGCCTAGCAGCCAAGCGTTAAGGATGGGTGGCAAATCCGATGGTGCACTTCCCTCCCGGGAAGGGAAAATCAGATGCCAAAAAGCTTTGCCAGCGACTTCTCCAGCATGAAAAATTGCCAGATCAACCGCCCATGGTCGCGCCGTCCCGATTGGTGCGCGGCCACAATGCGTTCGATTTCGGCCATGTCGAACCAGCCCGACCGTGCGAGCGTCGACGATGTGGCCAGCGCCTTCGCCTGCTGGGCGAGCGGCCCGCGGAACCAGTGCGATACCGGCGTCACGAACCCCATTTTCGGGCGGTACAAAATATCGTGCGGCAGATAGCGCTCCATCGCCTGCTTCATGATCGCCTTACCCGTCCCGCGCTTGACGCGCATCGACGCGGGTAGGCTCGCGGCGAATTCGATCAGGCGATAGTCGAGCAAAGGCTCGCGTGCCTCCAGGCTGACCGCCATGCTCATCCGGTCGGTCTTGGTCAGGATGTCGCCGGGCAGCCAGATTTGCAGGTCGGCATATTGCGCGCGATCGAGCGGCTCGCGCGCAGGGGCCTCGGCCATCGCTTTCCAATAGCGCGTCTCGGCGACATGATCGCCGAGCGCATGATGCGCGGCGTCGTTGAACAGACGCGAGCGTTGCGCTTGCCCCGTTACGCCAACCGCCTCGGCATAGCCCTCCGCTCCGCTCTTCGACAGGCTGGCGAGCGTCGCGCGGGCGCGCAGCGGGCGCGGCGCCCAATCCATCTGCGGCCAGACATGCGACAGCGGACCGAGCACGCCGCGGCGCAGGAAGCCGGGGATCAGTCCGCGCAGCTTTTCTTCCTGATACTGGAAGACGAGGCGGCGGTATCCGGCGAACGCCTCGTCGGCGCCGTCGCCCGAGAGCGCCACCGTCACCTCTTCGCGCGCGAGTTCACAGACGCGATAAGTCGGCAGCGCGCTGGCATCGGCGAAGGGCTCGTCGAAATGATCGGCGATCTTGTCAACGAGCGTGAAGTCGCCCGAAGATACGGTGCGCGTGCGATGATCGGTCGCGAAGCGCTCGGCGATCTGCTGGGCGTAGGCGGTTTCGTCGAGCGCCGCCTGATCGAACCCGATCGTGCAGGTCTTGACCGCCTTCGCGCTCGCCTCGGCCATCAACGCGACAACCGCGCTGCTGTCGACCCCGCCCGACAGGAAGGCGCCGAGCGGCACGTCGGACACCATGCGGTCGGTCACCGCAGCGCGCATCAGGTGGACGAGATGCTCGGCCGCCTCGCCTTCCGAAGCCCGGATGCGTTTCGAGAAATCGGGCGCCCACCAGCGCGTCGGCGCGGGCACGGGCTTGCCGCGCTCGAGCATGAGGAAATGGCCGGCGGGCAGCTTCTCAACTCCCGCGACGATGCAATTGTCGTCAGGAACATAACCGAAGGCGAGGAAATCCTCGATCGCTGTGAGGTTCGCTTCCTGTCGCAACAACGGATTGCGCAGCAGGCCCTTGAGTTCGGAGGCGAACGCCACCGAGCCGTCGGAAAGCCGGACATAGTGGAGCGGCTTTACCCCCAACCGGTCGCGCGCGAGGAACAGGCACCCGCGCTGATGGTCGTGGATCGCAAAGGCGAACATGCCATTGAGCCGCGACAGGCAGTCGGGGCCCCATTGGCGCCATGCGGCGATGATGACCTCGGTATCGCCGCTGGTCCGGAAACGATGCCCGCGATCCTCGAGTTCGGCGCGGAGCTCGCTGAAGTTGTAGATTTCGCCGTTGTAGGTGAGCGTGATGAGCTCGTCGTCGCTCGCCATCGGCTGCGGGCTGCCGGCGATATCGATGATCGAGAGGCGGAGGTGGCCGAGCCCGACGCCCGGCGCGGTCCATTCGCCCGATCCGTCGGGACCACGATGCTGCATCGGCTGGAGCATCGCGCGGAGGCGTGCGGGGTCGACCGGCTTCGCCGTTTCAAGATGATAGATGCCCGCGATGCCGCACATATGGTCGAGGCCTAGCCTGTTTTGAGCGCGCGGTCAGCCATCGCTTTGACTCCGCCCGACGCGGAAACGAAATCCTCTATCGCATTGCGCCCGCCCTGACGCTCTTCGCTCGATATAATCAGCGACAGCGCGCGCGGGTCGCCGCCGAGCAGTCGTGCCTTGAGACCGGCCAGCTTTGCTGCGCGCGGACTGCCCGTCACCTTGCCATCGACGACATACCAGGTCGCAGCGTCGCGTAGCACTGGGCCAGAGTGCAGCAGCCGTTCGGTCTTCGCGCCCTCGATCGACGGCAGTGAGGCGCTCCACGCCCATTTGCTGTCGGGGTCGATCGCGCCTTGCCCGAAGGCGACAACTTCGCGGCCTTCGGCTTGGCGCTCATAGCCACCTACGGCGACAGTCACGCGTTGCCTCTTTTCATCGACGAAATAATGTACGACCCGTTGGTCGGCGCCGTCGAAGCGCGGCAGCCACGTCGTCCCCTCAGCGGGCGCCTCGCTCCATCCCGGCGGCGCCTTTAGCGAAATGTCGGGTAGCGGCGCACTGCGGCCGCCCACCAGATGGCCCCATCCGACGAAGAGCAACGGAACCGCGAGCGCGGCAGGGAGCACAAGTTTCGCCGGTCCGGCAAAGCGCGGCACGCCGTCCAATCCCCGTACATCGACCGCGGCGTCGTTCGCCGGCCGGTCGAACCAGCGGCGCGCGACGAGCATGACGATCAAGATCACCGCGCCGAAGAAGAACCAGCCGTAAAAGACATGGTCGATCCCGCCCGCCGCCTCAATCCCCCATATTTCGGCGGCGACCATCGTGCCGTAAGCGCGCAGCGCGTTGGCGAGGATCGTAGTTGCCAGCGCGAGCAGGACGAAAACGATCCGCCGTGTCCAGCTACGGAAGCACAGATGGGCCGCGAACACGGCATAAGCGAGCATCGCGATCAGGAAATTGACCCCCGAGCAGGCTTCGGCGACCTCGAAGAATCCGGCGGGAGTGGTGATGAAGACACCCTCCATCTTCGCCGGGATGCCCGACAGGTGGAGCAGGATCATGCTGATGTGGGCGGTGAGCGTCTGGAGCAGCGGCACCAGCTCCTCGCCGAACGGCACGAGAAGCAGCGCATAGGCGAGCGGGAAAAGCAGCGCACGTACGAGTTTTCCGGCGAGCGTCACGGCGACCGCGCCCTGCAACATCAGGACAAGGCCGAGTTGGCGGAACAGGCCGACGCCCGCCGCCTCGCCGACAAGCCACACCAATCCCGCGCCCGCCATCCATATAAGCGCCGGCCACCAATAGACCGGCGTCAGCGGCCTCAGCAGCGCGGTACGCTGCGACACCAACCACCCGATCATCGGCACGATCAGCAGGCAATGGGTGAAGGTTGAGCTGTTCCACCAGATGCCCGCCACATCGGCCGCCTCGCGCCAGAAGATGCCGAAGATCGCCGCCGAGAGCAGCGCAAGCGCGGCAAGGTGCCGTTGCCACAGCGTCATGCCGGCAGTCCCAGCAGTTCGCCGAGCGGCGCGAGCCGGGCGTCCCAGCCATAGCGTTCGATCATCCGCGCGCGCGCCGCCTGCCCCATCGCCGCAGCCGCGGCCCTGCCATCGAAGAGCGAACCGACGGCATCGGCCATTGCGCTCGCGTTGTCCGCAACGAGGAGATGTTCGCCCGGTGCTGCATCGATGCCCTCGGCCGCTGCAGCACTCGCGACCACCGGCCGTGCCATCGCCATCGCCTCGAGCAACTTGTTCTGGACCCCGCGCGCGAGCAATAGCGGCGCGACAACCGCGTCTGCTGCGGCGAGCCAGGGGCGCACGTCGGACACTTCACCGGTGACTGTCACACCGGGGAGCGCCGCGAGCGCGCGCACCTCGTCGGTCGGCGCGCGGCCGACAATTGCAAAGCGGGCTTGCGGATGACGCAGGCGGATCAGCGGCAGGATATCCTTCGCGAACCAGCGCACCGCGTCGATATTGGGGCGATAGTCCATCTGGCCCGTGAAGACCGCGAGCGGCCCCTCGCCTGCCCCGACCGCATCGAGCTCGCTCGCCGGGTCGAACCTGTCGGTGTCGATGCCGTTTTCGATGGCGCGCACCTTGTCGGCGCCCAGCCCGCTCTGCGTGCGGAACAGCGCCGCCTCGGCTTCGCTAACGAATAGGCTGGCATCGACCTTGCGGGCCACCCCGGCCTCGAACGCGCCCAGCTTTGTCGCCTCGCGCTTGTGCACCCAGTTCAGCGGCTGGCTTTTGTCCTGCTCGGCGTATGTCGCGAATTTGGCGGAATCGACGTCGACGAAGTCCATCAGCACCGGACCGTCGAAATCGATCGGCAGATATTGCGCCATCTGGCCCGAGAAGGCGACGATATGGGTGATGCCGCCCTGTCGGACGAGATTATCAACATGACGCCCCAGCGGGGCGTTTCGGAACAGGCGGTTCGATACCGGCTCGCCGCGTAGCACGGCCTGAACCAGCGCGACGGGGCGCGAGGTCTTTCGCACTTCGATCGTCAGGCTCTTGCAAAGCGGCGCCATCTTCTCGCGAGCGACAGCGGCATCTTCCGCGTTGTCGGCAAGCGCCGCGACGTGCACTGGCGCGAGTTTTGCCAGCGCTTCGAACATATGCCAGCTGCGGATCCGGTCGCCGCGGTCGGGTGGCCAAGGCGCGCGGTGGACGAGGAACAGGATTTCGGCCATTTAGCCCAATCCGCGAGCGATCAGCGGGCCGATCCGGTTTGCCGCCCACAGCGGCAGTTTTTTCCACAGGTCGACTTGCATCCGGTATTTGGCGCTGTTCGGGTTGGTGTCGCGTGCGGTTTCGCCCGGCGCGAGCCAGCGGGCATAGGCGAGCGGTTGCGGTTCGAAGCCCCAGTTTTTCTTGTAGGCGAACGGGCCGGTGCCGAGTTTCGAGCGGCCGAAATCGAAGCGGGTGCAGCCACGTTCGCGGGCGTGGCGCATGAGGGCGAAGTACATGAGTTCGTTAGCGCGGAGGCGGCGGGCGTCGGCGGTGCCGCCGCCCCAATAAGGCATGACGGTGCCGCGCCAATAGAGGCTGAGGACGCTGGCGACAACTTCATGATCGTTGCGCACATTGAGGATGTCGGCTTCGTCGCCGAAGGCGTCAATTACACATGAAAACAAAGACTTGGGAAAAACCGGCGTGCCGAGGTTGCGGACGCTGGTTGCGTAGATGCGGTAGTGGTCGGCGCGATCCTGTTCGGAGCGGCCGGTGGTGACGGTGAGGCCGCTTTCGAGCGCCTTGCGGACCTCGGCGCGCTGTTTGCGCGGGATGGCGAGCAGTTCGGCGTCGTCGTCGGTGGCGAGGTCGCGCGCGAAGCCGGCGTATGTGCCGTCCTCGACCTGCCAGCCTTCGGGCAGCGGACCGCCGCGCAGTTCGACCGACGGGACGCCGAGCGAACGCGCCATGTCCGCCGCGCCCTGCGCAAGCGTTGCCGCCACGGCGTCATTGTCGGCGAGGATGCCGCCGCCCACCGCGAAGCCGCTGCCGACCAGTGCCTGACCGAACAGCGGCGAGCGGATGTGGTGGAGCGGCAGGAGGCCGGTCAGCTTGCCATCGGCGTCGCGCGCGGTGACGAGGTGGCAACGGTGGCCCGTCGCTTTGGTGATCGCCTCGCACCATGCGCGGGTGTGGAACGGGGTCGCTTGCGCGTGCGCGGCGACATAGCTGTCCCACGCAGCGGCGTCGGACAGCGGTGCGGTGGTGAAGCTCGACACAGGCGCGTTCACGCCGCCGCGCGCCACGGCAAAGCGCGCTGCTGCTGCGCGGGGAGCAAGGCGTCGGCGCGCGTCCATTCGAAATCTGCGAGCAATTTCTTCAGCTTGCCCGCCATGGCGGACAGGCCGCTGTAATGGCGGATCTTCGACCGGATCGGCGCATCGGCGACGCGCGGCTGGCCCGGATCGATTTCCCACGGATGGAAATAGAGGATCGCCGGGTGCCCCTCTTCGTTCATGCGCGCGATCGCCCAGCGGGTGAAGCCATAGGGCAGCATCCGCATGAAACCGCCGCCGCCCGCCGCGAGCGTGCGCCCGGCAAAGCGCGCGGTAGTGACCGGCCATTCGACGAGATCGCTGTCGGGGAGCGGGCGCCAGGCATGGCGCGGGCTTTGCGGCCAGCCATAATGATCGTGGACGACGGGCGCGACGCTGGACGAATAGGCATAGCCCTGTTCGGCGAGGACCGCATGCGCCCACGGGGTGCGTGTATCGACCGAGAAGCTGGGCGCGCGATAGCCGCGAATCGCGACGCCGCCGAGGTCTTCGAGGATCGCCTGCGTCTTCCTGAGATCGGCGGCGAACGCGTCGGCGGTCATGTTGAAGACGCGCTGATGGTCGTAGCCGTGGCTCGCGAGTTCGTGCCCGGCGTCGGTGATCCGCCTGATCAGCGCGGGATAGCGTTCGGCGACCCAGCCGAGGGTGAAGAAGGTCCCCTTCGCACCCGCATCGGAGAAAAGCTGCAGTACCGCGTCGCAATTCGCCTCGACGCGGCATTCGAGCGCCGGCCAGTCGGCACGGTCGATCGTGCGCTCAAAGGCGCCGACCTGGAACCAGTCCTCGACATCGACCGACAGGCCGTTCTGCATTTTTCCTCACCTTCATCAGCGGGATAGCCGATTTTGGCCGGGTTGTCAGGCGGCCCAGGTCCGCGAGTTCTGCGGATTGGGCGCATTTTCGGGATCGCGTTCGACCCATTCGATCAGCAAGTCGAGCACGCGGCGGAGCGCGGCGTCCTGTTCGACGAGGCGTTCCTCGAGCGACGCGATCTGCTTTTCGAGCGCGGCGAGCTGTTCGGGGTCGACCGTGGGTGCGGCCGGCGCCGCGTCGGGCGGGGTCAGCGTGACGACCGGATCGGATTCGGCGGGCGCAGGTGCAGCAGGCGCCGCGAAGGGCGCGGGCCCCTCGGCAACCGGCGCCGCAGCGCGTGCGGGCCATTCGAGCGCGGTTTCGTTCGCAGCTTGCGGCGCGGCGAAGGGCGCGGGGGTCGGCGCGACCGCGGTGGCGGCGGCGGCCACGACCTCTTCGACGGGGAGCGGTGCGAGCGTCGTCGCGTCGATGCCGCGATCGGCCTCGATCTCCGCGACGACCGAGCGCACATTCTGCGCCGTGATGCGGTGCATCTGTTCGACCGCGCCGTAGAGCAGCAGGCGGCTGACCAGCACGTTCAATTTGCGCGGCACGCCTTCGCTATAATCGAAGATTTCCTCGAACGCGTCGGGGCTGAAGCTGGGGTTGCCGGTCCAGCCGACCTTGCCGAGGCGGTGGAGGATATAGGGTTCGACCTCCTCGGGCTCCATCGGGTCGAGGTGGTGCGTCGCGATCACGCGCTGGCGCAGCTGTTCGAGCGTCGGCGAGTGGAACAGCGTCTGGCGAAATTCGGGCTGGCCGAGCAGGAAAATCTGGAGCAGCGAATGGCCGCCGAGCTGGAAGTTCGAGAGCATGCGCAGCTCTTCGAGCGCCGAGATCGCGAGATTCTGCCCTTCGTCGACGATCAGCAGCGTGCGACGACCGGCGCGCGCCTGTTCGCGCAGATATTCCTCCATCGAGCGCAGCAGTTCGGCCTTGCTCTGCCCTTCCCACTCGATGCCGAATTGTTCGGCGACGAGGCGGAGGAGGTCGTCGCCCTCGACCTGCGTCGACACCAGCTTGACCGCGGTCAGGCGATTGGGGTCGATCGTGTTCATCAGATGGCCGACGAGCGTCGTCTTGCCCGCACCGACGTCGCCGGTGATCACGATGAAGCCTTCGCCCTGCGCGAGGCCGTAACCAAGGTAAGACATCGCTTTCCGGTGGGTGCCGCTTTCGAAATAGAAATGCGGGTCTGGCGTCAGCTGGAACGGACGCCCGGTGAAACCATAGAACTGATCGTACATCGCAAAAATCCCGTTGCTTGGTCAGAAGTTGTAACGAAGTCCCACCAAAGCTGAACCGATAAGCTGACTGTTGAAGCCTTCTTGGTCGAAGGCGTTGATGCTGGCCGCCGCGGTCCCCGTGAGGCCGCGCCAGAAGCGCCGCGAATAGGATGTGGTCAGGCCCGCCGACTGGACGTCGCTGGCGCCCGGCGCGCCATTGTCGAAATAATTGACATAGCCCGACAGGGTGAGGTCGGAATCGACGTCGAGCTGACGCCCGGCCGACAGGAAGAGATAATAATTCTCGTCCTTGATCCCGTTGAGGCTGCCGATCGGCGACAACATGGGCGCGAGCAATTTGCGCCGGTCGTAACCGACGCCGACGCCATAGCTCCACCCGCCGAAACGCGACGACAAGGTCGCCTGGATACCGCGGCTGCGATATTGCGCCGAGGTCGCGTTGCCGAGCTGGTTGCTGAGACAGCCGCCGCCCTGCTGGCCGAAGACGCACGGATTGATGTCGCCGCTGATCGGGTTGCGGATCGGGTCGAATTGCGTCGGCAAAGATGCAAGCCCGCCCGACAGGCCGCGGCCGAAGCTCGACAGCCCGTCGTAGACGCCGACCTGGATCGAGGTCGCATGGTCGGCGCGATAGGTGAAGCTGCCGGTATAGATCGTATCGCCATAGCGGCGGCCGACCTTCGCGGTCAGCGAGGTGCGGCGGCTGGGCTGCCACATCACGCCGGCGTCCCAGATCAGCCCGTCGGTATCGAACGACAGCTGGCGCGGGGTCGATTTGTCGGTGATGAAGCGGCCGTTCGAATCGCGCACGGGGACGCCATTGGCATCGACCACCGGATTGCGCTGGCCGATTTCGATATCCTCGTAACCGACGCCGCCGAGCAAGGCAACCGTCGGGCCGATCGGCACCGTGACATCGGCGCGGGCGAACTTGCCCTCGTAACGCTGGTCGAGCTGGCTCGCATCTTCGCGCTCATATCCGCCCGACACCTGCCATCCGAACGGCAGGTCGCCCGGCCGCGCGCCGACGCTGGCCCACGCGACATGGTTCGTCGAGCTGTCGAAAATATCCTGCGGCTGCGTTCCCGGCGACAGGATCGCGGGTTCGTCGATATCGACCTTGGTATAGCCGAAGCGATAGCCCGCCCCGACGTCGAGCCCGCCGATGCGGCGCGCGAAGATCGGGCCGGCGTAGACCGAATAGAGGTCCGCGACATTGGTGGCGTCGCCGATGAACAGCCCACTCGCCGCGCCCTGCCCGTCGGCGCGCGAGCGCGTCGCGAGCGCGCCGCCTTCGAGATTCAGGCCGCGTGCGGCTTCGATCCGGCCGCGAAGCAGGCCGCTGATCGTGTCCGAATCGCCGAGGCCGCCATTCCATCCGATGCGATGTTCATAGCGCACGGTCCCGGCGAGTTCGGCGCGATTGGTCGCGATCGACGCATCGACGCCGACCGCGAGGTTCGTATAGGTGAGGACGTCGCCACCGTTCTTGAGATCGGCGGTCAGCACCTGATCGATCTCGAGATAGGGGCTGACGTCGACCGTCCGCTGCGTCCGGCGGCGTTCGGCACGCTTTTCCGAGCGCCCCTGCTCACGCGCCGGTGCGCCGGCCGATGTCGCGTTATCGCCGCCCGATCCGGGGTCGCCCGAAAACTGGGCGTGCGCGCCCGTCGCCGTTCCGGCGAGCAGCAGGGCCGCCAGCGTCGACAGATGACGCATGGTGGTCGTGGTGCGCATCACGCGCCTCCTTGTCCGTAATAAGTCCCGAAGCGGCGGCCGCCCGGCGAGAATTTGACCCCGTTGAGGAGCAGCTGGATATGCGGGCACGCGCCCATCAGGCCGATCGCGTCGCGCAGCGCCGATTCGAGCGTTTCGTCGGCGCGCACGACCATGATCGTCTGTCCGACATGCCCCGCGAGCACCGCCGCGGGCGACGCCGCGAGCACCGGCGGCGAATCGATGATGAGGATGCGGCCCGGCGCGCCCGCTTCGAGCTGCGCCAGCAAAGCCTCGGTCCGCGCCGACGCGAGGAGTTCGGTGTCGTGCATATGCCCGGTGCCCGCGGGCATGACCTTGAGGCCGGGAATGTCGGTCTGGATCAGGCAATCGCCGAGCGGCAGATGCGGATCGGCGAGCGCGTCCATCAGGCCGGGACCATCGTCGAGCCCCAAGGCTTCGAGCACGCTCGGCTTCGCGATGTCGGCGTCGATCAGCAGCACGTCGTGATCGGCCTCGACCGCGAGGCTGAGCGCAAGGTTGACCGCAGAGAAGGTCTTGCCCTCGCCCGGGTTCGCCGAGGCGATCAGCACGCGGTGGCCGCGCGGCAGGATCGGACGATTGCCGACGCCGCCGAAATTGCGGATCAGTTCGCGCTTCACGATGCGATATTCTTCGGAAATGCCGGTGACGGGCGTGCCCGGCACGATCATCCCGCGCGATGCCAGCCGCGCGCGATCGACCGTTCCCTGCCGCGTCGGCACGATCGCGGGCGCCGCCTTGGCGACATCCTTGCGCGGCGACGGCTTCGGCGCGGCGGGTGCTGCCTCGACGGCGGGTGCCGGTTCGGCGACCGGCACGGCTTCGACGACCGGGTCGAGGATTTCGGCCTGCGGGGTTTCCGCAACCGGATCGGCCGCAGGCTTCCTGGCCTTTTTGGGCGTTTCGGGCGGCAGCTTCGATACGTCGATCGTCGGCGCATTGGCCGCGGGATCGAGGCCGAACATGTCGGCGGCGCGTTCGAGGAGCGAGGGCGGGCGCTTGACTTTGCGTTGGTCGTTCATGTCATCGTCCCCCGTCACGCAACCATGCCGCGCTGGATGAATTCGACGACCAGCAGCAAGGCATAGAGGCCGACGAGCGCGCCCCCACCGCTCGCCAGCCAGACGAGTTTCTTGCGCCGGTCGAGATGGCGTTCGGGTGTGACGACTTCGGTGATCGATCCGATCACCGGCAGGCCGCTGGCGCGTTCGAGCTTCGCCGCGGTCGCATAGCTGGTGCGGACCTGACCGAGGCCGAAGGCGGCGCCGATGCCGCCGCCGATGCCGGCGAGCAGGACGAGGGTCAGGAACAAAGGCCGGTTGGGCGCCGCGGGGCTGGTCGGTTTCGACGGCGGGTCGAGCAGTTCGATCTTGATCGCGTCGGTTTCGGTCTGGACCTCGCCGCGCATGCGGACCTGTTCGCGCTGCGCGAGCAATTTGTCATACTGCGCCTTGAACGCGGTATATTCGCCGTTGATCCGGTCGTACTCGGCGGCGATGCCGGGGTTCTGGATCTGCTGCGAGGTGATTTTGGCGATGTCGCCGGTGAGCTGCGCCTTGCGCGACGACAGCGCGCTGACCGTCGCCTGCCGTTCGGCGCGCATCGCCGACAGCGAGGCATAAGCGGGGTTCTGCGAATTGCCGCCACCGCCGGCGCCCGCGCCTTCGCGGTCGGCCATGGCTTTCAGCGAGGCGATCTGGCTCTTGAGTGCGATGATATCGGGGTGCGCGTCGGTCAACCCGCGCGCGCGCATCGACGACAGCTCGTTCTGCGCGCCGGCGAGCTGCTGGCGCGCGACGCCGCCGCCGACGCCGCCCATGCCGGGGATGTTGATCGTCGCGGGGGTCGAGGCGAGCTGGCCGTTCGCGGCGGCGAGCTGCGCCTGCGCCGACACGAGCTGCGAATCGATCTGGCCGAGTTCGGCGCGCGCGGCTTCGACGCGCTGCGCGGGCGAACCGCTGCCGCCCGGGATCAGGCCGATATTCTGCGCTTCGAACGCGCCGCGGCGCGCTTCGACTTCGCGCAGCGCCTTTTCGCGATCGGCGATCTGGGCATCGAGGAATTTCAGGCCTTCGCGCGCGTTCATCCGGCCGCCGCGCAGCTGGTCGTCGCGGAATACGGTGATCAGGCTGTCGAGCACACCCGAGGCGAGCTTGGCGTTGTCGGCGTCGGACAGGCTGCCGACCGCGACGCTCGAGGTGATTTCGAAGATATTGTCCTGCTGCGGAACGACCTTGATATTCTTTTGCAGCATCGCGACGGCGCCGGCCTTTTCGCGCTCGTTCGCGCCGGCGGGGAGCAGGCCGGTCGTCGCGGCGACCTTTTCCATGTTGCGCGCGCTGGTCAGCGTTTCGCGGATCTGGTCGAGCTGCGGGCGTCCGCCGCCGATCTGGGCGTCGTCGGGCAGGATTTCGTTGACGTCCACGAGCAGGCGCGCGCGGCTGTCATAGCGGTTGGGGATCGACGCGATCGCGAGCCAGCCGAGGATGCAGATGCCCCACGCCACCGCCAGCACGAGCCACCGGCGCGTCCAGACGCTGTGCAGCGCTACCCGGAATTCGTCGTAAAGGCTGTTCATCGCTCGAAGTCTATCCTTGGGAGATGGGTGGGTGGCGGCCGGTCGATATCAGAACATGCTTTCGGGGATGATGATCACATCGCCCGGCTGAAGCCGCACGTTCGCCTTGATATCGCCGCGCTTGATCAGGTCATTAAGCCGCAGGCCGAACTCCTGCTGCTTCCCACTGCCCTTGTCGAAACGGACGAGTCGCGCCTTGTTTCCAGCGGCATATTCGCCCAGCCCGCCGACTGCAATCATTGCGTCGAGCACGGTCATGTTGGCGCGAAACGGGATCGACGCGGGTTTCTCGGTCGCGCCGACGACGCGCACCTGCTGCGAGAAAGTGCTGTTGAAGCTGGTGACGATCACGCTGACGATCGGATCGGTGATATATTGGCTGAGCTGGAGCTTCAAATCCTGCTGCAGCATCGTGGGGGTTTTCCCCACCGCGGGCATGTCGGTGATCAGCGGGGTGGTGATGCGGCCGTCGGGGCGGACCTGGACCTTGCCGCCGAGTTCGGGGTTGCGCCACACGAATATCTGGAGCTCGTCGAGCGGGCCGATGATATATTCCTCGCCCGGCCCTTCCTGGTTCTGGACGAAGTTCGCGCTCGGCAGCTGCGGCGCGGGGCCGCCGGCGCCCATGCAACCCGTCAGCGCGGTCGCGGCGATGCCCGACACGAGCGCGGCGCGCGCGATGCGGAGCGAGGGGAACGAAGCCATAATCCATCAACCTTTCGGGGCCATCAGGGGAGCCGCGGTCCGGAAACTCCGCGGCGACAGCCATTGCGTCAGCTTCCGCCATTGCTCGAAAAGGGTGAACATAATGTTAGTATTGAACTAAGTTTGGACCGCGCTCGTCGCAAACTGTCCCGATGAGAAACAGATTCGGGCGTCTCAGACGAGCATTTCGCGCGCCGGTCCCTGCCCGAGGAAGGTTGCCGGGCTCGCGCTCGCGCCATAGGCGCCGGCGAGGAAGATCGCGATGAGGTCGCCGACCTCGGCGCGCGGCAGCGCGACCTGGTCGCCGAGGCGGTCGAGCGGGGTGCACAGGCAGCCTACGACCGAGACGGTTTCGACGGGCTCGCGGCCGAAGGCGCCCGCGACCGCGATCGGATAGTTGCGGCGGATCACGGTGCCGAAATTGCCGCTCGCGGCGAGCTGGTGGTGGAGGCCGCCGTCGGTGACGAGGAAGGTCTCGCCATGGCTGATCTTCCGGTCGACGATGCGGGTGAGGTAAACTCCCGCCTCGGCGACGAGCCAGCGGCCGAGCTCCATCGCGAAGTGGCTTTTTGCGAGCACCGGATCGCGCGCCGCCAGCGTCTCGCCGAGCGCCGCCCCGACGGCGGTGACGTCGACCGGCTTGTCGCCGGGGAAATAGGGCACCCCCATGCCGCCGCCGAGATTGACGAGCGGCGGGGTCTCGCCGATTTCGTTCGCGAGCCGCGCCGCGAGCGCCACCGTCTGCGCCTGCGTCTCGGCGATCGCTGCGGCGTCAAGCGCCTGCGATCCCGCGAAAATATGGAAGCCCTGCCAGTCGGCGCCCGCGTCGATCAGGCGCCGGACAAGCGCCGGAACCTCGGCGGCATCGACCCCGAAGGGCTTGGCGCCGCCGCCCATCTTCATGCCCGATCCCTTGAGGTCGAAGTCGGGATTGACGCGCACCGCGAGGCTGGGTGTGAGGCCAAGGTGCTCGGCGATCGACAGCGCGCGTTGGGCCTCGCCCACGGATTCGAGATTGAGTGTCGCGCCGGCGCTGATCGTCGCCTCGAGTTCGCGGTCGCGCTTGCCGGGCCCGGCAAAGCTGATGTCGCCCGCGGGCATCCCGCTGGCGAGCGCGGCCTTGAGCTCGCCGCCCGACGCGACGTCGAACCCGTCGACCAGCCGCGCCATGAAGGCAAGCAGCGGGGCGTAAGGGTTCGCCTTCATCGCATAGTGCAGCTGCACCCCGGTCGGCATCGCGGCGCGCCATTCGGCGACGCGCGCGCTGAGCATCGCGCTGTCGTAAACGAACAGCGGGGTATCGCCCGAAACGTCGGCGAGCGCCTCGGCACGGTCGCCGCCGACCAGCAGCATGCCGTCGGGATCGGCGCGAAAGCCGGGCGGGATCGGGCCGTGCGGTTTCATGCTGCGGGCTCCTTCGCCCAATCGGCGGCAATCGCCACGCGGTCGAGCTTGCCATTGGGATTGCGCGGCAAGGCGTCGCGCCATTCGATCGCCTGCGGCTGCATGAAATTGGGGAGATTCTGGCGAAGATACGCCGCGAGCCCCTCTTCGTCGGCGACACCATCCTTGCCGCGAACGATCAGGACGATCGCGGCGCCGAGCCGCGGATCGGGTACCCCGAACGCCACGGCTTCGTAGATCAGCCCCGATGCAACCGCGACATCCTCGATCTCGGTCGGGCTGACGCGGTTGCCCGCGGTCTTGATCATCGCATCGTCGCGACCGACGAAATAGAGGAGGTGGTTGGCGTCGCGGCGCACCGTGTCACCCGACCACACCGCCATGCCGCCATATTCGGATGCGCGCGGCGCGGGCTTGAAGCGCTGCGCGGTGCGCTCCTCGTCGCGCCAATAGCCCTTGGCGACGAGCGGGCCGCAATGGACGAGTTCGCCCGCTTCCTCGTCGGCGGCAATCGTGCCGTCGGGCCGGCACACCAATATTTCGGCATGCGGAATCGCGCGGCCCATCGAGGTCGGTTGATCGGCGACGAACTTCGGGTCGAGATATGTCGAACGGAAGGCTTCGGTCAGCCCGTACATCGGATAGATAGCGGCCTTCGGGAAGGTGGCCCGCATCGCGTCGATGAGCGACGGCGTCAGCGCGCCGCCGCTGTTGGTCAGGCGTTTCAGATACGCTGCCGTTTCGGCCGGCCATTCGGCCTCGACGAGCTGCACCCAGAGCGGCGGAACGCCCGCAAGCGTCGTCGCCTTGTGGCGCGCGACCGCCTTCACGACGTCACGCGCGGTCAGATAATCGAGCGGCGCGACTGCGGCACCCGCATGCCAGGTCGAAAGCAGCTGGTTCTGGCCATAATCGAAGCTGAGCGGCAGCACGCCGAGCACCCGGTCGTCGGGCGCGATCTTCAGATAAGAGGCGACGCTCTCGGCGCCGAGCCACAGGTTCGCATGGCTGAGCATCACGCCCTTCGGCCGCCCGGTCGAGCCGCTGGTGTAGAGGATCGCGGCTAGATCGTCGGGCTCGGCGATCGAGAGCGGCAGCCCCTGCCCGCCCGAATCAATGACTTCCTCACCGACCTTCAGATCCTGTAAGACGCATTCGGCGGGTAGCTCACCCACCAGCATCTCGGCGCGCGCGCCGTTCGTGACGAGCAATTTTGCACCGCTGTCCGACAGGATGTGCGCCACCTGTGGACCCTTGAGCAGCGGATTGACCGGCACATGGATCAGCCCCGCGCGCGCCGCGGCAAGCGGCATCATACAGGCGAGTCGCGTCTTCGCGCTCCAGCTTGCAACGCGTTCGCCGGGCCCGCCCGCCTGTTCGAGCAACCATGACGCCAGCCGTCCGACGCCGGCGTCAAGCTCGGCGAAGGTTATGACCCGATCGCCGATCAGCAGCGCAGCCGCGTCCGGCGCGCCGCAGCGGGCGAGATGGTCGATCGGCCTTGAAGATGGGTTTTCGGCTTTGGTCATCGGCTGTTAGGAGTGGAGTGATAGAGGGCGGCACCATGCAAGGGAACGGTGAACATCACGCTAATGATGATGCGGCGCGCGCCGCAGGCTTCGCGACGCCGTTCGACCGTGCCCTGTGGTTCGACCTGCTCGCGGCGCATGGCTTTGCGGGTCTCGGCCGGTTCGATGCCCGCGGTGAGGCCGACGCCACGACCGCATGGCTGCCGCTAAGAGTCGAGAAGTCCGGGCATCTCGCGGGGCTGACGAACTGGTACAGTTTCGCGATCCGGCCGATCTATGCGGGCGGCGGCGATCGCGGCACCGCGCTTTTCGAACTCTTTCACAATCTGCGCGCCAAGGCTGCGCGGCTGTCGCTCTATCCGGTTCGGGACGAGGAGCAGCGGGATATCGTCGCCGCGCTGCGCGATGCCGGCTGGTGGGTGAAGGCAAGCCCGGCCGGCGATCGCCATTGGCTCGACCTGGGCGAGATGGACCATAACGCCTGGTGGACAAGCCGCCCCGGCGCGTTGCGAAACACCGTCCAGCGCAAGGCGAAAAAGGGTATCGTCGATATCCAGCTGCTCACCGATTTCGATGCCGGAAGCTGGGCCGCCTATGAGCAAATCTATGCCGCGAGCTGGAAACCCGAAGAGGGTCATCCCGCGCTGCTCCGCGCCTTTGCCGAGGCTGAGAGCGATGGCGGCCGGCTGCGCATGGGGATTGCGCGCATCGACGGCATCCCCGTCGCGGCGCAGTATTGGACCGTCGAGGACGGCACCGCCTTCATCCACAAGTTGGCGCATGTCGAGGATAGTTTGAAAGCCTCTCCCGGCACGTTGCTGTCCGCGGCGCTGTTCCGCCATGTCATCGAGGTCGATGGCGTGAGGCGCGTCGATTTCGGCACCGGCAACGATGGCTACAAACGCGACTGGATGAACCGGCACGACCCGCTGTGGCGCATCGAGTCTTTCAATCCGTCGCGGCTCGCGGCATGGGGTCCGGCATTGAAGGCATTTGCCCGTTCCGTGTTGAGGAAAGAAAATTGACCGATAACAGCTCCGTCGACGCCACCCTTCGCGCCCTGCTCGCCGATGTGCTCGGCCTTGGCGAAGATCGCGCCGCGGCGCTGACCGAGGATAGCGGATTGTTCGGCGAGCTGCCCGAGTTCGATTCGATGGCGGTCGCGACGGTGCTGACCGAGATGGAAGACCGGCTAGGCATCCTGATCGACGATGATGAGATCGACGGCGAAATCTTTGAAACCTACGGCAATTTGCTCGCCTTTTCGCTGCGCAAAGTGACCGACTGATCCGGATGCCCGCATGAGCGAACATCGGCTGCGCATCGATCCAGCGGGCACACCACGCGCAACAGTCTTGATCGTCCCGCCGCTGTTCGAGGAAGCGAACCGCACGCGCCGTACGCTGGTGCTCGCGATGCGCGCGCTGTCCGCTGAGGGATCTGCGGCGGTGCTGTCCGACCTGCCGGGGCAGAATGAGAGCCTTGTTCCGCTGGTCGAGGTCAATCTGGATCGCTGGCAGGATGCGCTTGCCGAGGTCGTATCCGGAATCGATGGCCCGACGATCATCGCTTCATTTCGGGGAGGCGCGTTGATCGATCATAAGGCGAAAGCCAAAGCGTGGTGGCGCCTTGCGCCCGTCGGCGGCGCGTCGCTGCTCCGCACGTTGATGCGTGCGCGTGTCAGCGCCGACCGTGAGGCTGGTGTCGCGTCTTCGCTCGAAAGCCTGCAGGACGAAGCGAAAACCGCGCCGCTGTTGCTCGCCGGCAATCGCCTGTCGCCCGCGATGATCGCGCAGCTTGGTGCGAGCGAAGCGCAGGTGGTCGAACCTTTGCGCAGCGTCGGCCTCGGCGCCGACGGTATCGTAGGAACGCCGCTCTGGCTGCGCGCCGAACCCGGCGAGGATGCCGCGATGGCAGCGGCCATCGCCGCCGATATTTCCGCATGGAGCAAGACATGCGGCATCAGCTGAGCTTCGCCTGCGAAGGCGACACGCTCGCCGCGAGCCTCGACGAGGCGCCGGGCAACACCGGCCTGTTGATCGTGTCGGGCGGCAACGAGATTCGCAGCGGTGCGCATCGCGGAATGGCGATGCTGGCGGCGGGGATCGCCGACGCGGGGCATCCGGTGTTTCGTTTCGACCGCCGCGGGATCGGCGACAGCGAGGGTGCGAACGGCGGCTTCGAGAGCAGCGGCCCCGATATCGTCGCGGCGATTGCGGCGTTTCGCGCGGCGGCGCCGCATGTGACGCGCATCGTCGCCTTCGGCAATTGCGATGCGGCGAGCGCGTTATTGCTTCACCAGCCGCTTGCGCTGGGTGGGCTGATCGTCGCCAATCCGTGGACCTATGACGGCGAAGCGGAAGAAACCGGGGAGCCGGCGCTGCCGCCAGCGTCGGCGATCCGCGCGCGCTATCTGGCGCGGCTCAAGGATCCGAAAAGCCTGCTCAGGCTGTTCAAAGGCGAGGTCGATTTCCGGAAGCTGTTTCGCGGGCTGTCGGCGATCAAGGCAACGGCGCCTGCCGCGCCCGACAGTCTCGCGGCGCGGATCGATGGCGCAATTGCCGCGCTCGGGATGCCGACGACGATCGTGCTTGCAAACGGCGACCGGACTGCGCAGGCCTTCGTGGAAAGCTGTCCGGCCGCACTGGATCGCGTTCCGGTCGAACGTCTTGCGAGCGCGTCGCATAGCTTTGCCGGGAATGATGGCGAGTGGTTGGCGGCCAGAATCCTAGCGATACTCAATCAACCGTCATTGCGAGCGTAGCGAAGCAATCCAGAGCTGGCTTATATGCGCTCTGGATTGCCGCGTCGCCTTCGGCTCCTCGCAATGACGAGGTAAATCAGGCGTCCGCCATCGCGTGATATTCGGCCTCGGCCAAGAACCGTTCGGCATCGAGCGCGGCCATGCAGCCCATGCCCGCCGCGGTCACCGCCTGGCGATACACCTTGTCGGCGACGTCGCCCGCGGCGAAGACGCCGGGGATCGAGGTCAGCGAGGTGCCGGGGGTGATCTGCAGATAGCCGTCGTCGTCGAGCGGCAGCTTGCCCTTGAACAGCTCGGTCGCGGGGCTGTGGCCGATCGCGACGAAGCCACCGTCGGTGGGCTCGTGGCTGGCCTCGCCGGTGACGGTGTCGATCAGGTCGACGCCGACCAGCCCCGAAACGCCTTCGCCCGCGACGAAACGATCGACGCGCTTGTTCCAGAGGACCTTGATCTTCGGATTGACCATCAACCGGTCCTGCAGGATCTTTTCGGCGCGCAGATGGTCGCGGCGGTGGATCAGCGTGACGTCTTCGCTGTGATTGGTGAGGTAGAGCGCTTCCTCGACCGCGGTGTTGCCGCCGCCGATCACGACGACCTTCTTGCCGCGATAGAAGAAACCGTCGCACGTCGCGCACGCCGAGACGCCCTTGCCGCCGAGTTCCTGCTCGCCCGGAACGCCGAGCCACTTCGCCTGCGCGCCCGTCGCGATCACCAAGGTTTCGGCCATATAGACGTCGCCGCCATCGCCGGTCAGCTTGAACGGGCGGCGCGAGAAATCGACATCGACGATCGTGTCCCAGATCATGCTGGTGCCGACGTGCATCGCCTGCGCGGTCATCTGTTCCATGAGCCAGGGGCCCTGCACGACCTCGGCAAAGCCGGGGTAGTTTTCGACGTCGGTGGTGATCGTCAGCTGCCCGCCAGGTTGCAGCCCCTGCACCACGATCGGCATCATGCCCGCGCGCGCCGCGTAGATCGCGGCCGACAGGCCGGCGGGGCCGGAGCCGAGGATGAGCATCTTGGTGTGGTGAACGCTGGGCATGACGATCTTTCCTGGGTGTGCGGACAGGCACAGATGGGTGTTGCCAACCGCGCTAGCAAGGGTCACCTTCCGCGCCAAGGGGAGACTGGCGAATGGCAAGCTGGTGGGAACGTCATGGGGTGCCGCGGCTGATCAAATGCGCCTGCTCGCAGGGGCAGATCATGAAGGTGCGCAGCAAGGTCGTGCCGCATGCACGCGGGCATGTGCTCGAGCTCGGCTGCGGCGGCGGGATCAACATGGAATTTTACCGGCCGGGGCAGATCGAGAGTTTCAGCGGGCTCGACCCCTCGCCCGAACTGCTCGCGATGAGCGTCGCCGCGGCGGCGGCGCGCGGGATCGACGCCGATATCCGCGAAGGCATTGGCGAGGCGATGCCGTTCGCGAGCGGGTCGTTCGATACGGTGGTCACGACCTTTACGCTGTGTTCGGTGCACGATCAGGCGGCGGTGCTGAGCGAAATCCGCCGCGTGCTGAAGCCTGGTGGGACCGCGCTGTTTCTGGAGCATGGCGCCGCGCCCGATGCGGGGGTCGCGAAATGGCAGCGGCGGATCGAGCCGGTGTGGAAACGCATCGGCGGCAATTGCCACCTGACGCGGCCGATCGGCGACGCCTATGAAAAGGCGGGCTTTGCCGTCGACCGGCAGGCGGCCGCCTATATCCCCAAAACCCCGCGGCCGTTTGGCTGGTACGAATATGGCGCGGCGCGTCCCGCCTAGAGAAAGGATTGCGACATGATGCGATTCTGGCTTGTCACCCTCACCGCGCTGTTCCTCCTCGCGCCATCGGCGGCCGAGGCGCGCAAGGTCGCGCTGATTATCGGCAACGGCGATTATGCGAACACCAGCCGGCTGGTGAACCCCGGCAACGACATCAAGATTATCGCGGCGTCGGCGAAGCAGGCGGGGTTCGACGATGTGACGACCGCCGCCGACCTCGCGGTCAACGACTTCCAGAAAGCGATGCGCGATTTTCGCGCCAAGGCCGACGGCGCCGAGGTGGCGATGGTCTATTATGCCGGGCACGGGATCGAGGCGCAGGGCAAGAACTGGCTGATCCCGACCGACGCGCAGCTGAAATCGGACCTCGACCTGCCCTATGAGGCGATCAACCTCGACCGGTTGATGGAATCGGTGTCGGGGGCGCAGATTCGCATGGTCGTGCTCGATTCGTGCCGCAACAATCCGTTCGGCCGCTCGTGGCGATCGGGGACGCGTGCGGTGGTGAATGGGCTCGCGGGGGTCGAGGCGGACGATGTGCTGGTGATCTTTGCCGCGGCGCCGGGGCAGACCGCAGCCGACGGGACGAGCGGCAATTCGCCCTTTGCGACCTCGCTGGCGAAGCGCCTGCCACAGCCCGACACTCCGGTTCAATTGCTGGGGGGCCTGATCCGCGACGATGTGCTCGCGGCGACGGGCGGCAGCCAGCGGCCGTTCGTCAGCGCGAGCATCACCGGCACGCCCGTCTATCTGGTGCCGCGTGCCGGTCAGCCGCCGGCGGGCAATCGCGGGGCGCTCGAAGAGCTGATGTGGAAGGGCGCGGTGGCGGAGAATAATGAAAGTGCGTTCAAGGCCTATCTCGCCGAGTTTCCGTCGGGAAAATATAGGGCGCAGGCGAATGAAAACGTCGCGCGGCTCGCCAAGGACCCGAAAGCGCTGCCGCTCGCCGCAGCCACGGTAAAGGCGAGTGCGCCGGCGGCGAAGAAATATATCCTTTCGAATGTGCGCGTCGAAGCGGTGAAACTGACGGGCCGGCTGGGGCTCGGGCTGCCCGACCAGCTATTCCTCCGTTTCAACACCGGCGAGCGCTTTCCCGAGGGATCGCGCGAAATCTTCTCGATCAAGCGCGGCGAAAGCTGGGTGGTCGACCGCAATTTCGCCTTCGAGCAGCCGGTGAGTTTCCAGCTCCGCGAATTCGACGACATTGGCGGCAGCGACAATATCGGAACGATCGACCTCGGCGATGCGCCGGGGACCTTCACGAAGACGCTGAACGGCGATGCGAGCGACTATCGGGTGACCTATACGCTGACGGTCGGATGATAACTCAGTCGGGGTCCGACTTCTCGCCGACCTCGACCAGCCCGTGCCCGACACTCACCCGCTCGTCGAAGACGAAGCAGCTGCCGTGCCAGCGGCTCTCGGCCTCGGGCACCTGCTCCAGATAGGCGAGGATGCCGCCTTTCAGGTGGACGACGTCCTCGACCCCCTCGTGGCGCAGGAAGGCGGTCGATTTTTCACAGCGGATACCGCCGGTGCAGAACATCGCGACGCGCTTGCCCGCAAAACGCTCGGCATTGGCGCGCCACCAGTCGGGGAATTCGCCGAAGCTTCCGGTTTCTGGGTTCAGCGCGCCATCGAAGCTGCCATAGCCGACCTCGAAATCGTTGCGCGTGTCGATGAGCACGGTGTCCGGATCGTCGACGAGCGCGTTCCAGTCGGCGGGATCGACATAAGGCGCGGCGTCGCGCGCGGGATCGAGCCCCCGCACTTTCATCGTCACAATTTCCTTTTTCAGCCGCACCTTCATCCGCTGGAACGGCATCTCGGCGGCGGTCGAATATTTGACGTCGAGGTCGGCGCAGTCGGGTAAGGCGCGGATATGGTCCAGCACCGCGGCAATCCCGGCCTCGGTTCCGGCGATCGTACCGTTGACGCCCTCGCGCGCGAGCAGCAGCGTGCCCTTTACGCCCTCCGCAGCGCAGAGATCGATCAAGGGCTGGCGCAGCGCGGCGGGATCGTCGAACGGCGCGAAGCGGTAAAGGGCGGCAACCTGGAACATCGGCGCGCCATGTAGGCGCGATTGCGCGTTAACGGAAGGGATCGCTCCGCCCCGTCGCATATTGCGCCATCGCCATCGTCGTCCATTGCGCGTTGACGCGGATGCAACTGGGAAAGACGCTCGCGTCGGTCACGAAGACATTGGTCGTGCCGTGGACGCGGCATTCGGGATCGACGACGCCATATTGCGGATCCTCGTTGATCGCATTGCCACCGTGCGGGTGGCTGCTCGACAGCGTCACATCGTCCTGCTCGCGGATCGCCGCCTTGAAGAAAGCGTCGATATCCATGTCGGGCGTGACCTTTTGCCCTTTCGCGAGCGCCGGATAGCATTCGAGCGCGCCGGCAGCGAAATGGACCTTGGTCAGCGTCGCCATCGCGCGCCGCAGCATCGGCAGGTCGTCGTCGACGTCGAGGCGGAATTTGAGCTTGCCGTCGACGATCTGCCCGCGCCGGTCGGCGGGAAAGAGAATGCCCGCCGAATGGACGCGGCCGAAATTCTTCATCCGCTGCGAATGATCGGCGAACCAACCGGGCATCAGCGAGGCCATCGACATCGGCGGTTGAAAATGGCTTTCGAGCAGGAAATCGCCGCAGTCGACATAGCTCGACATCTGATCCTCGTCCCACGCGTCGCCGCCGGAACCCGCGGGCATCAGCGCGACGACGGGCGACGCGACGTTGAGCGAGACCTGATAGCCCGTACCGTCGATATCGCTACGGTCGAGCAGCTTCGACGAGGCGATCGTGCCCGCCGCGACGACGACGCCAACGCGTGCACGAACGAGGCGATTCGATCCGTCGGGCAGGACCAGCTTCACCGCCTCCGCCTCGCGCCGGCCGTCGGCGGCGGTCTGCCACAATATCTGCTGCGCCTTGGTATCGGGCAGGATGCGCGCATGACGATCGCGGCACGCCTTGGGCAGATAGGTCTGCGCGACCCCCATTCGGCGGCCATAGGCGCAGCCCGAATTGCAATAGCCGCAATAGGAACAGGCGGTCGGCGTATTGGGCGGGCCGAAATTCTTGTCGAACCAGTCGGTGATCGCGCGCTTGTCCATCGCATTGTCCGACGCGTCGGCATAGGCGTGCCAGCCATTGATCAGGTGCGGGCCGTTGTGCCGCCCGCTGCGCGGCTCGATGCGGGCGATGCCGAGCATGTCCTTCACCGCGTCATAGCTGTCGTGGAAAGCCGCTGCATCGATCGGCGCGCCGATGCTGGCCCATTTGGCGAGCACGTCCTTCGCGTCGGGGTGCGTCCGCCCCGGTTCGTTGACGCGCAGGCAGATACCGTTGTTGATCGTCGACGATCCACCGACGCAGCGTCCCTGGAAGACGACGAAATCGCGGTTGGTCGTCGTCTGGACCGCGCCATGTTTGTAGAGATTGGCGATCATGTCGAGTTCGTGATGCGTGATCGCGTGGCTGGGATAGAAGGGCCCCGCCTCGACGATCAGCACCTTATAATCCCAACCCGCGATATTATAGGCCGCGACCGCGCCGCCAGCGCCCGAGCCGACGACGATCACGTCATATTCGTCCTCGAGGCTGTCGGCATCGAGGATATGCGCGGGGTCGATCTCGCGCCCGCGGATCGGGGCGAGCGGCATGTCGGCACTGCCGCGCTGGCGGAACTTGGGCAGCGTGAAACCGATCTGGCGGTGAACGGGATTGGTCGCATTGGCGTCCTGATCGCCGGGCTCGAGCCCCGGCTGCCAATGGCCGTAATAGCAGGCGTAAATGATTCCGCGCAGGCGTCCCATATCCTGAAACAGATCGATCTGGCTGTCGCGCATCCGGTCTTCGATCCGTTCGACGCGCGTCGCGACATCGACCTCGGCGAACATCGGACCGAGTACGGGTTCGGTCAGCGTCAGCGAGAGCTGGATTTCCTTGAGCTTGGTGCCGCCGATCTTGCCGAACAGTTCGGCGACATTGGCGACCACCTGATCGGGGGTGATCGCCATCTCGGCGCCATGGAACAGCGCCTCGGTCAATGCCTTCAAAAATTTGAGCTGCCCGAAATTAAACGGTGCCGTCATCGCCCTGCCCCCCCCCGATTGCGCACGCTGCAAAATGCCGGATTATAGCCGGTCGGGGCAAGCTGTATTGTACAGGATCGCCAGTTACGCGGTGCGGGCGAGCGCCTCGACGGGCAGGAACGGCCGCACCGCGGCGATCGCGCGCGTCACATAATCCTCTTTCTCACCGACCGGCGCGACATAGTGGAGCGCCTCTTCGGCCGCAGCCACGCTCGCGAGCCGCGCGATGATCCATGCCGCCAGATATTGCGACGCGAGGCAGCCGCCCGCGGTCGCGACATTGCCGTGCGCGACGAAGGGCGCGTCGAGCACTTCGACCCCAGCCTCGATCACCCATGGTTTTGTGGTGAGGTCGGTGCAGGCGGGGAGATCGCCGATCAGTCCGAGCTTCGCGAGCAGCAGCGTTCCCGAACATTGCGCGCCGATCAACTGGCGCGCCGGGTCGAGCCGGATGCGGCCGAGCATCAGCGGATCGGCCGCGATCTCGCGCGTCCTGATGCCGCTGCCGATGATCACCGCATCGGCCTTGGCCGCGAAGTCGAGCGGTTGCTGGCGCTCGATCGTCACCCCGTTCATCGAGGTGACCTGCGGCGTCGGCGCGGTGATATGCGCTTCCCACCCCTGTCCGCGGAGGCGGTTCAGAATGGCCGCGGCGACGAACGAATCGAGTTCGTTGAAGCCGTCGAAGGTCAGCACCGCAATCTGCACGTCAAAACTCCTGCGAACGAAGGCCTATATGGTGCCTTCGAAGACATCCTCAACCCAAGACGCGCGCGCCGCAGCGTCGCGCGGGGATGCGAGATAGCGGCCCCAAGCAGTGCTTTCGTGCGCGACGATGCCGAGTTCCCAAACGCAGAAGGTCGGGCGCACGACGCCCGTCGCGGCGGGATAGGCGGGATCGAACGGTGCGAACGCGGGCATAGCGCCGTGGCGGTACCAGACGGCTTCCCATAGTTCGTTCGACCCGCGCCATACCGACACGAGCAGGAAATAGAAATCGGCGCCGCAACGGTGAAGCAGCACAAATCCGCAATCGCCCGGCTGGGCCACCCCGGCCGCTTCGGTCTCGAACCAGTCGTCGCAGAGCCGCGCCACCTCGTCCGGAACCGGCGCGTCGGGTGCGGTCAGATGATAAAGCTTGAACTCTGCGCCGTGCACCTCGCGCAGCCCGACGAAATCGCCCTGCTTGGGATAGTGACGGTAGGCAGCATCGACAGCGGCGGACATGGCGGATTCCTTTTTGTTCCACCTATGTTCTAACCCACACCATCGATTCACGCGAGCGAAAAGTCACGCGTCAGCAGTCGTATTTTTCCACCAGCGCATTGTGGATCGAGCTGACCGCCGAGAATTTGAGGTTTCCGGGGTTGGCGCGCCAATAGGCCAGAACCACTTCCCGCACCTCGACCGCCTTGATGCCGACCGGCAGGCAGATATCGCCTTCGATCATATCGGTGTCGCCGAAGAATTTTATCATGTCGTGCGCCGCCATGATGAAATAGTCGCAGCTGTCCTGGTTCGCGACCTGGTCCGATACGCAAAGATCGCGGATTTGCTGCGACGTCTTGAACACCCCGCTCGACGGCTTGGTGTCTTGCGCCCCCGCCGGGACGAGCGACATCATCGCCAGTGCGGCGAGCGAAACTATGGCTTTGCGAAACATGATCATTCCCCCCCGGCTCGACCCGGGGGACGTCCTATCGCGCATGCCGGCCGAACACCAGTTCAGCCGGCCGCCTTTTTCGCCTGACGATATTTGTGGAGCAGCGGTTCGGTGTAGCCCGACGGCTGGGTCACGCCCTCGAAGATCAGTGCGCGCGCGGCCTTGTAGGCGATGCCGTCCGGCGTCAGCTTTTCGTAGAGCGCGTCGCCCGCGTTTTGCGCATCGACCTTTGCCGCCATGCGCGCCAGCGCGGCGTCGACCTGTTCGGGGGTGCACACGCCGTGGAGCAGCCAGTTGGCGAGCGCCTGGCTGGCGATGCGCAGCGTTGCGCGGTCTTCCATCAGGCCGATATCATCGATGTCGGGAACCTTCGAGCAGCCGACGCCCTGGTCGATCCAGCGCACCACATAGCCGAGAATGCCCTGGCAATTATTGTCGAGTTCGCGGGTGATTTCGGCCTCGCTCCAGTTGCGACCGGTGGCGACGGGGATGTTGAGCAGCCGATCGAGCGTGGGCACGGCTTCGCCCGCGATTTCCTTCTGGCGCGCGAAGACGTCGACTGCGTGATAATGCAGTGCATGCAGCGTCGCGGCGGTCGGCGACGGCACCCATGCGGTGTTCGCGCCCGATTTCGGGTGGCCGATCTTCGCGTCGAGCATCGCCTTCATAAGGTCGGGCATCGCCCACATGCCCTTGCCGATCTGCGCCTTGCCGCTGAGGCCGCAGGCGAGGCCGATGCGGACGTTGCGATCCTCGTACGACGCGATCCAGTCGCTCGCCTTCATCTCGCCCTTGGGGATCATAGGGCCCGCGCGCATCGAGGTGTGAATCTCGTCGCCGGTGCGGTCGAGGAAGCCGGTGTTGATGAAGACGATGCGGTCCTTCACCGCGTGGATGCACGCGCCGAGGTTCGCCGAGGTACGGCGTTCCTCGTCCATCACCCCGACCTTCATCGTGTGGCGCGCGAGGCCGAGCATATCCTCGACCGCATCGAACAGCCGGTCGGTGAAGCCGCATTCCTCGGGGCCGTGCTGCTTGGGCTTGACGATATAGATGCTGCCGGCGCGGCTGTTGGTCAGCGTGCCGAGGCCCTTCAAATCATGGAGTGAGCAGAGGCTGGTGATCACCGCGTCGCAGAGACCCTCGGGCGCTTCGGCGCCGTTCGGCAGTTTGATCATCGGCGTGGTCATCAGGTGGCCGACGTTGCGGACGAACATCACGCTTCGGCCGTGGAGCAGATAGGGTTCGCCCGATGGCGAGGTCCATTCGCGATCGGCCTCCATCGCGCGCGTGACCGTCGCCCCGCCCTTGGCGAAGCTTTCGATGAGGTCGCCGCGCATCAGGCCGAGCCAGTTGGTGTAGCCGAGCGTCTTGTCCTCGCCATCGACCGCGGCGACGCTATCCTCAAGGTCGATGATCGTCGTCAGCGCGGCTTCGAGCACGACGTCGGCGATGCCCGCGGGGTCGGTTTTGCCGATCGCGCTCGCCGAATCGATCACCAGTTCGATGTGGAGGCCATTGTGGCGAAGCAGGATGCCTCCGGGCTTGCTGCCGACCCATTGCGCGGGGTCGGCGAGCGCGGGTTCGCCGCCCTGCCAGTCGGCCCAGCTTCCCGAGGCGAGCGGCACCGCTGCGTCGAGGAACGCCTTGGCGCGTACGATCACTGCCGCGCCGCGGTCGGCATCATAGCCGCCGGGCCGCGCGGGGGGTGCGTCGAGCGCGTCGGTGCCGTAGAGCGCGTCGTAGAGGCTGCCCCAGCGCGCATTGGCTGCGTTGAGCGCGAAGCGCGCGTTGAGCGCGGGAACGACGAGCTGCGGGCCCGCCATCGTTGCGATTTCGGGGTCGACGTTCTGCGTGCCGACCTGGAACGGCGCGGGCTCGGGGACGAGATAGCCGATCTCGCGCAGGAACGCCTGATAGGCGGCGGCGTCATGCGCCTGTCCGGCGCGCGCCTTGTGCCAGGCGTCGATCTGCGCCTGCAGATCCTCGCGTTTGGCCAGCAGTGCCGCATTTTCGGGTTCGAATTTGCCGAGCAGGTCCGCGAAATCGCTCCAGAATTTGGTGGTATCGAGCCCCGTTCTCGGCAGCGCGCGCTGCTCGATAAAATCGGCCAGTCGCGAATCGACGGACAGGCCGGAGCGATCGAGAAATTCAGTCATTGTGTACCCTCTGGTCGGCGCGGCTGCGCCAGTGGACCCGGGGAGGAAAGGGCCGCCGCCCTATGCCGCGATTGGTTTCGATTGGCAATGGGCCGCTTTTCCCGCATAGGTTTTCAGCCATTCTGCGCTTGCTCACCCAGTCTGCATGTGCATTATGCTGCAACGCACAACAGAATCTTTCCTCCCCGAATGGCCTTGAGACATGGACGACACGCGACTGAAATTGATGGAGGCGATTGCCCGCAAGCGGAAGGTCACGGCCCAATATAATGGCCAGACCCTGACGCTGGCGCCGCACCTGCTGTTCGAACGGCGCGGCGACCTATTCATCAGCGCGCTCAATTTGAACAAGAGCTGGCGGTCGGACGAGGATCCGCGGCTGGGCCATTTCAAGCTCGACGGGCTCGCATCGATCGAATTGATCGATGAAGAATTCGACCCCCTGCCCGGCTTCGAACCCGCACCGCCGCGCGAGGAAGACACGCCGCTGCTCGCGGTCTGAAATCAGGCGGCGCCCATTGCGACCGCCGGCGGCATTTCGCCGAGTGCGACGCGAACCTGATCCCGCCCGCCGGCCTTCGCACGATATAAGGCAGCGTCAGCGCGGCGCGCCAATTCGAACAGCGAATTGTCGGAGGTTCGCTGCGCCACGCCGAAGGATGCCGTGAAGCCGCGGTCGACGCCGAGCACCGGCAATCGCGCCGAGGCGAAGGCGGTGCGCACGGTTTCGGCATAGAGGCGACCGTCGGACAGCAGCGCATCGGGAAGCAGGACGGCGAATTCCTCGCCGCCGATCCGGCCGACGATCGCGCCCGCCGGCGCCGCATCGACCAGCATCGCCGCGAAATGCGCGATCACACCGTCGCCCGCGGCGTGGCCGAAACTGTCGTTGATCTTCTTGAAATCGTCGAGGTCGGCCGCGACCAGCACGGCGGCTCCGCCGCGCATGAATGCCAATTCGGCATGATGTTCGAAACCGCGCCGGTTGAGCACGCTCGAAAGCGGATCGGTTTCCGAGCGTGCCACCATTTCCGCGGTGGTGTCGCGCATCATCACCAGCAGCAGCACGAGCGCGATCGCCATCAGCGTGACGACGCTGCCGCTCTGCGAAATCGCGGCATAGGTCGTCCCCATATAGCCCTGCGGCGCGCTTGCCGTCCCGATGCTTGCCGCGATGAAGGGCTTGGCGACGTAGATGAGCGCCGCGACCCCCTGGAGCGCGACGAGCAACAGGTCGAGCGCCTGCCGCCGGCCCGAGCGCCAGATCACAAGTCCGAGCAGCGACTGCATCGCAAAATAAGGGAGCTGATAGAGCGTCAGGCGCGGCGTCGAACCATAGGTCAGGCTGAAGATCACCGGCACCGCCAGGATCGTGACCACCCATATCGCCGCCATCGCCCGCCACGGGGGCTGCACACAATAATGATAGGCGGCGCCGATCAGCGCAAAGCTGAGCGCGAGCAGGAAGACGAGGAAGATGCCAATGCCGACGGGGGTCGGATCGACCTGCCGCGTCAACAGAAATTCGAGCGCGACATAGATGATGCCCATGCCATAGCCGGCCGCGAGCCACCGCGCGCCGCGCGCGGTCCGGTTCGTCGCCGCGACCACGGCGAACGCCACGGCGAAAATGCCGGCAACGGACATGTTAATGCCAAGCACAAAGGCGGCAGTCATCGGCTCACTCGCTTATCGGTTCGGTCAGCGTAACGAGGCTGTTCCGAACTTTCGGTTAATGCGTTGCGATTCGGTGCAATTCGGCTGCTCCATTAGCGAAGGGAGCGCCCCGCGACAGTGACTTGCCGCATAGCGCGGACAAAATAGCCGCCCGGGGGTGCAAAAGCTCCTCGCCGCTCGCTATAGCCACCCCATGGCCAGTCTCACCGCGACAGAAAATGCGACGCTCGAACACGCCGCCGATGCGCCGATGCTGGCGCAGGTGGAAAAATGGGCGGCGATCAATAGCGGCACGGGCAATCTGGCCGGCTTGAAGACCGTCGCGGGCGCGCTTGCGGATGCTTTCGCGATGTTGCCCGGCGAGGTTCGGCTGGTCGCCGCCGACCCGGTCGAGAGCGTCGACAGCGCCGGGACGGTCAACACCATCCAGCGCGGCGATCATCTGCATGTGCGCGTGCGGCCCGAGGCGCCGGTGCAACTGCTGCTCACCGGGCATATGGACACGGTGTTCGCCGCCGACCATCCGTTCCAGACCTTGAAATGGCTGGAGGACGGCGTGCTCAACGGCCCCGGCACCGCCGACATGAAGGCGGGCATTTCGGTGATCCTCGCGGCGCTGACTGCACTGGAGGCCTCGCCGCTTGCATCGCGCGTCGGCTATGACGTGATGATCAACAGCGACGAGGAAACGGGGAGCCAGGCGTCGGCGCGGCTGATCGCAGACCTCGCGAAGGGCAAGACCGCGGCGCTGACCTATGAACCCGCGCTGCCCGACGGCACGCTCGCGGGGGCACGGCCGGGCAGCGGCAATTTCTCGATAGTTGTTCATGGCCGCGCCGCGCATGCCGGGCGCAATCCGCAGGACGGGCGCAACGCCTTGCTCGCCGCTGCCGACCTCGCGCTGCGGCTTGGTGCGCTCAAATCCGATACGCTCAAGGTCAATCCGGCGAAGATAGACGGCGGCGGCCCGAACAATATCGTTCCCGACAGCACGATCCTGCGCGTCAATATGCGCCCTTCGACCCCCGATGCGATGGCGGCCGCCGAAACGGCGATGCGCGACGCGATCGCGGCAGTGTCGCGCGAGCATGATGTGCATTGCCACGTCCATGGCGGCTTCAACCGCCCACCCAAGCCGCTCGACGCGGCGGCGACACGCCTGTTCGAGCTGGTGCGCGACTGCGGCGCCGCGCTCGGCCTGCCGCCGATCAGCTGGAATGCGACGGGCGGCGTGTGCGACGGCAACAACATTGCTGCGTGCGGGGTGCCGGTGGTCGACACGATGGGCCCGCGCGGCGGCGCGATCCATTCGTCGGACGAATTTCTGATCGTCGATAGTCTTGCCGAACGCGCGCAATTGTCGGCACTCACCATGACAAGAATAGCGGAACGGGGGACGGTGTGAATTATGTGATCCGGGCGGCCAAGCCGGGCGACCTGCAGAGCATTTACGAGATGGCGAAGCTGACCGGTGGCGGTTTCACCAACCTGCCCCCCGACAAGAAGGCGCTGTCCTCCAAACTCGAGCGTACCGCGGCGTCGTTCGCGAGCGATAAGGAATATCCGTCGGACGAGCTCTACCTGCTCGTGCTCGAGGACACCGACAGCGGCGAAGTTCGCGGCACCTGCCAGATTTTCGGGCAGGTCGGCCAGCGCTGGCCCTTTTATAGCTATCGCATCGGCACCGACAGCAAACATAGCGAGCAGCTTGACCGCACCTTCCACGCGCAGGTGCTGATGCTGAGTAACGACCTCAACGGCGCAAGCGAGGTCGGCGGATTGTTCCTGCATCCCGCGGCGCGCGCCGGCGGACTCGGGCTGCTGCTCGCGCGTTCGCGTTACCTGTTCATCGCGCGCCACCGCGCGCGTTTCGGCGACCGTATCCTCGCAGAGCTGCGCGGGGTGATCGACGAGGCGGGCGGATCGCCTTTCTGGGACGGCGTCGCGGGCAAATTTTTCGGGATGAATTTCCAGGAAGCCGACCAGTTCAACGCCGTCCATGGCAACCAGTTCATCGCCGACCTGATGCCCAAGCACCCGGTCTATATCGCTATGCTGAGCGATCATGCGCGCAGCGTCATCGGCGTGCCGCACCCGACCGGCCGCGCCGCGATGCGCATGCTGGAGAATGAGGGCTTCGCGTTCGAAAATTATGTCGACATCTTCGACGGCGGCCCGACGATGACCGCGCGCACCGATCAGGTCGCGAGCGTCCGCGACGCGAAACATGTCGAGATTTCGGCGATCGCCGAAACGGGTGCGGATGCGCTGGTCGCGACGGGGCAACTCGCCGATTTCCGTTGCTGCTTCGGCAAGATCGGCGACGGCGCGACGCTCGACAGCGAAGCCGCGAAATTGCTCGGCGTCGGCAAGGGCGGCGAGATCAGCTGGATCGGCCGCTGACATGTTGACCGAAATCAACTTCGACGGGATCATCGGGCCGAGCCACAATTATGCCGGGCTCAGCCGCGGCAATATCGCGTCGGCGTCGCACGCCGGTGACGTGTCGCAGCCGCGCGCGGCGGCGTTGCAGGGCATCGAGAAGATGCGCCACAATCTGGCGCTCGGCCTGCCGCAAGGTTTCTTCATGCCGCTCGACCGGCCCGATGCGCCGTGGCTCGCGACGCTCGGTACGACGCCCGACGGTGCCGAGGGGCATTTGCGCGCGCAGGCCTGGTCGGCGTCCTCGATGTGGGCTGCCAACGCCGCGACCGTCTCCCCCGCCCCCGACAGCGCCGACGGCAAATGCCATCTGACCGTCGCAAACCTCGTCACCATGCCGCACCGCAGCCACGAATGGTCGGGAACGCTGGCGCAGCTTCGCCTCGCCTTCGCCGATCCCGCCTTCGCGGTGCATGCGCCGATCCCCGCGCCGTTCGGCGACGAGGGCGCGGCGAACCATATGCGGCTGTGCAGCGGGCATGATGCGAACGGCGTCGAGATTTTCGTCTATGGCGTCGGCGGCGGCCGCTTCCCCGCACGCCAGCATCTCGATGCGTCGAAGGCGATCGCGCGCCACCATCGGCTCGATCCGGCGCGCACATTGTTCATCCGCCAGTCGGACACCGCGATTCAGGGCGGCGCGTTCCACAATGATGTCGTCGCGGTCGCGAACGAGCATGTGCTGTTCACGCACGAAACCGCGTTCGAAGACCGCGAGGGTGCGCACGCCGAAATCCGCGCCGCCTTTCCCGCGGTCGAGATCGTCGAGGTGCCGGCGAGCGCGGTGAGCCTGCCCGACGCGATCAAATCCTATCTGTTCAACGCGCAGCTCGTCAGCCTGCCCGAAGGCGGTATGGGACTGGTGCTGCCGACCGAGGCACAGGCCATTCCCGCCGTATGGCAGTGGCTGGAGGCGCATGTCGCGGGCAACGGCCCGATCCGCCGCCTGCTGCCCGTCAACGTGCGTCAGTCGATGGCGAACGGCGGTGGGCCCGCATGCCTTCGCCTGCGCGTCGTCGCCGATCCGGCGACGGTCGATCCGCGCTTCATCGCCGACGAGGCGAAGCTCGACCGGATTGCCGGCGTCGTCGCAGCGCACTGGCCCGAGGCGATTGCACCCGGCGACCTCGCCTCGGCCGCATTGGCGAGCGACGTCCGCAAGGCGCGCAAGACGCTGCTCGAAACGCTCGACCTCGGCGAGCTGGTTTGAAGATTCGCGAACTGATCGGCACCGCCGAGGTGCCGGGCGGCGACGAACTGCGCCTGTACCGGCGCGGCGATGATTTCATCATCGCGATCGATCGCAACGAATTGATGAGCAGCCGGATGAGCGGCTCCGAAGAAGCGCTGGCGACGATGACGTGTGACCGGCTGCGCAGCCCCAAAGGCGCCAGCCTGCTCATC
>Ga0209676_1000635_pt1 | contig 50559 bp, 26 predicted proteins | sample AraplaCvi_mLB_r2_FD_184282 | JGI IMG/M metagenome (GOLD analysis project Ga0209676, IMG submission 184282) | Arabidopsis root microbial communities from North Carolina, USA - plate scrape MF_Cvi_mLB_r2 (SPAdes) (version 2) | ecosystem: Host-associated > Plants > Roots > Endosphere | place: USA... | reverse complement strand
TTTTCGAGCAACGCGTCGGAGCGGTCGGTAATGAGCGGCGCATCGCCGAAGTTGTCGCAAATAAGCCAGTAGAAGAATGCCCGCACCGCCCGCATTTCGGAGATCAATGCCTCTTTGGTAACCCCGGCCGGAACGGTGATCTTGTCGTTCGAAAGCTGGTCGATGAGCCGGTTCGCATTAATCACCCCCGAATAGAAAGTATTCCACATGTTGATTACCTGCGGGTTTTCCGAGTTCCAGGTGTGCAGGTGCATGCGTTTGTAAATACCGCCATCGTCCCAGCCCGACGCGTTGGCAGGCATTACAATGCCATCCGCAGTCGATTCCTGCGCCATGTACCAGTGCGTGTGCGAAATCAGGTTCCGCATATTGGCATAGCCGATGCTCATGGCCTGGTAGGCATTGGAATAGTTGTAGGTGTCCTCCGTTACTTCGGAATAGATCTTTTCGGTCAGGTCGTTGTTGCAGCCGCTTGCAGCGATCGTTAGCAAAAATGCCGTTCCTATATATTGTTTCAATGGTTTCATCGGAGATAGTCTTTTGGGAATTGGAATAAACACTAGAATGTCAGCATGACGCCCGCGGTGAAGCTTGTCGTGGCAGGATAGCGGTTCTTGTCGTCGATACCCGGCGACATCCCGCTGATACCCACTTCCGGATCGATACCCTTGTAGCCGGTGATCGTATAGAGGTTCGCAACTGCGAGGTAAGCGCGGGCGTGGCGGAGGTATTTGTTCTTCAACCGGAGATTGTAGCCCGCCGTAATGTTATCGATCTTCCAGTAGTTGCCGTTTTCGATGTAGTAGCTCACGTAGTTCAGCGACTGGTCGTCGGCGAGCGGACGTTTGCCGTAAATGGGGTCGTAGGCGTTGGAGCGGAGATTACCGCGGGTAAGCATCACCGGCGCACTCCAGAACATCTCGGTCATATTCAGGATTTGGAAGCCGAATGCGCCGCGCATGGTAATGTTCAGGTCAAAGTTTTTGTAGGTTAATGTGTTATTCCAATTCAAATAGCGTTTCGGCAGGCCATTTCCGATAATCTGCTTGTCGTCGGCTTGCTGCTGGGCAATGGGTTTGGGCTCTCCGTTTTTGCCTTCGATGATCCAGTGGCCGGCTTCGTCGATGTCGATGGTTTTGAAACCCCAGAAATTACCAAGCGGCTGGCCCACCTGCACGCGGTGCGTGGTTTGCTGAATAGGCTCGCCGGTATTGCCGGTATCGAAATATCCGCTGGCTAAGGCAAACTTGTCGTCCGATAAGGAGAGGATTTTGTTGGCATTGGTCGAGAAGTTGACGGACGTGGCCCAGCGGAACGCCGTGGTTTGGAGCGGGATCGCATTCACCTGGATTTCTACCCCCTTGTTTTCCATGGAAGCCGCATTGGCGGTGATGGTGCTGTACAAATAGGGCGGGGTAGGCACGGGAAAGTTGGCGATCAGGTCGCGGGTCGTGCGGCGGTAGACGTCGATCGAACCGGAGAGGCGCTCGTTCAGGAACCCGTAGTCGATACCCACATTCACTTCTTCCTTGCGTTCCCAGCGGAGGTCGGGATTGGCGTTGTTCGACGGGTTGATCGCCTGCACCCACTGGCCATTAATCAGTACATTGGTATTGAAATTGATTTTATTCAAAGAGATATAGGAGCTGCCCGGCTCGGTACCCGTTACGCCGTATCCTGCCCGGAGTTTAAGGTTCGAAACGGTATTGGCGTTTTCAAGAAAAGCCTCCCTTTTTAAGTTCCAGCCCACCGAAAATGCCGGGAAACTGCCCCATTTGTGGTTGGCTCCAAAGCGCGAGGAGCCTTCATGACGGATACTGGCCGACAGCAGGTATTTGTTCATGAAACTATAATTGACTCTGAAAAAGTAGCTGATAAGCTTGTTCTCCGACTGCTCCGACAGTTCCGGGGCCTGCCCGCGGCGTAATGCGAGCCCGGCGTTGATGTTGTTGTAGGAAAAATTGTCCGTTGGAAAATCCCAGTTCTGCATCCAGTAGTTCTCGGTATTGTACCGCCGCCAGGTGTGCCCTGCGAGGACTACGAAGTTGTGGTCCTGAATGGATTTGTTATAGTTCGCCGTAAATTCGAACAAATCGTCCTGTGAGCGGGTGGTACCGCGCGACGCAAAGCCGTTACGGCCGTTACGGCTGGTGGAATAGTGGTTTTTGGTTTCATAGTAACCCCGCGTGCTGTTGAACATGTCCCGGGCAATCAATGCCTTGATTTCCAGTCCCTCTACCGGAGCGAGCGAAACGGTACCATAGGTGCGGAGGTTGTTGTTGCGGTTCAGTCCGTTCGTCTCCTCAATCAGCGCAACGGGGTTCATATAGTCTGTTTTGTCGGTACGCTCCGTCCATTTGCCGTTGGCGTCCTTCAGAGGCTCGGTCGGGTTGAAGGTGAGCGCATTGCGGTAGACGAGGCCGGAATAGGAGCCGCCATCGACGGAGTAGTACTTCTGCTGGTAACCGCTCAGGTTCGCATTGATTTTCAGCAACCCGTTGAACATCGAGTGGTTGACCTCAATGCGCGGGAACACCGTGGTATTGTCCGATTTTCTCATGATGCCGTTCAGCCTACGGTATTCCATGCTCACGATGTAGTTGGTGGTGCGTGAGCCGCCGCGGAGGCTGAGATTATGCACCTGCGATAACGGTTTCTGGGTTACCTGGGCCAACCAATCGGTGCTCTGGCCGTAGTCGATGGCGCCGGGTTTGCCCTGGGCCGCCAGGGCACGGTACTGGTTCACGTCCATGAAATCGAGCTTGCGGGTGAGCCTTTGCGTGGTGAAGTAGGAATTCACTTCCAAAGTGGGAGGGGTTTCGCCTTTTACCTTCCGCGTGGTGATGAGGATTACCCCGTTCGTCCCGCGCGTGCCGTAAATCGCCGCAGCCGAGCCGTCTTTCAGCACGTCGATGGATTCGATGTCTTCCGGCGCGACGGTGTTGAGCCCTCCCGGGACGCCGTCGATGAGCACGAGCGGGTCTGGGCTCGCATTGATGGTCGCATTGCCCCGCAATGTGATTTGCGCAACGGCGGTGGGGTCGCCGCTCGGTGTGATGACGCTCAACCCGGCTACCTTTCCGCGGATGAGCTGGGCGGCATCCTGCACCGGACCCTTGACGAAATCCTCGGATTTGACGCTCGCAACGGCGCTGGTAATCTGTTCGCGTTTCTGCGTTCCGTAACCCACTACTACCACTTCTTCGAGGCTTTTCAGGTCGGGCACCAGGGAAATGTCGATCGTAGAGCGGTTGCCTACGGCTACCTCCTGATTTTGGTAACCGACATAAGAAAACACCAGCGTGATTTCCGCTCTGGGATCGTCGCTGACGGCAATGCTGTATTTACCGTCCACACCGGTGGTGCTTCCGCGCGTGGTACCTTTGATGAGCACGCTCACACCCGGGAGCAGTTCGCCACCATCTCCCTTCACGACGCCGGATACGGTTCTGTCGGCCGTTTTCCGGGCCATTTCCAGTAAGGATTGATTGCCCTGGAGCGATATGGTGAATGTTTGCTGCGTGGCGGCGGGTGCTTCCTCCGGCATTATCGGCTCGATTTGATGTGCCCCGGGCTTGCCTTCTTCGGCGGTCGTCAGGATGAGGTAAGTTTGCTTGCTGACCTTCTTATAGCGCAGGCCCGAGGGCAGGATATTGTTGAGTTTATGCTCGATCGTCTGCCCGGATTGTACCTGTGCCGGTGATACGAACAGCCCTTCGAGCAGCTTTTCTTCAAACAGGATATCGATTTTGTATTGCCTTTTAACCTGCATCAGAGCATCCCGCAGGGCGATCCGGCTGCCCGGGATGATCGCGGGTGCCGTGCTGCTTTTGGGTGGGCGGTTCTGGGCCATGAGCTGGGCTTTAATCGGGGCGCCATCCAACAGGCTTCCCACCATTAAGGTTACCAGAACTTTAACGTGTAATAGTTTCGTCATGATTATGGATGATTAAGGAATTATAAATGGTTCGAGTCGAGTACGAAGGTCTCGGCCCGGTCGTTGCCCGGGGGCGAGTGGGTTACGCGTGCATTGAGGACATCGGAAAGGACTTTGAGCACATTGGCGGGGTCGTTTGCATTAAACGTGCCGCCGATCGTCCGCCGCGCCAGTGTAGAATCGGCCACGACCACGTTCACACCGAAATGTTCGCTGATCTGATAGGCGATTTCTGAAACCGGCGTGTTTTCGAACATAAACAAGCGCTGTTTCCAGGCCTGGTGTGCCGACAGGCTCTCGCGGTGTTTGAGGGTGAGCGTGCCTTGCATCGACATCGTGGCTACGTCCCCGGGTTTCATCAGCATCGGCTTGGGATTCAGTTCTTTCAGGGAGCGTAGCTGTACGCTTCCCTGGCTCAGTACCACTTTGGAACCGCGTTCGCGGCTGTAAACGATGAATTCGGTTCCTAATACTTTGACTTCCAGCTTATCGGGCGTGCGGACGATGAATTTGCTGTGTTCGACGGTATGCTTCACGGCAAATTCTGCTTCCCCTTTCAGCCTCACCTCGCGTGTGCCGCCACCAAACCCGAAACGGGGGACGCTGAGCACGGAATTGGCGTTGAGCGTAACACGGCTGCTGTCGGGCAGGACCACCGTCCTGATCTCCCCGTAGCCGGTTTCATATTGCTTGTAAAGCCAGAAATCGGATAGCAGCCAGGCGCCCGTGATCAATGCGACAGAGGCCGCGGCTACCCATTTGAATGCGAACAGCCGCCCTCTCAGCATGTCCCGGCTGGTTCTCACCGGCGTGTCGGACGCGGCATTATCCAGCCTCGGCAGGCCGGTATTATCCTGAACGGTAAGCAATGAACGTTGATAAGCCTGTTCCACATCCGGAGTGAACTGCGGGTTTTCGGTTTCCCATTCATCCAGCCACTGAAAATACAGCTCGCGGTTGGCAGGATTTTCCAGCCATTCCTCGATCAGAATGTTCTGCATACGGGTGGTTTTCCCTTCGAAGAAGTTCTGGATGACCTGTTTGGAGAGAAGTGATTTCTTCATGCTTCGTTAAATTCAGTATGACATATATCCGAGGGTGTCAGGCCGTCAGACGAATAGGAGTAAGATCTGGATCAGTGATAGGAGCCCATGGTCCTGCAATGCCTTCCGCAGGATCGACAGCCCTTTGGTAATGTGCCCTTCGACGGTTTTGACCGAAATGCCCAGTTCTTCGGCGATGGTTGTGTTGCGCATTCCTTCAAAGCGGCTCATCAGGAACACCTTCTGGTTCTGCGGCGACAACGACCGGATCACCTGCTCGATTTTCAGCACCAGCTCCTGAAATTGCAGTTCCTGCTGGGGCGAACTGGCCGCCGTAGCGAGCGGGAGGTCGGCCAGTTCTTCGGTGACCGTTTCCTTGCCGAAATTTTTACGCATATGATGAAACGCCGCATGCCGTACCGTTGTGAACAGATAGGACCGGTAGGAGGTATTTACTGCCGTATGCAATTGTTTTGACCAAAACTGGCCGAATACCTCCACCACAATATCCTCGGCCACGTCGCGGGCATAGACAAACCGCACCGCATGGCTGCAAAGCTGCTTGTAATAGCGTTTGAAAAGTAGCTCGTATCCCCGGCTGGGATCGGTGATGAATGCCTGTCTGATAAACAATTCCGAATCGACAAACTCGGCCGGCTGCTTTCTCATACCCGGAAAATCGGATACAGGCCCTGCCGGCTCGTTCGCACCAGTCTTATTTTCTACGGAATACTTCTGGTTCATACAAATCATGTAAGTAGGTTATTGATAAGAGTATTTTGTACCCGCGCTACCCTCGTTTGTTTTGTGAAATTTTTATTTTTTTTGGGACTTTTCGTGATGTGGGTGCGGTTCTGGCTGCCGGTGATTGACCGCTGACCGCCGACGGCCGATTGCCGACCTATGCCGCAGAGCGGCCCCTGTTTATAGCAAAAGAGTGACGTCACGCCTCGACGATTAGTCCGCCGGCGTACGCGAAGTGTCCGTATTTGGACAGCGCTTTGTCCCAAATGCCTCGCAGCGTCCCACAACGGGCTTTCGATGCGTTGGGCTTACTTTTTTTGATAAACTCAACAGCAACTGACTATTCTGACAATATCTGACCATGGACCGCCGACCATCGACCGCCGACCGCCGATTTCTGATTCAATATGGCTGACCACACCTGACAATGCCTGGCGATGGACCGCCGACCATCGACCGCCGACCGCCGATTTTTTGATTCAGTATAACTGACTATAACTGAAAATAGCTGACCACACCTGACTATTCCTGACCAAACCCAGCAACGCCTGACCACACCTGACCATGGACCGCCGACCGCCGATTTCTGATTCAATATGGCTGACTATAACTGACAATACCTCACCATACCTGACCACACCTGACTATCCCTGACAACACCTGACTATTCCTGACCATAACTGACAACGCCTGACTACACCTGACTATTCCTGACGATTTCCTTCCCTAAACTGCTTCGGACTATGTTACGTAACTATTTGAAAATCGCGCTTCGCCAACTGGCGAGAAACCGGGTTTATTCCTTCATTAATATCGGCGGGCTGGCTGCGGGTATGGGGGTGGCCATGCTCATCGGGCTCTGGGTTTACGATGAACTTTCGTTTAATACCTACCACGACAACTACGCGCGCATTGCACAGGTGCGCTCGCGGGAGTTCGGCGAGCATGGGGTGGGGATCAATTCTTCCCTGCAATACCCGCTTATGACCGAGCTGAAAACCAATTACAAGGAGTATTTCAAGCATATTATAGCAGCCTCCTGGGATGTCGATTATGTACTTTCCGCAGGGGAGAGCAAGATTTCCCGCTCAGGGGTGTTTATGGATCCTGCTGCACCGGAAATGCTCACGTTACGTATGGTATACGGCACGCGCGAGGGTTTGCGCGATCCGCATTCGGTAATGCTCTCGAAATCGACGGCGCTCGCATTGTTCGGAGATGTCGACCCGGTGAACCGCGCGTTGAAAATCAGTAATAAGCTGGATGTGAAGGTCACCGGCGTGTATGAAGACCTTCCGCAAAACACGCAGTTCAGTCAAATGAGGTTCCTGGCACCCTTCGCGCTTTGGGAAAGCGATAATCCGTGGATCAGGGAGCGGGCTATGACCGACTGGCAGAACCATTTCATGAAAATTTACGTCGAGCTCCGTCCCGATGCCGACCCGGAAGAGGTAGCTGCGGCTATCAGACCGGCGGAAATGAAGAACCTTGCCGGGTTTCCCGATCAGGCCAAAAACAGGCCGGAGGTGTTTCTCCTGCCGATGCGTGACTGGCATTTGCATAATTTCAAACGCGGCTTGCCAGACGAAGGCCCGCTGCAAATGGTATGGCTGATCAGCATCATCGGTGCATTCGTGCTTTTGCTTGCCTGCATCAATTTCATGAACCTTTCCACCGCACGCTCCGAAAAACGGGCCAAGGAAGTCGGTATCCGCAAATCGATCGGCTCGCTGAAAGGACAGCTCGTCAACCAGTTTTTCAGCGAATCGTTTGTCGTGGTGATCCTCGCTTTCCTTTTGGCGCTTTGGGTGGTAACACTGGCATTTCCGTGGTTCAACGAGCTGGCAGCCAAGCAAATATCGGTTCCCTGGTCCAATGCCGGTTTCTGGGCTGTGAGCCTGGGCTTCGTCGCGTTCACGGGTACGCTTGCGGGAGGTTATCCCGCGTTGTACTTGTCGTCGTTTCAACCTGTGAAGGTGCTCAAAGGAACATTCCGCGTCGGACGGTTTGCGTCAGTTCCGCGTAAAGTGCTTGTGGTCGTGCAGTTTACCGTTTCCGTCACGCTGGTGATCGGTACCATTATCGTATTCCGTCAGATCCAGTTTGCGAAGAGCCGCCCTGCAGGGTACACGCGGGAGGGCCTGCTGATGGTAGAGATGAAATCAGGGGATTTTTATGGTAAACACGAATTACTCCAAAGCGAGCTGCGTAGTACCGGTGCGGTAACCGACATCGCCGAGTCGATGGGGAAAGTCACCGAAGTGTGGTCGGGCAACGGCGGGTTCGAATGGCGCGGAAAAAGCCCGGCTGCCGACGAAAGTTTCGGCACGCTGATGGTCAGTTCCGAGTATGGCCGCACCGTAGGCTGGAAGTTTATACAAGGCAGGGATTTTTCGGAAACGCTGGCGTCGGATTCGTCGGGCATCGTTATCAATGAAGCGGCTGTGAAATACATGGGGCTCAAAGATCCGGTCGGGGAACCGGTAAGCTGGAAATTCCAGGACAGGCCCGTGATGCATTACCGGATCCTGGGGGTGATCAAAGATGTGGTAATGGAATCGCCTTATGAACCTATCGCTCCGACGATATTCATGATCAAGGCGCATGGCGGCCCCAACTGGATGCACATCCGCATCAACCCCAATATGAGCGTGAGCGAAGCGCTGCCCCGCATTGAATCCGTATTTAAGAAGGTGATTCCGCTCGCGCCGTTCGAATACCGGTTCGCCGACGACGACTATGCATTGAAATTCGCAGCCGAAGAACGTGTCGGCAAGCTGGCGTATTTCTTCGCTGTCCTGGCTATTCTCATCTCCTGTCTCGGGCTTTTCGGGCTGTCGTCCTTCATTGCCGAGCAGCGCACCCGAGAAATCGGCGTCCGGAAAGTGCTCGGCGCATCGGTTTTCAATGTCTGGAAGCTGCTATCGAACGAATTCATCCTGCTCGTCACAATCGCTTTCGGCCTCGCCACACCCGTGGCCTACTACTTGCTAAGCCACTGGCTGGAAAAATACACTTACCACATCGAACCTTCGTGGTGGATTTTCGCGGCCACCGGCTTTGGGGCCATAGCTATCACGTTGTGTACGATCAGTTTCCAGAGTATCAGGGCGGCGCTGGTAAATCCGGTGGTATCCTTGCGGGCGGAATAAATCATCGCAACTTCAAATCGTTTCAAACCAAGTCGATCCCCGTCAGCACCTGACGGGGATTTCTCTTTTGATTTGAAATAAACCTGGAAAAGCTTGACATCTGATTTAAATAAATTATCTTTGTAACTAAGATATTTAGAAACAAAGATAAATATGAACCAGGCAACGCTCGACCGGTTGAGAAAACTCAGCCAGCAATACGCATTCGACTCCATCCAGATGCACGAGGCCATTGGACGGCAGGCAGGTCTTTCGGGTACCGATCATAAGTACCTGGGATTTATCATTCAGAAAGGACAAATGACTGCGGGGGAGCTCTCGACACTGACGGGCCTTACGACCGGTGCGGTGACGGGTTTGATAGACCGGTTTGAGCAAAAGGACCTGGTTAAGCGCCGGTTCGGGGGCGATAGGCGGAAAGTGATCGTGGAGCCTAATACCGAGAAAATTATGGCTGTATTCGAGCCGCTTTACAGGGAGTTTCGGAGTAAGTCGGAGCAGGTAATGGCTTCGTTTTCAGAGCAGGAGCTTGCGGTAATTGAAGCCTATTTTTTGAAGGCGATTGAAGTGATGAATGAAACGACCGGCCAACTCAATACTAAACAATCGTAAAATGGGGACTTACACACTCGATTTTCAGGAAATCGGCAGCGCGCACATTGCTGTGGCCGGAGGGAAAGGCGCTAACCTGGGCGAGCTTGCGCGCATTGACGGCATTGCGGTGCCCGGCGGCTTTTGCATTACCACGGAGGCATTCAGCGAGGTGACAGGCGGTGCGGAAACAGGAAGGTTGCTGGAAAAACTAGGACGTTTAACGGTAGAGGACAGCGCTGAAATCGCGGCGCTGGGACGGGAAATCCGCGGCGCGATTGAGGCCGCGAAAATTCCGGAGATGATTCGGGAAGAGATCGTTCGTCATGTCGTGAAGTTTAGCGAGGAACACGCCTATGCGGTGCGGTCGAGCGCGACAGCGGAGGACTTGCCGAATGCCTCGTTTGCAGGACAGCAGGATACTTATCTCAATATCGTTGGATGCGAGGCTATTCTGGCGCATGTCAGCAAATGCTGGGCGTCGCTTTTTACGGACCGCGCCATCATATACCGGATTCAAAACGGTTTCGATCACCGCAAGGTGAGCTTGGCGGTGGTGGTACAGCGGATGATTTTTCCCGAGGTGTCGGGCATCCTGTTTACGGCCGACCCGGTAAGTGCAAACCGGAAGGTAGTATCCATCGATGCCAGTTTTGGGTTGGGTGAAGCGCTGGTTTCCGGCCTTGTGAATGCGGATGTTTATAAAGTACGGGGCGGCGAAATCGTTGAAAAGAAGGTAGCCGTCAAGAAAATAGCGATTTGCGCGTCGCAGGCAGGCGGTACCCGCGAGCAGGAGATAGATCCGGAACAGCAAAAGCTTCAAACGCTCACCGACGGGCAGATTTTGTTGCTCGAACGCCTGGGCAGGCGGATCGAAGCTCATTTCGGAAGTCCGCAGGACATTGAATGGTGCCTGGCCGACGGCGCATTTTACTTCGTACAGAGCCGGCCGATTACGACTTTGTACCCCGTCCCGGAAACGAACGACGGGCAAAACCATCTCTACGTATCGGCAGGCCATCAGCAAATGATGACCGACGCGATGAAGCCATTGGGCCTGTCGGTGTGGCAGTTGACGTCGCCCCGGAAAATGGCTGTTGCCGGCGGCAGAATTTTTGTGGATGTTGCCCAGGACCTGGTTTCTCCTATGGGAAGGAAAGTGGTGCTGGATGTGCTGGGAAAATCCGACCCGTTGGTGCGGAAAGCGGTAATGGAAATTCTGGAACGCGGGGACTTCCTCGACATCAATACGGAGGAACCTTCGGCAGGCCAACCCGCTCAGGGGCCGCCTTCACACGATTTCTTTGCACTTCATAACTACGATCCGTCCATTGTGCAGGAGCTGATCGGTCGCAGTGAGGCGTCCATCGCGAAATTAACCGAAAGCATCCGCACCCGGTCGGGGCTTGACCTGATGGACTTTATTCTCGACGACTTCCAGCAAAGGAAGAGCCAGGCAGACCCGCAGAGTTTTGGGGTGATCGTGACGGCCATGAATGCTGCCCTTTGGCTCAATGAAAAAATGAATGAATGGCTCGGCGAGAAAAACGTGGCGGATGCGCTTTCGCAATCGGTACCGCACAATGTCACTTCGGAAATGGGCCTGGCATTGCTGGATGTGGCGGATGCCATCAGGCCGCATCCGGAGGTTGTCGGTTATTTGCGGGACGCTGGCGATGACTTCATGGAAGGGATGCAGGCGTTGCCCGGCGGCGCGGAGGCAGTGGGCGCAATCAATGCATTTCTATCCCGGTATGGCATGCGCTGCGCGGGCGAGATTGATATCACAAGGACGCGTTGGAGCGAAAATCCGGCAATACTTATTCCGTTGATCCTGAGTAATATCAGAAATCAGGAGCCCGGCGCCGGCAAGCGGAAATTTGAACAAGGCCAACAGGAAGCCGCCCGGAAAGAAGCCGAGCTGCTGAACCGCTTGCTCGAATTGCCCGACGGCGAACAAAAGGCAGAGGAGACCAAGCGGATGATCGGGTTGATGCGGAGCCTGGCGGGTTACCGTGAGTATCCCAAATATGCCATCGTGAGCAGGTATTTTGTATACAAAAAAGCATTGATGGAAGAAGCTGCCCGGCTTGTGAATACTCGGGTGCTCCGGGAGCGGGAGGATATTTATTACCTGGAATTTGAAGAAATACGCGGGGCTATTCTTGCTCAAAAAGCAGATTACCAGGTTATCGAACAGCGTAAAGAGGCATACTGTCGCTTTGAAAAGCTCACACCGCCGCGGGTGATGACCTCCGATGGTGAAGTCGTGACCGGTAAGCATAATCATGAAAACCTACCCGAGGGCGCCATCGCCGGCCTGGGCGTGTCCGCAGGCGTGATCGAGGGGCGCGCACGCGTGGTGTTGAAAATGGAAGACGCCAACCTGGAACCGGGCGATATTCTGGTAACCGCGTTTACTGACCCCAGCTGGACACCGCTGTTTGTGGCTATCAGAGGGTTGGTGACGGAAGTGGGTGGGCTAATGACCCACGGAGCGGTGATCGCCCGCGAGTATGGCCTGCCGGCCGTGGTGGGGGTAGATCATGCAACCCGGCTCATCACCGACGGGCAAAAAATACGTGTGCACGGGACGGAAGGATACATCGAGCTCCTGTAACGTCACGTGCACACCGGGACTGGCGAATGCTACCTAGTTTTTTAGCCAGGCCTCATTCAGCGCCTTTTTCGAATCGTCGCCGAATCGGAAGCCGTCGCCGTCTTTGTAATTGAGTTTTACGGTCCCTTTCAGCTCCACGTCCTGGCCATTCCGGTTCACTTTAACGGTGATCGGGCTGCCTTCGTCGAGGTCGTAGCCGAGGTAAACGAGCGCCATCAGGTTTTTAGGGTCCACCGGTATTCCGTTGAACTCCACGAAAATGTCGTTATCCTGGATTCCCAGGCTTTTGTAAAACTCGTTCTGGTTGTCGGCCGCGTGCGCGAGCACGTGGGTGCGCGAGGCGTCGGGTTTAATGTAAATGACGTCGTTACGCAGAAAAACGATCGGTTCGGGGAAGGGTATGGTCTGCTTTTTGAGACCTACCTTGGCTACAAAATCTTCATAGCGGATGGGTTCACCCATGACCACGTGCTTGTCCAGGAACGCACCTGCTTCCGGGCCGGCAATCTGCGTAATGACCGGGATCAGTTCGGCGTCGTCGAATGGCTTTTGCGGGCCGTATTTTTGGGATAATTCACCCATGAGCCATAGCAAGCCGCGCTGGCCCTGGGTTTTCTCGCGGATCACGATGTCGAGGCACATGGCAATGAGTGCTCCCTTTTCGTAAACATTCGGGTACTGGGGTTTCAGTTTGGGATCCAGGATATTCCGGCTCATTTCGGTGAACGAAAGACTGTCGGAGTACGACTGGGATTGCTCCACCTTTTTGGCCATCAGATCATAAAAGGCATCCGCGCCGATGAGCCCCTGATTGACCTGGAAGAGATTGGAGAAATACTCGGTAACACCTTCGTAAAACCACAAATGCTGGCTCATTTTGGGCGCATTGAAATCGAAATAGTGGATTTCCTTCGAATGAATCTTCAATGGGGCGATGGTATGGAAAAACTCGTGGCTGATCACGTGGATCAGGTCCTTGCTTTTCATCGGTTCTCTGAAAACCGCCGTCGTGGACGCATTATGTTCCAGCGCGCCAATGCCTTTGGCGTCGTCGGCAGCACCCGACGATATGTAGGTAAGCACCGCGTACTTTGGGGTATCATTGATTTTTCCCAGGAATTTTTTCTGCGCGCGCATCATCTTTTCGAGGTCGGGCTTTAAGGCCGAGGCGTGCGTTTTGCCGCGTTGCGAGTAAATCCCCAACAGCACCTCCATACCGTCCACCTTGAAAGAGAAGGTATCCGGCGCGGCGTACATCACCGGATTATCGATCACGTCCGGGTAGCGCGGGATCTGGAATACATCTTTGCGGCTATCATTGTCGGTATCTATAAGCGCTGTGGTGCCGTAAAGCGTCTCCGGGTGCGAAACGGTGATGCGGTACGGGGTTTCGGTTTGTCCCGAAAAGTAGCCTACAAATCCTGCCATATTAAGCAGGAAATGCTTCCCGGCCTCGATGTTGGTCCCGGCTGGGGAGAAAATAGTTTTATTATTTTCGGCAAAAGGATCGCTTTCCACTTCCGTATCGAAGGTGTCGCCAACGAGGTAGGAAATGCGGGCGAGCTTTTTCGCGGGCGAAATGGTAACGGTGTTCGAATCGGTGCGGGTTACGCGCAGGGCCTTACCTTTTTTATCGAAAGCCTGGATATCCTGCACGTACCGGCCGTAATCGGCAATGGCGTAAGTGCCGGGGATAATCTTGGGGAAATTGTAGGTAGCCACATCGCCGGTTTGTGCGGGCGGCGTAACGGTTACGCGCACACGGTCGGCATCGACATTGACGAGGTCAATTCCTACTTCCACCGCTTTGGAGCCGGAAGCGGGGCCGGGTTTGCTGCCTGCGCAGGAATATAAAATGGCTGTGAGCAACAGCCCGGGCAAAAATTGTGATTTCATAGGGATTTTAATAGCGTTCAGTGAAACCGGTATCCGATTCCGAGGTTAAGGTAAATATGATGCATCCCAAAATCGATGCTCCGGAAACCGGGTTCCATCAGGGGTGTTAATGCATAGTTCAGGTTTGCCGATGCAAAAAGGCTGGTATTGATGCGGTAGTCGGTACCGATTTCGATACCGGCATTAATCTTTCTCACATTCTCCGAAAAGTCGTACGACGCGGCATCGATGTCCTCCCGCTCGCCTACGGGAGACTCGTTGCGTATGTACCCGTCGCGCGCGTCGCCCTCAAAGCGGTTATCCAGCAGCAGCGACACAAATCCGCCTGCTTTGAATGTGAATGAGCTGTTGTTATGGTAGGTCAAATGCAATGGCAGCGTAAGGTAGCTGTTCCTGACCCTGGTTTTGACGCGCCCGGTGAAATAGCCGGTAACCGACTCGTGCCCGTCGCTGCCCGCTTCGTTGAAAGTGGTGTAGTAAGCCTTGACGCGTGCGTCGGTCGTCATCCCTTTTTGCTCCCAGCGCAGGCCGGTTGCAAATCCGAAATGCGTCGAAAACCGGTAACCGAGCCCCGCTTCCAGACTGGGCTGGAAACCCGGCTTGTAGGATTCAATTTTCCGGATCGACGCCGGGATGCCCGCAGGTGCCGCCGCGCCGATGGAAAATCCCGCCCGGGCATTGAACGAGATCTTTTTTCCGTTCTGGGCGGCGGTGTCCAGGGCAATAGCCAGCAAAAGGAGCAACAGGTGGAGACGTTTCATCGGGTGATTTTGAAATATTATTGCGTAACGATCTTCACGTCGTCGATATACAGTTTGCTGCCGACGGCCCCTTCAAAAACCGCACCGTTTTTACTGGAAGAAAACACAATGGCAATTTTGTAGGCAAATGCGGCCAGGTCGTCCTGGCTAACTTCCGATTTATAGTTGAATGTGAGGTTGAATGCCTGGTACCCGGTCCCGGACGTGGGCGTGCCCGAAGCCAGTTGCGCAACCGCAACCACACCGGAATCGGTGAGGACATTGGCACCGTTAAGGAACGGCTTGTCGGCAGTAGCCTTGAACAGCACGGCGTAGATATCGCAGACGTCTTGCCGCTCCGGTGTAACGCGCTTGCCTGTTTTGTCGGTGACCGGCCCGCCCGAGACGTACTTATAGAAACCCGTCAGCCGCAGTGGCTTTTTGTTGAAAGGAACGCCGAAAATGGTGGCTTCCAATGGGGCTGTCAGCGCTTTGGCGCCATCGAAACTTCCCAGAAAGAGATTCCCCGGCGCAATAGGCATGCCCACCAGCGCACCCAGCGCACCGGTTGACTTCGTTTCAAGGTAAGCGGCATATTGCCCCTGCTCGGCATCGGTACTGCGTTGGGTAGGGTAGGCTTCCGGTTGTTTTTCCGGCGCGATCAGCGAAAAGCCGCTGTTGCCCGACGCCCAGATATTCTGGTGCTCGGCTTCGACCACTTCATAGGGAACGTAGTAGTTGCCGTCGGGATTGACCGTCCAGTTTTCGAACATGAAATTGTCCGGCGCCAGGTTTTGCAGCAGGCTGACGCGGTATTGTTTCGTCCAGCGGCCATCCTGGGAGGTAACGGTGTAAATCACAGGTTTGGAAAAATCCTGCGGGGTACCCGAGGCCGGCTGAATGCTGGCACCTTCCGTGATGCTGAACTGCGGCGCTACGGCTTTGATATTGAGCTTCGAAAAATTGACGAACGCGGTAACGCTGGTATTGGTAATGGAAGGAGGGGATATCAGCACGGAATCGGGTAAAGTCATCACCAGGATATCAGCTTCCATGTTTTCCGCCTCCGGTTTAATGCACCCGGATACGGTCAGGAATGTGCCCAGCATGGCCAGTAGTACTGTACTTTTCATACGCAATACTAAACAATTTTTTCGCTCAGGGGAATTTTATCACCGCCTGTATCGATCATTCGGTAAACTTGGCGATCAATTTCAGCCGGGTTGCCTGGTCAATTCCGAGCTGGTTTTTGATGAATGGCTCGATCCCGCCATAAGTGCTGTCGATGGCATTGAATGTAGCGCGGATGAAACGCTCGTCTACGGTCGAAAGGACCTCGATGGCGTCCATGTTCAGTTTTGGCTTGATAATCCGGCCGAGCTTTGCCTTACCCAGCGTTTTTTCGGCCCTGTTGCGGCGGTAGTAGTTGGATAGCATATAGTCATCGACGATCAGCTGCCGGTCGACATTTAAAATAGACAAAATCAATGCCGAGACAATGCCTGTCCGGTCTTTCCCTGCCGAGCAGTGGTAGAGCACCGGCTGGTCGGAGGCGGTAATGTCGTTTAAAATCGTCTTCACTGCGCCAACATGCACGGTTACCGCGTCGGCGTAGAACTTGGCGGTCATGTCCCTTGCCTGCTGCTCGGTGATTTTCCCGTTCAGTACGCGTTTTTTCAAACCTTTGATCTCTCCGGCGTTGTCTTCCACGACGGGTGTATGCCGGTAGTGCACATTGGATGGCAAATGATCTTCTTTGCCTTCAATTTCGTGGTCGGTGCGGAGGTCGTACACGCTGGCAATGCGCAGCGCATTGAATTGGTTGAATTGCTTCGATTCGAGTTTCGATAAATTGTCGGAGCGGTAAATCATTCCTTTTCGAACGGTTTTGCCGTCGCGGGTCCGCAGCCCGCCAAGGTCCCGGAAATTGACGGTATTTTCCAAGCCCAGGTAACGCTGCGCTACCGCAGCCGAGTCGCCGCCATGGGTGAGCAGGTCGTGGTAGGCCGCCTTCCCGTCGTGTTCCCCGGGCACGCTTACTTTGCAGGAAAACATAAAACTACCGAGTGTTGCATAGAGCCACCAGGTTCGGAATCGTGGCATTTTGACGAGGGTATTGCTGTATGGACGGGTATACATGACAGGTTGTTGATGTGGGAATGCGCCGTACTTCGGTTTTTACAATGCGCCGGTATAAAATCAGCAACAGAATACCCGGGAATTAGGTTTAGAAAGACCGCCGGATTCAGCGCGTTTTTCTATTTTGCATGATCAAGAAACCCCGATTTTCATGCATAGTATTTTACCGTTTTTGCTGGCGATGGTCGCCGCGGTTGTCCTGCTCGGGATGCTGGCCAATAAGCTGCGGATTGCCTATCCCATACTACTGGTCGTGGCCGGGCTACTGACGAGCCTTGTGCCGGGCCTGCCCGTGGTTAAAATCGATCCGGACCTGATCTTTTTCATCATGCTCCCGCCGCTGCTTTTTGAAGCGACCTGGACAATCTCTTTCAAGGAGATGAAAAAGTGGTGGCGCATCATCAGCAGCTTTGCGTTTCTGGTGGTTTTCTTTACCGCGCTGTCCGTTGCCATCGTTACGAGCCATTTCATCCCGGGGTTTACATTAGCGCTGGGCTTTTTGCTGGGCGGTATTGTCTCTCCGCCGGATGCGGTCAGCATTGGTGCCATCACCCGGTTTGTGAAAATCCCGACTTCGACCTCCGCCGTGCTGGAAGGGGAAAGCCTGCTGAATGATGCTTCGTCGCTCATTATCTTCCGTTTTGCATTGCTGGCGGTGGCTTCGGGGCAATTTGTTTGGCAGGATGCGACGCTGAGCTTCTTCTGGATGGTGATCGGGGGCGTAGGTATCGGGCTGGGGCTGGGGTGGCTTTTTGTGCAGGCACATAGGCGTTTACCCACCGATGCACCCTCGGATATTGCTTTTACATTAATAGAACCCTATTTTCTTTACTGGATAGCCGAGCAGCTACACAGCTCGGGCGTGCTGGCGGTCGTGAGCGGAGGGTTGTTTATGGCTAACCGGCGCCTGCAATTTCTGAGTAGTTCCAGCCGCATCCGCGGTTATAGTGTTTGGGAAAGCTTCGTATTTATTCTCAATGGCATTGTATTTCTGTTGATTGGCCTGGAACTCCCCGAAATCGTAGAAGGACTGAGGTTGAAAGGCATTCCATTGCAGACCGCAGTCGGCTACGGGGCATTGGTAACGGGTGTGCTGGTGGCGGCAAGGTTGATCAGCTCTTATGCGGCCATGATCGCCACGATGATATTCCGGCCGGGCGTGGTACCCCGCGCAAGCTCCCGGCGAAGGCAATGGCTCATTCCGATGTTCCTGGGTTGGACGGGGATGCGCGGCGTGGTATCGCTGGCTGCGGCGCTGTCGATACCGGTAATGCTGGCCGACGGAACCGAGTTTCCGTACCGCAATCTGATACTGTTCATCACTTTCGTGGTAATCCTGCTCACGCTGCTTGTACAGGGCCTCACGTTACCGTACATCATCGAGCGCGCCAACATTTTCGAACGTCTGGCGAGCGAATCACCCGAGGATATGCGGAAGCGCCTGAAACAGGGCCTGCGCGAGCATACCTATGCATTCCTGCGGCGCAAGTACGAGCGCGACTTCGATGGCCACGACGGCATGCGGAAGCTTTTGCAGCATTGGGAGGAGAAGCTGAAAGCGTCGGACGACGAGTGGATGAACCAGAAAACCAAAGTGATATTCCTCGAAATGCTCGAAAGCCAGCGCCAGTACATTGTCGAGGCCAATAAGGATCCTGCCATGGATGAAGAAATCATCCGGGAACAGCTTTTCCTGATTGACCTCGAAGAAGAACGGTTAAAAATGCAGTGATAGGGCCTCCGAATGCATCATTCCGAACGCAGCGACTTGACCGGATTGGCCAGCGCAGCTTTCAGGGATTGATAAATGACTGTCAGCCAGCAGATCAACAGCGTTGCTATGCAGGAAGCGATAAAAATCCAGACGCTCATACTCGCTTTGTAAGGGAAGCTCTGCAACCAGCGGTTCATCGCAAAATAGGCCACCGGTATCGCAATCGGGAAGGAGAGCAGCACGAGCCGCGTAAAGTCCCTGGACAACAGCAGCACCACACTGGAAACCGAGCCGCCCAACACTTTCCGGACGCCTATTTCCTTCACGCGCTGCTCGGTTGTGAAGGTCGCGAGGCCAAATAGCCCGAGGCAGGCGATGAGGATCGTGAGGCCGGAAAATGCCGTGCATATCTTTCCGCGCAGCTCGTCGGCATGGTAGGCATTCTCAAAATCCTGGTCTAGGAAACGGTATTCAAACAGCTTGTCGGGGTAGGTTTGCTGCCATTTTTTACCAATGTATTCCAGGGTTTCGGTGGTATTCTGGGTTTTGATTTTTACGTGGATCACCCCATTGGCCCGGCGGTACACCATAATCATCGGCTCGATCGGGTTATAGAGCGATTGTTGGTGAAAATCACGCACCACGCCGGCTACCTGGGTTGTTGGCGGCGGGTTTTTGCCGTCGGCCGGCACGGTACCGAGGATAATCTTCTTGCCGATCGGGTCTTTCCAATTCATCCGCTTCACCGCAGCCTCGTTGACCAGTACGCTGTTGGCGGTATCAGCAGGCAATTCGTCCGAAAAATTCCGGCCGGCTACCAGTTTCATACCCATGGTTTTGAGGTAATCGTGATCGATCGCCGTCGGTTTGAAACCCATTTCCTTCATTCCCGTGTTTGATTCGACGGTGAAAATGATCCTGCCGCCGATGTTACTCACCGGCGCCGACGCGGATGCGACGCTCTGGATATTCGGGTTATCGAGCAGTTCTTTTCGGAATGCATTGTATTTGTCTTTGGGTTGAGCGTCCTGGTAGTCGATGGTCAATACCTGTTCCCGGTCGTAACCCATGTCTTTGTTACGCATGTAGTTGAGCTGCTGGTAGACGATCCAGGTGCAAATCAGCATGATCAGCGAGATCGAAAACTGGGTAACTACCAGGGCTTTCCTGAAAAATCCGCCCCCCCGCGCCTTAAATGTACCTTTCAATACGCTGGCAGGTTCGAACGACGACAGGTAGAATGCCGGGTAGCTGCCGCTGACCAGACCGGTGAAAACCACCACGGCCAGGCCGATGAGCATAAACTGCGGGCTTAGCAATTGCATGTAGCTGATCGCTTTGCCGGACACATTATTGAAAAATGGCAGCAGCAACGCCACCAGAATGAGGCTGGCTACCAGGGAGATGAGCGTAATTAGAATGGATTCGGTGAGGAACTGGCGGATAAGTGCGCCTTTGAGCGAGCCCATTACTTTCCGCAAGCCCACTTCCTTCGCCCGTCGGGCCGACTGCGCCGTGGCGAGGTTCATATAGTTGATGCTGGCGATCAAAAGCATAAAGAATGCCACCACACTGAACGTGTACACGTAACCAATGTCGCCGTTGGACTCGCCATCGAATTTGGAATACAAATGAATGCTCGTGAGCGGCTGCATCTGGTAGGTAATATGAATGCCCATCCGTTTGAAAATCCCGGACATATATTTCTCATAAAGGCCGGGGAAGCCCGCTTCGAGTTTTTTCAGGTCGGCGTTTTTAGATAGCAGCAAATAGCTGTTGATGTAAAACCCGCCCCATCCGTCGGCGTTGCGCTGGTTCTGGTCGAGCGATACCAATGCATTGAATGTGAAATGCGAGTTCTTCGGCACGTCTTCGATCACGCCGGTGACCTTGTAGGAGGTACTATCGTTGGTTTGAAGTATCTGGCCCAGGGCTGGCGATTTGCCGAAAAAGCGTTCGGCGACGCGCTGGGTGAGTACTACGCTGCCTGGCTGTTGTAACGCTTTGGCATTACCTTCTATGAAATGGTAGGTGAAAACATCGAATACCGTGGAATCGACGGCGTAAACATCTTCCTCGTAAAACCGGCGCTCGCCTTGCCGGAATGCCATCCGGCCATTAGAGAAAAACCGCACGTAGTTCTCCACGAAAGGGTAATCCTGTTTCAGCGTTTTGACAAGCGGCGGCTGCGTGCTGACCCATTTGTTGATTTTGTCGGGTTCGCGGATGTATGAAACAATCCGGTAGATCCGCGAGGCTTTTTCGTGGTACCGGTCATAACTTAGCTCGTCCACCACGTACAGAAACAGCAGCATGCCGCAGGTAACGCCAATGGTAAGCCCGAGAATGTTGATCAGGCTGTAAAATTTGTCTTTAACCAGGTTACGAAAAGCCAGTTTGAGATAGTTTTTAAGCATAGGAGTCCGGATTGGGTTCGGGACGTCCCGTGCAAAATTTATTCCTGACTTTTAATTTATTGATTTACAGTGCGGTGTGTCGATGTTTCTGTTCGAAAATGAACGTTTTGAAAGCCGGGATGTTCGCGCGACCGCCGATCGCCGACCGCTGACCGCCGACGATAGACCATAGACGATGGACCATAAACCCAGTAAAGACCCGGTTGACTTAGATGGCTACCAGCTATGCCGGTCAGCGGTCGGCCGTCCATGGTTCATCGTCCATCGTCCGTCACCCTATTCCCCCTGCCGCTCATACCATTCCAGGTATTTCTCCTTGTCGAATGGCTCGGGGTTGAGCAGGAGCTTCTGCCTCACCTGTTCTTCGAGCAGCAATGCCATTTTCTTTCGAATTTCGGCGAACTCGGGTTTGTGGGCTAGGTTTTCGTATTCTGTGGCGTCGGGTTGCCGGAGGTCGTACAGCTCGTATTCGTCGGGGTAACCACCGAGGGCATCGAAGTAATGCGTGTATTTCCAGTCTTTCGTGCGCACGGCGCGGATGCGGTTTGCTGCCTTCACCACGCTGGGTTTGTTGGAAGCGCTGGCTTTGGTATCGTCGAAAGTAAAAAGGATCGCTTCCTGCACCGGCTTGTCTTCTTCGAGCAGGGGGACGAGACTGGTCCCTCTGATTCCCTGCGGCGCCTCAGCCCCGGCAATCGCGGCGATGGTAGGCAGGATATCGATCAGCGACGACAGGTGCTCGGTGGATTTGTGGCTGGCATCTTCGGGAAAAAGGACCGGATTGGAAATCACCATCGGAATCCGCGTTGCCTCCTCGTAAGCTACAAATGCTTTTTGCCGCATACCGCCGTGCGCCATACCCATTTCGCCGTGGTCGGCCAGCCGGATCACCAGCGCCTGGTCGGCCAGTTTACTTCCTTCCACTTCCTGGTAAAGCTCCTTGATCAGGAAGCCGATCTCGGTATCAACCACGCGCAGCAGGTTTCCGTAAAAATTAATGTAGTTGGTTTGCTTCTCCTGTGTATTAAGCGGGCCGAGGCTCAATGCGCCCGTCGCTTTCACCTGCGCCTGCGCAGAAGGTTTGCCGTTGGTGGCGAGGTCTTCATCAACGGTCGCCGGAAGTTGGATCGGGCCGTTCAGGAAATCATTGCCGTAGCCATAATTGAAGCCTTTGGGATAACAAAGCACATCGTGCGGGTTTACGAGCGACACCACGAGGCAGTAGGCTTGCTTGTCGCCCTTTTGCCTTCTTTCACGGACGCTTTGCAGGTATGCTATGGCCTGCTGCACATATGCCTTATCGTGATTAGCAAATCCGCCACCGAAATTCTCCGGGGCAGTGTCCTCACCCGCATCGGGCGCGATCCAGCCTCTGAAACCGTACATCGCAATGTCCGAAGCTGCGGGACTGCCGCCATCCGAACCTTTGCTGACGTGCCATTTTCCCCGGTATTGCACGTCGTAGCCTTCTTCAAAAAGCATACGGGCGATATTGGGCAGGGTATTGTCCAGCTCGATTTCGGCCGGTGAATACCTGCCGCCTTCCGTGAGGGTTTGGGTTACATGATGCTGGGCAGGGTAGAGGCCGGTGAGCAGCGTCGACCGGCTGGGCGAGCACATACAGGTGTTGCAGAATGCCCTGTCGAAACTGAAACCATTCTTTTTCAGGAATGTGAGTGTTTTGAGATTGTCCTGCTCCCAGTTTTCGGGAAAATGTTGTGTGGCTCTTTCCTGGTCGGTCAGGATGATGAGAATGTCCGGTTTTCCGGACAGGTTACTGAGGCGTTCTTTAAAAGTCATTTTTGCGGTTGTTGAATTGAAGATGACACTAAAATCAGTTGAAAGATTCGAACTAGTTTTAGTGTCTAAGGAATATTGTAGAAGAAATTAACCGCTTTGGAGAGAATTTATTAGTTAACGGTATTTGGGCGATAAATGACCGCAGACGATGGACCATAGACCGTGTGTTGTGTTGGTGCAAATCTCCTGATTTGCATATACTATCCGTAGGCCTCCGGCCGGTCAGAACCGCGGTAACGCCTTTGCGGTATGGATTGGCCGGAGGCCTACGGATATTTAGTCACGAAGGTAGACCTTCGTGCCATTTCGCAAAAGCATCGTCCATGGTCGTTTGTCACTTGTAAGCAACTGCCGCACTGTGCGGCCCTGCGAGGGGGATGACTTCAACTCTGCGGAAGCCCGCTTCTCTGGTCCATTTTTCGAAATCCGCGCCGGTAAAATCGAATGCTACCCCGAACTCGATCAGCATGTTGAGCGACATCAGCAGGCCGAATGCATTTTTGCGGCGATCGTCGTCGATCAGCGCTTCGATTGCGATGAAGGCGCCACCTTCCGGCAAGGCGTTGTAGGCTTTCCGGATGAGCATTTTTTTGTTGGCAAGGTCCCAGTCGTGCAGGATCATGCCCATGGTGATCACATCCGCTTTGGGAAACTCATCTTTGAAAAAATCGATATTGACCGTGCTGATCCGCCCGTTCATACCCTTGGCTGCAATGTATTCCTTTGCAATAGGCTCCACAGCCGGCAAATCGGCCGATGTGCAGGACATGTTCGGATTTTGCCGTGCCACTTCCACCGACAGCACCCCCGCAGCACCGCCAATATCACACAACGTGGAGTAGGGCGAAAAATCAAACTTCCGTGAGAGCGCCATGAAATTGCCGATCGAAATACCGGACATCGCATCGATGAACTGTTTCAGGCGCTCCGGTTTGGCATAAAGCTCTTCAAATACCGACCTGCCCGAATGCTTGATCTCGTTCTGCGGTTGGCCGGTGAGCAAAGCTTCTTCCAGCGAGCCCCAGAACGGGTAGAGGCGGTCGTTGGCCATTTCCACGAACCCGCCGATGTAGGAAGGCTTGTTCCGGTCGAGGAACAGTTCGGTTTCGGGAGCATTAGTATAGCGGGCAGTTTCCAGCAAACCTTCCCGATTTAAGAAGCCAAGGGCAACAAGGGCGTCCAGGAAATCGTAAACGCCACGATCGTGCAGGTTCAATGCGGCCTGAACCTCGTTGCCGGAGAGGGATTTGCCTGAAAGCGCGGTAAAAACGCCCAGTTTGACGGCGCTCAACAGCGCTTTGGATGCAAAGAAAGCCGTGGCGGTCTCCATGATGCGCGACGGGGTAATCTGATGAGTTTCAGGTACTGTGTTCATGATAGAGCGGGGTTTGATTTATCTAATAAAAATATGAAATAAATCAAGAATAGCCCTGCCGGAATGTGCTAGATTTTTCCAGAATCAGGTGGGGAAGGGAATGTCGTCTCCATTCCTGCCGCGCCGGTAAATAGATACTTGACCTTGCCGTAACACCGTCCGCGCGAAATGGCTAAATTAGTCTCTACCTAACCTGCCGAAATAGTTTGCGAAAGTAAAATTTCTTCGAAATGGCAGCCAGGCTCAGTCTTAATGTATGCACATTCAAGGAAGAGAAGAGCGACGAGATCGCCTTTTTTTCTTCCGAAGAGTGGAATGGCGATACGGAAAGAAGGCTTCTCGCCAAAATTCAGGAAATCCTCACCGTGGGTAAGAGTCTGGTTTCTTCTCTTGAACTGGGCATTAAAATACAAACCAACAACCCCGAGCTGTTTCTCTTCTCGATCGGGAAGCTGGCGGCGAAGAAAGCCGAAGCGAAACCGACCAACCTGAGTATCCGCGAAATAGAGGTGCTTAGCCTGATCATGCAGGGCCTTACCAACAATGAAATCGCGGAAAAGCTTTTCATTAGCTACGAAACGGTGAAATCGCACCGCAAGAATATTCTGGAAAAGACCGGCGCGAAAAACACCGCGGCGCTGATTCACCATTACCACGAGACCTTCTCTGACAAGGATTGAAAATCCCCCTTTAGTGGGATTGAAACAGGGTAGCGATCCGGGCAATTTTACAGGGTGACTTTCATTATCCCTAAAATTGTTGATTATGGATCGAAACATGAATGGCGTACTTAGCCAATACGAAACTCCTTTCGCGGATGTCTTTGTCAGGGAGCAGGAAGAAGCCCCGGCCGAAACCGGTACCCAGGGTAACAATTATATTTTTGAGATCGACAGCCCGTTTTCCAGGACCTACGAAACGGCCGACCGCGACGCGGCCAGCCCGTTGAGTGCCGGGTATGTCAGTCTCCTCTCGGAGCTGAACGACGCGGAATTTACCGAAACATTATACGAACTCGCCAATGAGGTGGAGGATACATGGCGCAGCAAAGTGTCCAACGAGCTCGCCATGGGAAGCAACTACATTCCGTTTGTGACGCGCCAGGCCAACGAGTATTTTGAGCCGCTGCTGCGGGAAACGACCGGCATGATCGACAAGGTATCGGGGCACTTTACGGGCAATAACCTGGCCGACCATTCCATGGCGGAACTGGAAGCTTATTTCGATCGGCTGGAATTCAATCATGGGGCATTCAGTCCTGTGCAGGAGCAGTTTTTCGGCAAGATTTTCAATAAGGTCAAATCGGCTGTGAAAACGGGTATTGACCTTGCCAAAAAAGGAGTTGCGGCGGTAGGTAAGCTATTGCCCGTGAATGTGATATTGAATAAGATCAAAGGGCTGGTTAAACCCTTACTTGAAAAGGTATTGAAATTTGCGATCGGAAAGCTTCCCCAGAACCTGCGTCCTTATGCGCAGACATTGTCCAAAAAATACCTGAACCTGGAAGCAGAAACAACCGGCGACGCCGACCAGCACGAGGCGGATCTGGAAGCGGTGCAAATGGAGTTCGATAACCATATTGCACAGTTGGTTTTTTCCGGGAATGAAAGCGAGACCGACCATATCGTATCGGAGTACGAACTTTCTTTTGAAAACATCGAACGGCTCACGAGTTACGAAACCGGCGGCTATGTAGAAAAACAAAGTTACCCGGCGGCGCGGGAGCAGTTTATCGAGGAGTTGAAAGCGCTGCAACCGGGAGAAAGCCCGGCGCCGGCAATTGAAAAGTTTCTGCCGGCTGCATTGATTGCCTTGCAGCCTGTGATCAAAATGGCGCTGACGATTATCGGCCGGCAAAAAGTGATCAACTTCCTGGCGGGGCTACTAGCCAAACTGGTGGAGAAATATGTACCTGCCAATGTGGCCAAACCGCTCGCCGCAAGCATTATCGATGTGGGAATGAGCGCGATTGGTTTCGAAACGGCAGAAGCCGGTAAAACGGACCTCGCCTATGAAGCCATTGCCAATACCGTGGAAGGTACGATCCAGCATATGACGGGCCTCGACGAAGCTGCCTTGAACGACCAGGAAGCGCTGACCATGCACTTGCTGGAAGCATTCGAGCAGGCCGCGGCCGACCATTTCCCGCCGCAATACATCCGAGAAGAATTGCGGCCTACCAAACAAAAGGCGCTATGGGTAAGCATGCCCAGGGCCGGAGCTGTGAAATTGTACAAAAAATTTACGCACGTATACGAGATCACGATCGACGCCAAAACCGCAGGGACGGTCAAAACTTACCGTAATCTGCCGCTGAGCAATTTCCTGAAAGACAAATACGGCATCGATACCTCCAAACCGGTGAAGGCGAAAGTGCACATTTACGAGATCGCTTCGGGTGGGAAACTGTCGGCTATCAGCCGGTTCGAGAACCTGCCGGGACTGAATGCACGGCAACCGAAGGCCTGGGTGCAGTTGCTACCGCTTAATACGGAGGCGTCGGCAATGCTGCTGAAAGAGCCGGCGTTGGGCCGGAATGTACCGGCGCGGAAAACGGTGACCCGCTTTCGGGCAACCGCGGGCCAGCGCTTTTATTACCTCGAAATCGACGGAGCGCGGCTGCGTATTCCGCAGGTGAAAAGGACAGACCATCGGACCACGGAAAACGGCCAGCCGGTGGCGGGTACCGAAAGCCGGTCGGCGGATGTGCAGGTGGTACTCAACTTTGTCAAATCGGAGATCCGGCTGAATTACTATTTCAGCGAAGAGGATGCGGGCGGGATTGTCGAAAACCTGAACAAAGGCGACTTCCTTACCGCTGGAATGCATATTCGCAACGCGGTGAAGGGGGTGTTGGGGGATATTTTGAAGAAAAACATCGGTAGCAAAGTCAAAATCGTGCACGAAGCAGTGCCGGAGCTCTATTTCGAGCATATCGGCGACCAGCAGGAGCAATTTGCACCGCTGGATGTGCTGGGCAAGATTGCCGGCAAGGATATGATTGGAAAAATCGTGCAGGCTTTGACCGAAAAATTAAGCGGAAGAGCCTACGATGCAGTGGTGGCCTTCTTTAAAGCGCGTGCTGCGGAATTCAAAACTGCCCAGGCGGCACCGCAGGATGGCGTTACGATCAAGCTCGTGTGGACGAACGTGCAGGGAATGTCGGCGATAAAGGCGGTCATCAGCGCAATCCGTGGCAATTTGTCGCTGGGAATCCTTTCCGACCTGTCGTTTCCGAACCTGACCGCGCCAGAAATAAGCATTGTAGCAGATAAAAAGTTTGACTGAGCCCGCCTCATGTACGCAACGGAATCCATCAACAGGTCGCTGACGCGGCAGATTAACCACTGGCTCATGGCCACCAACCGGTTGGCGGTGCTGGAAAACCTGGCATCCGCGGCCGCCTGGCAGGGCATTGATCATACCATGGAACAGCTGCTCAAAGCATCCTTCAAGCAAAGCATTGATGAAGTGACGGCCTTTGCGCAGGGTTTGAAACAGCAGCTGGAAACAGGCAACGGGCCGGATAACCAGCGAAGTGTGCGGCGCGGCGTTCTGCAACTGCGGGATAGGTACCTGAAAGCGGAAGAGACGATCCAGTTTTACACCGTGGCGATCAACTCGCGTACGACACCCAGGCTGGCAGCGCTTCTGCGGGCATGCGATATTTTATGCATTAAAAGTATGCAGGAGCTCTTGCACCCGCTCGGCCGGAAAACCCCGCTCGTACTGACCTACGTGGACAAAGGCGTGGGTGCCTCGATCCTGAAAGCGGGTCTGCGGCTCTGGGACGGCCGGATCAGCCCGGTGGCGGCGATTAAAGTTACCCAGCATAACCTGTACAGGCCTACTGCGATCATCCATGAAACGGGTCATCAGGTAGCGCATATCGTGGGCTGGAATGAAGAGCTGGCCCTGGCATTGCAGAACAAGCTCTCGCGTTACCCGCCGGAAGTGGCCCATGCATTCAGCAGTTGGGCTTCCGAAATGGCGGCCGACGCATTTGCCTTCGTGCATACCGGCTTTGCGGCGGTGGCAGCGTTGAGCGATGTCGTGAGCGGATCTCCGGCAAGCGTGTTCGCATTCCACGCCAACGATCCCCACCCGATTTCCTACCTGCGTGTAATGCTGAACGTTACCATGTGCCGGGAGTTCTATGGCACTGGCCCGTGGGATGCGCTGCTCGACGCCTTCAAAAACGATTACGACATCGAACTCGTCAGTTTTGCGTCGGTACCGCTGATCCGGAAATGCATGGCAGCACTGTCCGACGTGGTGCATATCCTGTTGAGAACAGGCCACCGGGCATTTGACGGCAAATCGTTGTCGCAGCTCATTAACCCCAACCGGACGGGCCCGCTGGAACTTTCCAAACTCGAATACCTGGCCGGGCCGGCGTTATTTACTTCCCACGCGTGGATCTGGAAGGAATGCCTGCGATTGCTCGCCCTGAATGGCTACAAAATAGGCGTGGGTACGGGTGACCTGCCCGCGCTGTACAAGCAGCAGGAAGACTGGATGACCAAGCTGGGCTTCTCGGTTGAAATGAATTAGAAAAACCTTTAAACGGATATTTTATGGATCAGTTAGATAGCTTCGATCGGGACATTCACAGTATGACCGGTTTCATTGAAAACATCGAAAACGCGCTGGCGCTGCTCTCCCTGGATTGTAACGCCGATCCGGCTGTGTACGCCGAGTTGGTCCGCAACAAAATGGACTACGTCAGTTTGCTCGAAGATGTAAAAAAGAAACGGGAAGCCTACATCGTCAGCCGGCAGCAGCATGCTACCGGAAAGGCAACAGCGGCAACCAAAAAGGAATACGACCGGCGGAACAAGACGTATCTGAGTACGCGCAGCAATTACCTCAGACCGGGCGACAATTAGCATTTCAGGTATTCATTCACCTAAAAAAGATCAGACATGGATTTCATAGATCATCTCATTTTTACGACCAACACGGATAACGTTCGGGATCAGTATCCGCCATTGCTGAGCGATTACGCAGGGAAGCCTGTTTCAACAAGTCCGCCCGACGTGCTTGGTCTACCCGGTCGTGATTCAGATCCGGTTGTATTGCCTATGGCCCTGCCGGTCATTTCGGATACAGGGTCATTCGATGCCGCCACGCGTGCGAACTACATATTTTACGAAGATCCGTCGGTGATAGACAAGGCGATCCAGCGGCATTGGTTCGATATGACCCGGGGCCCGATAAACCTGCTTACCGCGGACGGCACGCCCGCATTCGAGGGGAGCGATGCGCCCCCGTACCACCTCATATACGCGTACATGATCGAGAACACGCGCATCGCGCAGATCATCGGTCGTCTCATCCATTTGTTCCAGCACGACGAAGTACTCGGAGTCGCCAGCGCGACAGACCGGATGCAGCAGCAGGCCGCCCAGTGGATTAATAATACAGAAAGCCTTTTCTACAAAACACTGTCCAACACCAGCTACCGAAACATTGCCGGTGACCTGCGGTTCGGGCCGGAAGGGGGACGCCGGAACGCCTATCAACGGATGTTCGGGATGGAGCTGGCATTTGGTGATCCTTCCAATGCGGAGTTTCCCTATTACAAAGCCAAAACCGCCAACAGAGAGTTTGTATTGCTGTTTGAACAGCTTCTCGCGGAGCTTTGGCAGGCATACATCAATGCGAATAATACCAGCGGCGCCAATACCACCGACTACCAGCGGATTATTGATATGGCGACTAAAATCCGGCAAATCCTGCTCGCCCGGCGTGGCGGCAACGGCACACTTACCTTGCAGAATTACCGGTATATGAACCTGTCGCGGCAGGAGTATGCGAGCGTCGGGTTTATGACGTGGCTGATGTACATCGTCTCGACCGACAGCCCGTTGGTAAATTTCCTGGGTTGCCAGGCGAATACGGCATCGGAGCGGCTCGACAATATCGGGAAGAAAGTGGGGCTGGAAGCGCACAAGAAATCGCAGGCATTGTTTGATATGGCCGCTCCGATGGCTACCATCCTGAGAAACATCGAGTTTGGTACATTCGAAGTCACAGCGCCGTCGGTGTGGATCAGGAATGTGATCGAAAGTCAGCGGGGGCTGCCGGGTGTGACGCCCGATCCGGCCGAACGCGACGCGTTACTGGATATTCTGACGGTGATCAACAACTGGGAAAAAGCCACCGGACACAAAATCAAAAACCCGGAGGCCAACATTACCGGTACCGTGCGTGTGCAGTCGAACGGCGCCCGGGTGAACTCTGCGCTCAATTAACAGCCACCTGTAAATTCCGATCTTATGCAATCTCCATTCATTGATTTTGTTCCCGAAACAGGGAGCGAAACGGGTAACGAATATGAAAGCATCGACCAGATGCTCGCCGGCACGCCGATCGCGGATTTCTGGCTCACCGACGACGAGGACTTTCAGCCCGAATCGTCGGAGGCTGTGGTAACGGAGGGGGAACAGGATTGGGACTTACAGGACCTGTATTCCGGCGAGACCCTCCTGGACGAAGAGGTAAATCTGCCGAAAGCGATCGAATGGAACGACCGGTATGCAGCCGAGCTGCGCTGGTCGTATTTTGAAATTGAAATCAATGCATTGCTGGGTTATCCGAACAGTTCCCCGACGCAGGAAAACTTTGCCTATGCAGTGGCCGAATGGCAAAGGACCAACGATCTGTATCCTGCGGACGGCATGCTGGGGCCATCGACGTGGACGGCGATGCTGAAAACGATCATCCGGCAGACATCATTTTCCAACGTCAATCTCAAAACAGCCGCGGTAGCGAATGAGAAGCTGGCCAAAATACTGGGATGGGAGAAATTTGAACTGGAAATACTGAAAGTACTGGGTTTCCATAACGAATCCCCGAACCAGGAGCTATTTGCGAAGGCGGTGGCATTGTGGCAGCCCAAACTCGGTTTCAAGAGCACGATGATCGACGGTCGGCTGGGGGAAAAAACCTGGGCGGCGATCAGGACTTTTGTGCTGGCCGAAGTGGAAAAATCCAAAAAGGCCCATGCGCCTGCCGAGACCGCTGTGAACTATACCGCCTATGTGAAGGGTAATCCCGGCATTTATCTTCACGACCGCCCGGGCGATGCCTACAAGCGGAATGACGTCATGTACCCGCATGGCGAGCGTGTGACGGTAACCGGCCTGTCGACCATCGCAACCGAACAGGACTGGGTAAAAATCAGTACGCAAAAAGGGCAGTCGGGCTGGATACAGAAATATTACCTGGCCACGCCTGAGAGTTCCAAAGCGCCTGACCCGGTAACGGTCAAAACGCCGCCAGGGGCTTATCTGGTGAAAAAGAACGACGCGCTCGACACACTGGTAAAACGGTTTTATCCTCATTACGAAATCGAGATCGGTAACGACCGGCGCACGATCATCCACGCATTCAGTATCCTCAATGCGGACGGTGACGCATTGGATTACCAGGGACAAAGTACCACCTGGTGGCGCAACCACGTGCTCGACCGCGATATGGCCGAAACCCGTACGATTTACGAAACCATCCGTTTGAAAGAGAACAGGTTTATTTACTTTCCCAACGAGACTTACATTAAAATGCTCCGCGACAGCCGGATCGTGGGCGTACGCCCCGACTGGAAGAATGCGGCGATTATCGTTGGGAAGAGCATTGTCGGGTTCCTGGAAGGGGTTAAGGACGGTTTCATCGACTCGGCGATCGATACGGTCAAAGGGTTGTGGGATTTCATCAAAAGCATTTTCACCGGTGAGCTGTTCGAACAGCTGTACGACCTCTACAAGGAGTTTTCGGAACTCTCGCTTGCTGATGCGGCTTCTGCGGTTTGGCAGATGATCAAGGATATTGTCGGCGAGAAAGTCGATGAAATCAGGGCCGATCTCAACGCCATCGACCCGCGGAGAAAGTTGTATTCAATCGGCAAGCTCGTAGGATGGATTTTGTTTGAAGTAGTGATCTTCATGCTTACCTCCGGGGCAAGCGTACCGGCGCGGTTCGCGGCTAAATTCAGAAAAATAGAAGAGCTGCTTTCCAAATCGGCCGCATTGATGAAGATCCGGAAAGCGGTTTCCGCACCGGCCTTGAAAAAGGCGATCAACGGTTTTAGTAAAGCCCAGGATTATTACGAATACATCGAGCTGAGCCACGCGGTATTCGGAACGATCGATTCGATTAAGGAGGTGAGCGCTTCCGGCATGGAACTGTTCGTGCCGGCCGCCGACCAGGAAATGGATTATGAGTTCGAAGATTGGGTGGAGACGGAAGATGTGGAGCTGGGCTTGAAAACCGGCGGAGAAGCCGAGGAACTGGTGAGGGAATTGTTGATCAACGACGGCATGGACCTCGGCGACGGGGTGAAAGTTCAGATGGACCATGTGCTTCCGGGGCAATACAATGGCTCGGGGCACGGGATCGACCTTATCGGGTTCTCCGTCAGCGGGGGACGGGTGCGCATTTATGTGATTGAAGTGAAAGGGGGAAGAAGTCCTAAACTGGGTATGACACTATCCGGCCCCCAAATGAGTGCGCAATGGATAGGAAATGCGATTGATAAGGCATTTGAAAATGATACATTAAAAAAGGCATTAATTGAAAATTTCAGATTCTATAAGGACGTCCGGACTATGGCGGACATCAAACGGCTCCTGCTGACGAAAGCCGAGCGCCGCCTGATCGTATCGAAGTCGATAGACTCCAAAGTCCTGGAATCGTTCCGAAAAGCATTGAAAAACCATCGGCTGCGGAAGGTGAAGCTGATCGTGAAAGAAACCGCCGAACTGCTCGACAACCTGACAGGTAATACGCCGGACTGGGCCGAGGAGGATGAAGCCGGCCGCCGCAAACCGAAATTGAGCCTCACGCACGCGGGCAAGACCTATTTCATACTCGACCCCGCTACGAACAGGAAATGTACCACCACGAATGCTTCACAGATCACCAAGGCCGGCATTCCATTCGCAGATATCAAAACGAAATTGGGCCAGTCCGTCGATTTGAACGCGATAGGCCAGCTGCTAGGCATTTATAACACCGCCAATGCAGCCAGTCCATTCGACGTAAGTTCCTCCACGACGGTCGCCGACGCTGTTTTTACCGAGGCCGTACACCAATTCCAGATCGCGAACTACCTGGCCGAGGCCGATCAGGATGGTATTCTGGGTCCATCAACATTTGAAACGCTGGGCTTTTTCGAACATAAATTGAAATCCGCGCTGAATAGCACGGGCTTTTACGGGCAGGGTCAGTTGAACAGGGCGGTGATCAAATCCCGGATAGGCGCATTGACCAACAACGAATTCAGCGCTGCCAACTGGTTTAAATACATTGTAAAACCGGCCTGGCTGGGCGTAAAGCTAACCGACGGCGTGCATTTACTGTTGTACCGGAAAATGAAAGAAGCCGAACAGTGGCTTCTGACCCAAACGGCATACAAGGGGCTTACACCTGCCGCACTCGGTAAAGCGCTCGGTTTCAATGCGGACACCCGTTACAGCGCAGCAAGGCTTTCGAAGGAGAAAGAGGCACTGCACGGTTTCGGCCTTGCCATCGACATTCATGCGTATGCTAATCCGTGGATAGGCGCGGGCTGGGTGCAATATGACAAAGAGCTGTTGAAAGAACGCGTGAGGATGATCCAGGCGCTTCGGAATGCCGCCGGTAACCAGTCGTTACCCGGCGCTAACATCTTCGAATACCTGCATTCCATTGCCCAGGCGCATGGCGATGATACGCGGGCCGTTCACCGGCAATTGAAGACCCACAGCGACGAGTTCATCGATTACCTTCGCCGCAATGCGTCCGAACTGGCCTATTGGCGTGGGTCGGCGACATTCAGCGGCAAGAACCCGCTCAACGGCTTTCTGAACCTGCATACCGATCTCGTGTATGCCCTCAGGCAAATAGCCGGGCTCGCGTGGGGTGCCACCGACTTCGGCCCGAGAGCCAGTGGGGATATCATGCATTTCGACCTGCGGACGATCGGAATAGGGCAGGTGATCTGTGAAAATATCGGCGGGTATGTCCCGGTAGGCGGCCACCCGACCATTACCCATGAATACCTCGAAAGCGAACAAGACGACATCCCCGAAAATGAAATGCAGCACCGGGAGGCCGTGGACGAGGCGACATGCTACGGTATGGAAAGTGAATACGCCCAAACAGCGGAGTACGAAGCAGATGACTTGGAATGGGAAGGTCTTTACGAAGACATTGAAAATCAGGTAAAGGACTTCTCCAAAGCCATCGCCCAAAACCGCCGGTATGCGGATTCGCTCGGTTGGGGAGCGCATTACGATGCTATGAATGCGTTGCTGCTTCCGCTCACCGGCAGGTCGAATGTCAGTCTTGGCGAAGAAGCCTTTGCCGAGGCGGTGTCGCAATGGCAATTGCAGCAGGGTTTCTCCCAGGCCGGGGCGGACGGCATCGTTGGGCCGGTTACCTGGGCGCGCATGAAAGCCGTGCTCGGCATTGCCGACGCTCCGGCTCCACCTACACAACCGGCAACATCAGGAAGCATATTCGATACCAACAGACAATATGCGCAGACGATCCTGGATATTGTGGCGCAGGGATTTGTACAAACCAACCGCCAATTCGGCTCCAAAGACCAGCTCGAACGGATCGTCGGCGGACTGCCGGTACACCAGGTGAACCCCCAAACATCGGTCATCAAAGCGCTGCCCGTTATCGCGCACATTTGCGAATGCGCCAAAGCCGCCAACTTCAAGGACATCGTGATCGGGAGTTTCATTCGCAAACCCTCCGACGGCAAATGCACGGGGCATTGCGTCGGCAGGTGCATAGACATCAACTTCCGCGGAGGAAGCTTCGAATCCGCCGCGGCGGTGGAGATGGTAGCCAATATTCTCACTTACCTGACCAGCCTACCGGCCATGTACAAAAAAGGCATGGGTTTCGGCCTGCCGCTGCAAGGCAATTTCTTCGGTCGGAAAAGCTTGAAGAAATTCAGCAGCGTGAGCAGCACCTTACTGATCGATTCCCGGCTAAGCTCGCTCGTCCCGCAACTGGGGTACGTGTTTCCTGACAACGACAATCATTTGCATATTCAGGTGAGTTGAGGCTAAGCCGCAGGGTGTCCCTTTTCGTAGCTTGTTTTAGCCTTCGCATAGGCATAATCCAGGAATCCTTTGAGCTGCGGGTAAAAATCTTCGGTCGGGTTGACGATGCTTACCCAATACATCGTTCCGTAGAATGGATGCGGGAAAAGCGTGTTTTCTTTGGTGAAATCAATTCCGGAATCCAGGTAGCCACCGATGCCCGGTTTGGAGGGCATTGAGGCAAACAAATGCTGAAATGTGGCTTTGTCGATTCCGATGTTGAGCCGGTAGAAGCCTTCCCGGTTGAGATTTGATACACTGTCAAAGTCATTATCGCTCGTCACAATTGTGGCGAAAGGAAATTTTTCTTCATCCTTATACATCAAGAAGAAGTCGCCGCCGGCCTCCACCTCGCGTACATTTTCGAATTCGCATTGAATCCGATTTCTGATAGCTGTCAATTGCATAAGTTGCTCGTTTGTTTCATGCGAAATTGCCCGCATACGGTTACATTTGCAAGTAGTTATCCTTTTGTTCCTTAGGGATAAAAAGTAAAGCGTTGTTGATTCACAGATGGTTATGGCCGAAGAAAAAACGGAATTACCGGGCACTGAATGCCCGTTCCAGGCGGCAATGGACTTGATTTCCGGCAAATGGACGATGTCGATCATCAACACCCTGATGGGAGGTACCATGCGGTTCAAGCAACTGGAAAGAGCGGTGACGGGGATCAATACGCGTATGCTGGTAAAGGAATTGAAGCTCCTGGAATCCAAAGAACTGGTTCACAGACAGGCATATGCGACGGTACCGCCCACGGTGGAGTACAGTCTAACCGAAAAAGGCAGGGCTTTGCAACCGGTGATTGTGGCGGTGCAGCAATGGTCAGTAAACCAGATGTGACGTAACTAATTGTGCAACGCTCAACCCGAGCGCTGCACAAATGCCGTTTGCCGAAATTAGTATTTAACTCAAATCAATACCTGCGATGAAATCAGTCGCTTTCAGCCCCAATTTTGCCTGGACCGCATCGCGGATCGTTGCGTAGGTGGTTTCATCCAGCGTACCCACGCGTGAGCAGAATTCGAGGGTCGTTCGGCTGGTGGATGATTTGAAGAACAGAATCTGCTTGATCGTGTCGGAAGAAGTGATCAGGAAAGTCCCCAGTTGAAGCGCAACGGTATTATTCACTTCCTTGGCAATTCCGATCTGGAATGCCCCTTTGGTGGCGGTATGCGTATTTTTTTCGAACGCGATGAACTTGCCGCTGGTATCGCTGAGGCCTTTGATGGCGTCCAGGGTTTTGGTCACGAGCGGTACGAGCGCCGAGCCGCCCACGGCACTGGCCACGAGGTCGATAATGGCTTTGTCGACTTCGATCGTAGAGCCCTCCGAAGTGAATGGCGTAAAACTTGCGGATTGAAAAGCCCAGCCGATGTTGCTCAGCACGTTCACGAATTCATCATACCAGTCTTTGATCTGGTCCTCTTCCGGGAATTTCTTGTTGGCCGCCAGTTGCGCCAGCAGCACGGAATGCAACACATCCTGCCGCCGCTGGTCCGATACTTCGGATACAAACGATACCAGACTTTTGTCGTTCATAAACGACTGTTCGACATTCGTTTGCGTGTCTATTTCGGTGCTGGTCAGATCTCGCGAGAGCATTTCGCGCTCGTTTTCGGTAACGAACGATTCCCTGGAATTTTGAAGTGTAAGTTCTTTAACGTACTGCTTTGGATCGATGAATTCCATTTTGAAGATAGTGTTAAAAGTTTACGGTATTTGAGCGCTATGCACGGAGTGGAAAGATAGGATTATTTCTACGAAACCATTGAATAAATCATGAGGAAATTGTTTCATAATGCCTGCCGTTTTTGGTAAATCGTCCACGTCTCCGGTGCGCCGTAGATGTTCCCTGCTTTTCCCAACCTTATTCCTCTTTTTCTCATGCGCTACGATACGCTCGCTGCCGACGAGGCGGCATTCAAAAACCGGACTGATTATACGTTTACGCCATTTACGGTGCCCGTAGCGGGAGAAAACCTGTCGTTGAAAGGTGTGTTCTGCAAACCCAAAAACCGTTCGGAATATTTCAACACGCCGGAGCCGCCGCATCCGAAACAACGGATCGTCCTCCATTTCACTGCCGGTAACCTCAGCGGCGGTATTAATACGCTTACAACCCAGAACTTCCGGGTTTCGGTGCCGTTTGTCATCGCCCGCGACGGCACCATTTATCAGCTGTTTCCGTCGAAGGACTGGTCGGGGCACATAGGCGCGGGCATTGGCAACGCGGGCACTGGCAATGCACAGGACAAGGTGACTATCGCAATCGAAATCATCAATTATGGTTACCTCGTAGAACGGGGCGCCAATCTGGAAACCATTTATTCACGGCCCAAGGATAATCCCGGCCGCATTGACCTGTACTGCCCGCTCACGCAGACCGAGGCATACCAAAAGTTGAACCAGCCCTTCCGTGACCAGCGATACTATGCATCCTACACGCAGAAGCAATACGAGAGCCTGATCATTCTGCTGCGGTTTTTGACCAAAAAATACAATATTCCCCGCCAGTTTCTCGATGAGCAGGTGAGGTACCAGGGCACCCAGGATGTACTTGCATTTAAAGGCATTGTGTCGCACGTCAACTATCGCACCAGCGGAAAATGGGACCTCGGGCCGGCGTTCGACTGGAAGCAGGTGATCGCGGGTGTACAAGCACCGGCGTACCGGCCCGCGAGTGGTACGCGTGAGGCTTTTGTTATGGAGGAAAAGGGGCTTATTACCGACGAAACCGCGCTCGAAACGCAATGGACGGAGCCCCGGGGTGTGGAAGTAGCCCCGCCGGAGGATTTCGAGTCTCATTTCAACAATGATGAAGGCGCAGTGGTGAAACCGAACCTGTTCGCATTGGTGGTCGGGATCGATGCCTATGAAGACCAGGTGGTGCTGAACCAGAAAGTGGCTTTTCCAAAATTGAGAGGTTGCGTGGCCGACGCGACAAAAGTCCGGCGGTACCTGGACAACGACACGTCGTTCGAACAAAAGCATATTCAGCTTTTGACCAACCAGCAGGCAACGAAAGCGGAGATTGTGAAGGCCTTCCGGGAACTGGGTAAGGCAGGTAAAGACGATGTGATCGTGTTTTACTACTCCGGGCACGGCACGCAGGAGGCAGCCGACGCGACCGTCTGGACGAGTGAACAGGATGGCAAACTGGAATGCCTGGTAAGCTATTATGACGAGGCGCACGACAACGATTACCTGATATCCGACAAGGAATTGCGCTACCTGATCAACGACGTTTCAAAAAGCGGTGCGCATATTACCGTGATCTCGGATTGCTGCCATTCCGGCGATAATACCCGCAATGCCGGGCTGATCAAATCGACCTATGAAGAGGTGGTCGAGCGCCGTATCCCGTATGTTTTCTCGCAGCGAACCTGGGAGAAATTCATTTTCAGTACCGAACTTTCCCCGGCTGATTTTGCCGGGAAGCATATCGATGCCGTACTTCCCCCGGCCAGGCACGTGAGCCTTTCGGCGTGCGAGTCGGACGAATCGGCGGTGGAGGTAAGCGGTGAGGGTGTTTTTACCAAATACCTGCTCAAATCGCTCGAAGCCTCGGGCGGCCAGCTTTCGTATTCCGCTCTGCACGGGCGTGTCAAGCAGATGCTCAACAATGCCTTCGAGCAGACGCCCGTCATGTACATTCCACCTGCATTTCACCGCGAGCTTGCATTGAACAATGTATTCAACAAACGGGGCGGAGCGGGCAGCGCTACCTACGCCGACGTCATACGTGATGGTGCCGGCAACTGGGTGCTGCAACGCGGCGCCATCCACGGAATCGGGCGGTCTAGCGGCGGCATTACCGTACGCGGCGATGAGCAGATATATGAAGCCAAAGTGCAGTCGGTAGGGGCAGACACCACCATTCTGTCGTTCGACAATGCGGTGGAAGCGGCGCTCGATACTTCCAGGATTTACCAGGGGTATGTGGAAGGATTGATGAGCCAGCAGCTTAAAATTCATCTCAATAATGTAGATAATATCCTGACGGATAGTCTTTTGATTATGGAAAAGCTGATGTCGGAAATCCCCGCGCAAGCCAGGCTTGAAGCGAAAGAAGCCGATGCCGACTACACATTGTCGTTCCGAAATGGCCGGGCCGTCCTGACCAAACCTTTTGATACTTTTCGTCCGGTTGTAGAGCAGATAGAGCTGCATTCGGAGGCATTTGCATCCGAGCTGGTGAAAGACCTCAAACATATCTCCAACTGGCATTTTCTGAAAAACCTTCAAAACGATGCGGCGGCAGGTTCGCCGTTGCGGATTGAGGTCAGCGATGGTGACGGACAGCCGATCGGTGCGGATAATGGGGTCGTAAGGCTGCATTACCAGCAAATTGACGGCGAATGGAAAGGCTGCATCGGGATCAGAATCACGAACATCAGCAGCCGTAAGTTGTATTGCTGCTGTGTATTTCTGGATGCCGGATTCGGTGCGTCATTGGGCCTGCTGGATCCGATTGTTACCCCGCTGGACCCGGGCGCTTCCAAAGCGCTGACTTACAATGGGCAGACGACCATCCCTATTTCGCTGGACAGCTACGTACAGTTGTATAATTGGCCTAAAAATGCGGAATACCTGCAATTTATCGTCAGTGCCGAAGACCTGTCGAATATCGAGGAACTGACGCTCGAAAGCCTGCCGTCGCCATTTATTGTGGGTAAAAAGGGGTCTACCCGCGGAATCGGCGGGGGCGCCAGAGAAACCGACAAAAGTGCAGCCGCAAGCTGGTCGACGCAACTGCTGACATTGGAATATGCCAATCCCGAATACAATATCATTGCCGAAAGCGAGCTCGCCCGGATGCTGGAAGATGAAAACCTTGCCGAGTATGCATTAGGGAATTATTTCGAGGTTAAAACCCGTCCGGATTTACAGCCCGAATATCAGCTGAAACCCGATGTGCAATTGCGCCAGCGCGATGCCCACCTGGATGAAAAAGGCTTTATCCGCGACGGCCTGCTGGATGTGGCCAACAAAACAGCGCGACTGATACGCAACTCCAAATACCGGATCATGCGCTTGCGGTTCCCGCGGGCACCCAAAATTGTATCCGAAGGAGATTCCTGGTTTCAACATCCGTTGGTAGTCGATACGATCGATCACCTTTCGAAAATTTACCCGATCTTCTGCGTAGCGGCAGCAGGCGACACGCTGGCGAACTATGACCGGGAAGGAGAGTGGCTGGAAGCGGTGGAGGACAAAACTCCGCGGTTTTTCCTTATCAGCGGCGGCGGAAACGATGTGCTGGGCGAGCAGTTCCGTAACCATATCAAGCCCGGGCCTCATGCCACGGGATTGCCGCCGCAGGAATACCTCGAAGCATCGCTGCTTACAGAGCTGGATAATTTGCAGGTGATTTACCGGAAAATGTTCAGCGAGCTGTTCGCATTACGTCCGGATATTCACGCGCTTTGCCATGGTTACGACTACATTACGCCTTTGGATAAAACGGACAAAGGCTGGCTGGGGCGCTACATGATCGAAAAGGGTATGACGAGCCAGACGGACCGCAAAGGGGTGATCAGCTATATCCTCAACGAGTTCAACGATCGCCTGCGCGCGGTCGCGTCCGAGTTCCCGAACGTGCATTACATCAACGCCCGCGGGCTTGTGGCCGACGACCAGTGGTACGACGAAATCCATCCCAACAAATATGGCTTTCAAGCGGTTGCCGGGGGCTTTCTGAATGTGATTGATGGGTTGGTAGAGAACTAACCGGCCGATTTTGCGCGCTCCCACGCAGCTTCGTCCTCGTCGCTGAAAATGGCGCCGTAACTTCTCAGGTTTTTCCTGACGGCCTCGGAGAAATTCGAGGCCGGGTCTGCGGTCCGGAAATCGCAGCCTTGTACGAACAACCCCGAAACGTTCATAAACGAGAGCACAGGCTTCGAGGCGGCGTCTTTCACGGTGATCTCCGAGTACCTGCTTTTGATATTAAATAGCTTGGCGGCCTGGGTTACAAGCAGCTGCATATCCGTTTGCAGCTGCTTTTTTTTCGCCTCGTCCTCCACGATTTCCAGGCATTCATCCGTAGCTGCCGACCAAATTCGGAAGTTGTGCCCGAAATCCCGGGAGAAAATTTGCGTGCCGTCGGCACTGTAAACGGCATCCTCGACACCCAGCAAATGGCCCTTGTAAATACGGATGCATTCCCCGGTGGCGACGAGCCATTCGCGGATCGTGAGGTCATCGGAGGTCGAGATGATTTTCATGCCATCGGCACTGTACCTTGCCCGGTGCAGCCATTTCTCGTGCCCGCGGAATGTCTGCAAGGCAATGCCCGAGGCCATGTGTATTTCGGTGAAAGTGCGGTCGTAGTTAACGGTGAGCAACTTTTGGGAGTCCGGGCTGACGATGCATTTGTTAACCACCCAGTCGGACTGCCCGCTGATCGCGAATAGCTGCGTGCCGGTTTCGAGGCTCCATTCGCGGATCGATTTGTCGTCGGAAGCGGAAACGGCCCGGGGTTTGTCGGGCGAATAGCTCGCAAAATTCACCTTGTCCGTGTGTCCGGAGCAGGTGCGGCTTTCCAGGCCGGTTTTGACCGACCATTCCCGTAAGGTTTTGTCTTTCGACGCGGAAAGGATCCTTTCGCCGTCGGCACTGTAAACGGCATGATACACCTGGTCGGTATGTCCTTTGAAAATACGGGACGGAGCTTCGCTTTCCGCGGTCCATTCGATGATCGAGCGGTCGTCGGATGCCGACAGTACTTGCATTCCATCGGGATTGTAACAAACACTGTTGACCTTCCCGGTATGGCCGCTCATTACCCGGAGGCACGCGCCCGTTTGGACCGACCATTCCCGGACGGTAGCGTCCGCCGAAGCCGACAGGATTTTATCTCCTTTCGGACTGTAACACACTGCCGATACATTCTTGCTGTGCCCGGCGTAGGTTGCTATGCATTCCCTGGTTGCAATGCTCCATTCCCGGAGCAGCTTATCGTCGGCGCAGGTGAGGATTTTGGTCCCGTCCGGCGAATACACCGCGTTATTGACTTTCGAATGCAAATGTTCATAGCTGGCCAGTTCCGCGCCGTTGGCTACCGACCATTCCTTGACGAACGTATCAAAAGATGCTGAAACCACTTTCTGGTCGTCGGCGCTATACCTGGCTGACACCACCTTGTCGGTATGGCCGGAAAAAGTCTGCACAAGCTTGCCCGTGGCCGTAAACCATTCTTTTATGGTACCGTCGTCCGAGGCCGTCAGCAGCTTTTTGCCATCGTTACTATAATGCACCTGGTTGATTTGTCCGTAATGTCCTTTAAACAGGAAGCTGTCGCCATCGAGCACGCTGCCTTCAAACCGCGCCGGAAGGTAGGCGCTGCCCTGGTGGCGGGACAGCGGGAGACCGTTAAACTGGATTTGACGCAAGTCGAGGCAGGTCAGATTGGCGCCGGCGAGGCTCTCGCGCAAATCGAGCCAGATCGTCATCACATTCCGGATCACAAATGCCCGTTCCGCATCGCCCGCAATAATGCCCGAGTCGGTCCGGCATAAATCCATCAGGCGCGACAGCAGGTTTTCTTTTTCCAGCAGTTCCATGCGACCTTTGGCCGCATTCCAGGCCGGCATCGATTGATGTTCCCCCTCTATTTCTCCCAACAGCCGCCGCAGGTACACCGGGATATAGTTTCTGAAAAACACATCAGGCAGTACCCGTCGTACCATTGCAGCCTCCGTCTTGTTGCGTATATGGCATACCGCGAAGAAATCTCTGAAATTCTGGTGTAAAAACCGGAGGTCGTCCCCTTCCATGACCAGCACGCGGAGGCGTTCGACGAGGAATTGCTTCACTTTTCCCGAGCGCTGCTCTTTTTCGTCCAGGCCGGTGAGTACTCCCAGGCCCAGCTCCCTTCGTTTGCCTTCGAACTCGGGGTACAGTTCGGTCAATTCTTCCGTGTCGAGTTCGGCGAAAGCCTCGTCGAGTAATGTTTTGAAATTGAAGGTGGGATCGGCGAGTTTGCGGATCGTAATGGCGTATTTGCCCTTATCTTCCATCCTGTATGCAATGTAGGGCACGAGTACCCGCAGGAGAAAATTCTGGTAGCGGATGTCGGATTCGTCGTTGACATCCGTCAGCTGTGCCAGCTGGGCTTCATTGAAATTCCAAAGCAGCTCACCATAGGTAGTTACTTTTTTGAAATGGAAGCGGTCGTCGTCTTTGAACCTCAATGCAATATTATTGGCCCCGGAATACAGTGTGAGCATCATCGGGTTCGCAAACAGCCCCAGCAGATCCTTGTTGGTGGGTATTTCCTGGCCTTTTTCTTTCAGGTAAGCAACAACGGTTTCCTGCGTGAGCGGCAGGATTTGCATTAATGCGGCATTCTCGCTGGCCAGGTCCAGTTTCTCAATCTGCTTGTTTCTGGACGATATCACCATTTGCGTGCCGCCGGCGCGGGCTGCGAGGTCGTTCACGGTGGCCATCAGCCGCCCTTTCGGAACGGTTACTTCGTTGAGGCCGTCCAGCAGCAGGATCATCGACGGTTTCCCCTCGTGTGGTGTTTCGAACAGCTTCCAAAGGGCATTTGCCGTCTCCGCGGGCGGCTCGGGGATATTGAGCAGGTTTTTACAAATATACCTGACTACGAAGTCGCTGCGCTCGGCTTCCGACGCCGAGTTGTACTCGTTTAGCGGAATAAATACGGGAACGGGGCCGTTTTCTTCAAAAAGCAGATCCCGCCATAGCAGCAGCAGCGACACCGTTTTACCCATGCCGCCATCGCCCACAAGCAGCGCCTGCGTTTTTTTGTTTTGCCATAAGGCTGCCACCGCCAGTTCAAGCGAGGCTACCTGGGTGTCGGTTTTGACCTGCACATCGAGGTATTTCCCCAGATTAATCTCCGAAACCAGGATGCTCTCGATATTCAGGTATTTGTAGCGTCCTTTTTGAAGCCGTTCGAACTGCGCTTTGGAGCCCGCCCGCAGTGTATTTTGGAGATTTGCATGGTCGAATGGCGCGGCTGGCTCCTCCGCCTTGGCGGAGCGGTGGAAGAAAAACTCGCCCAGCTTGTATTTCTGGTTGACGAGGCTTTTGCAAAGCGGTTCTATTTCAAAACCGTTGTCCCGGACCTGCTTCGTGATTTGTGCGCCTAGCCAATTGATGGAGATACTTTCATCTGCATTGGCATGGAGAATGTCGATCAGCGCGTCCGCAAACGGGCTTTTGTCGGGAACCACGCCATTGCGCCCGGCTGTAAGCACCCAGCGCGACGGAACTTCCTCCGCTTCGGCCGACTGGCTTTGCTGTGCCACGTCTATTTCCATTGTTGCAAAAGCTTCCGAAAAACAGGCGTCGACGATCAGCACAATGTGGTGGGCTTTGATATTGGAGAGTATTCGGATCACCTCGCTGACCGAAATCAGTTTTTTCAAATCGCTCGGTCTTTCCGAAAGGATCGGCGCGTCGGACGGTACCCAGTAACCTTCTTTGTTCTTATCGAAATGGCCGTGTCCCGAAAAATAGATGATCAGGTTCTCGTCCGGGCGGATGCGCAGCTCTCCGTTTTCGTCCTTATCGGCCAGGTAGCATATCTCATCAAAAACAATATCGGTTTTGGCATTGTCGTCGAAAAGCGGCTGGATCACGAAGTTTTCGTCCGAGAAGCCGTAAAAATCTTTGAGTACGGCAAAAAAGCGCTGGCAGTCGGATACCGGGTATTGGAGCGGCGTCCAATGATCGTACTTGTCTATGGCGACGAAAAACAGCCGGTTCCGTCTTGTTTTATGCTGTCGAGGGGTAATTGTCCCGATGCCCATGTTGGTAATTTCGCTTACTAAACTTTCAATTTCGGTATTTTTCCGGGGTGTTGGGGGCGGCTGTCAAAGAAATTATTTAGCGGGTCCGGCCATTTTCCACCCATCATTTCCCCGTTCAATAATAAAGCATACCGGGTGTTGATTTTAATTCATCAGGAAGGTAATTTCAGGCAATTCGAGCTACCGTTCGCTGATTACAGGCTCATTCTTACAAGACGGCCGTTCTCCCCAACCCAACCTTTTATCTTATGAAAATCTTCGCATTGCTGATTGGCATTAATGAGTACAGTACCACCTCGAACCCGCCGATCAGATCGCTGAACGGCTGTGTGAATGATGTCTCCGATTTTGGGAAGTTTTTAAAGGAAAATTACAGCGATCTGATTCCTGACGAGCGCCAGGTTCTCGTGCTTACGGATGCCAACGCATCGCGCGCGAAGGTGATTGCCGGCTTTCGGGAGCACCTTACCCAGGCAGGGCCGGAGGATATGGCGGTGATCTACTATTCGGGGCATGGGTCCACCGGCATTACTGCCCGCGAATTTCAGGCCGCAACATCCGACAGCCAGGAGCAGACCTGGGTTTTGCACGACAGCCGCGAACCGGGGAAATATGATCTCGCCGATAAAGAAATAGCGCTTTTGCTGGAAGAAGTAGGTGTCCGTAGCCCACGGATCGTCGTAATCGCGGATTCCTGCCATTCAGGGTCGGTCACGCGGGAGCTCGAACAGTTTCTGCAAATGCGGCCTAGGTTTGAAAAAGGTACCTCCGACGTGCGGCCGCTTGAAAGTTACCTCGATGGTGCCTATGTGCAGCGCGGTAGCGTCGACATCCCTTCTTCCGACCATCTGCTGCTTGCCGCTTGCGACCGCGTGGAGCGCGCGTGGGAGAACAACGGGCACGGGCAGTTTACGCAATCGCTGATTTCCGTGTTGGGCAAAAGCGGCGGGCAGGTCACTTACGCAGACCTGTTTGTGCAGGTAAGGGCATTCATCCGGAACGCTCTGAAAAACCAGACACCACAGATGGAACCGATCGGTGTTTTCAATGTGAGCCAGGGTTTCCTCGGAAGAAATGTTGCTGGCGGGCGCCTCACGCGCTACCGCGTATACATGAAGGCGGGCAAGTGGACGATCGACCTGGGCGCGGGCATGGGTATCGAGCAGCGGATAGGAGAGCCGGTTAACATTCAAATATATGACTCGGTAACGGAGGGCCGGCCTGTGGGCAAAGCCGTGCTGGATGTGATGAATGTGACGGAAAGTACCTTGCAGACCCGCGCATTGTCCCTCGATGCGAACAGCATATACTGGGGAGAGCCCGAATCGCTCCGTTTGCAGCCATTCTTCGTTTACGGTGATGGCGCGGTGGCTCAGATGATGCAGGAAACCCTAGCCGGTGCCGCAGAGTCGGGGGTAGTTCTGACGGACGTTCCCGCAGCTGCTTTGTTCGAATTGAAAATTGAAAACGGGAATATCGCCGTTCACCATACCGGAAGCGAAGCGGCGATTCAAACCGTGCTCGGAACGGACAAATACGCAGCCACCCATGTCCTGAATATCCTGCAATCGCTCGCCCGCTGGCAGCGCCTGCTCGATTTGCGGAATGCGCAATCGGCCATTCAGTCAGGGCAAATCACATTCAATGTGGAAGTCGAGCAGGGCGGAGCTACCGGCGTTTTTTCGGATACGTTGGTCACGCTCGACCACGATGGAGAGGACATTCCATTCAAAGTCAATTTTCGGAATGGTACCGCCCGGACGGTCTATGCTTCCCTGCTCTACCTCTCGCCCGATTATGGCGTGACGATCATTTTCAATGATTCGCAGCCTGTGCCGCCCAACACTTCCATCGTGCTCACGAGCGATGTTTTTACGCTCAGCAGCGAGGAGGAGATCGACACCCTGAAACTCATTGTTTCCACGGAAGCTATCGATAGCAGCCTGTTCGTACAGGAGCCGCTGCAAATAGGGGCCACCGTAGCACCGTCGGGCAGCAGGGGCCTGGGGCAGTCGAAAGGAATTGGCGGCGGAAAGTCCGACTGGATCACGAAAGCGGTCAGTGTCAGGTTGGTCAAAAAGGCCGAACAGCAACTCGGTGCGGAGGAAGTGACTATTGGCAAAGGCATTACGGTTCGTTCGCACAATTCGTTTCGCGGGAAGCTCGGCTGGGCCCCGCTCGTTTCCAGGACGAGGAGTGTCGATAAGCCGGTCATCAACGAGGCATATGCAGCAGGCAATCCGTGGTTCGAAATCGTGAACTTCGACGAAGGTACGAGAGGGGAGGATCGCAGCATTGCCGAAGTAGTGGATTTGAGTAACGCCGCGGCCCTGAAAGAGAAGCCGCTGATTATCGACATCCGTCCCGAGCGGGAAGACGAGCTGGTATTGCCGTTCTTTTTCGACGGTGAGGACTTTCTACCCATGGGCACGCTGGCGATCACGGAGCCGGGCGTGATACAGGTCAGCGTGGATACCATCCCCGAAGAAGCGGTGGAGAAGACGCGCAGCCTGGGCGGAGCTTTCAGGATGGTGTTCCTGAAATTCGCGGGCAAGCTAGGCATTCAAACCGATCCGAACCGTTTGCGGTGGGTGGATTACGCCAATCATGCGGTCCGTGAAAGCGAGGGCCTGGAAGGAAAGGTTAATCAGGCCAAATCGGTATTGCTGCTGGTGCACGGCATTATCGGCGACACCGAGGATATGGCCAGAACATTCAAAATGGCGATTGATGGCGGTTATGACCTGGTAATGACCTACGACTACGAAAACCTCAACACGCCGATCGAGGAAATAGCGGCGATCCTGAAAGGCAAGCTGAGTGCCCTCGGGTTTTACGAGAATGATGGAAAGGAGCTGGTACTTGTAGCACATTCAATGGGCGGGCTGGTATCGCGGTATATGATCGAGGAACTGGGTGGCGACAAGTTCGTCGATAAGCTCATTATGGCAGGTACACCGAACGGCGGCAGCAAGTTCGGGGAGATTCCCGGCTACATCAGCTGGGCGTCCGTAGCGCTGGCGCTGGGTACCAAGTTGTTCCCCCCGCAGGTAGGCGCAGTTACAGGCTTTTTGTCGTCGGTCCTGAAAGTGGGTAACAAGCAAGTGCTGCACACTTTGGCGCAAATGGATAGCGGGAGCGATTTTATCCAGAAATTAACCCGGAAAAATGCGGCGCCGATTCCCTATTTCATCGTCGGTGGCGACCTCGACGCCTATCTTCGGGCCAGCAACGGCCTGCCTTTCATGGAAAAGGTAGTGACGCAAGTAGGCTCCTGGGTATACAAGAACACGGTCAACGACATTGCCGTGAGTACGGACAGCATCTTCCAGGCGAAAACCGCCGCTGTGCCGCAAAAAGTGTCGTGCCACCACCTCAACTATTTTGTCATCGATGAGTCGGTCAATGCGCTGGCTAAGCTGTTGTAGCCGGGTATTTCAATGGTGTTGAGCATTCGGATGATCGACGCAACGTCATCGCGCAACGAGTCCGGGATCATTTTCTTTCTGGTAAAGGACTGCAAATCGGCGATCATGACATCGCGGTTGTAAACGGGGGTGTCGGTGTAGGCGCAGTTCTTTTCATTGAAATTTTTACTGGCCGCATACCGCCGGTAGTACCTCCTGGCCTCCGCCGCCTTGCCGGAAAGCAGGTAGGCATGCGCCATGTTCACGTAAATGTAATCGAGGTGCGATTTAGTTGCGATAGGCACTGCCGTACCTTTTTGGGCATATTCAATCGACTTTTTGAAGTCTCCGTCGAAGAGCCGGTACCAGGACGCATTGTTGTACACGATGGATAGGTCGTGGTTCAGGCATAGGTCATTCGGAAGCCTTTCGCGCATATCTTCCAGAAACAGAATGTGGTCATTGCTCGCGTAACGTCGGGACTGCATGCGCACGAACGTGAAAAGTGCATTCCGCTCGTCTTCCCTCATTTTCTGGACCTTGCCTTCGAGTTCAACGCGTGCGTCCCAGAAGATCTCATTGAGGCGCCGGTTGCCATCGGCACTTATTTTTCGGGATAGCGCCATCCAGAGGCCATAATTGTCTTGTCCCTCCACCTGCCGTATCAATGCACTCAATACACCTTTCAGATGGACCAGCGAACCCGAGTTTTCGGAGGAGAAGAAATGGCTCGATAGCCGGTCGATCGATGTGAGGTATTCATTTTCCAGGTATGTCCACAAATCCTCTTTGGCGCCGATGCTCGAATTTCGTTTTAAATATTCAAGGTCCTCGGCATCCAATGGCAGCAGGAAACGAACTTTGGTTTCGGGTAGCAGACGTGTGCTCGGTTCGATTCTGTTGACACCCGTCCAGAACAACCGGGTGATACCCATGCGCGTATCGGAAATGGCAATTACCGAATCGTGCGGGAAGCGTCTCAAAGAGTTGTAATTGTATTCGTTATCGATATCGAAAAGCGACTGCGTACTGTCGCTTAGTATCCCCTCCGATGTCAGCCTGAATGATTCCCCGATGCGCGTGGTGTCGATCGTCCTTTTCATGAGCAGCATTTTCCCTTTATCAAAGGAAATTCTCACCAGCGTGGTATCGTGGCTGTTAATGGTCACACTGATGCCGTGGCTGTAACGGTCGCGGCTCCATCGCTGTTTGATCACATTATACCGGTTTTCGAGCGTGCCCAAACGTTCGTTATATAAACTTACAGTGTTAGGACCGGCGACAATCAGCATCTTTTTATCCTTGCCAACGTGGGCGAATGCCATATCGGTGATCGGCTCCACATTGAATATGGAGGCGAAATAAAGGTTTTCGTGCTCGGGGTACCTCTTGATTTCGTTGAACATCCCATCTCCGAAGAAGCCGGAGAGCATGCTGTTCTGTTCATATTGTTTGTAAAGAATGTATTGCTGTGTTTTCGACCTGGCGAGGTTGATGAGCAGCCGATAGCGTGTGCTGGTTTCCGAGCTCCACACTGCCAGGAAGGTCAGTATGGTTAACAGAAACAGGGCTCCGGCACCATAGGTGAGCGCGTAGATGGTCGTGAGCCGGCGTTTGCTGTCCGCCACGAATTTCCATTCTTCTGCCGTAGGCTGCTTGCTCAATGCTACATTTTCCTTAATGTCTTTGGTCGAGCGCCTGATATCGCGCAAATCGTTGCGGTCGAGGTACGACCTCAGAAACCAGATCTTGTTGGACTGCTCGTATTTCAGGTAAGCATTTTTAATCGTCTTGATCGTGCGGGCGATGTGCGAGTTTTCCAGACTGAACTTGTCATGGATGATCTTGGCCAGGCTATCGTGGGCAATTTCATAAATGCTGTCGGTTCCGTTGCCGCCGTATTTGTCGAGCCGGAGGATATTCTTGCTCGCCAACGACTTCACAATCGCCGTGGCGATGTCCAGAGGGGCTGCCTGCGAAATGATATCCCCGATTTTTTGCGGGCGTTTGGTGCCCTCGTCGGTAACGAAGCAGTAAAGCACATCCCGGATCGTGTTGTAATTAACCGACCCATGCACCGCGGAAACTTCCGAGATA
>Ga0209676_1000631_pt1 | contig 50835 bp, 51 predicted proteins | sample AraplaCvi_mLB_r2_FD_184282 | JGI IMG/M metagenome (GOLD analysis project Ga0209676, IMG submission 184282) | Arabidopsis root microbial communities from North Carolina, USA - plate scrape MF_Cvi_mLB_r2 (SPAdes) (version 2) | ecosystem: Host-associated > Plants > Roots > Endosphere | place: USA... | reverse complement strand
ACACGGTATGCCAGATGAAGTAGTAAAAATGTTTGATGAGGAATTTAAAACGAATGATATATGGAAGCATTTTGACGCAGTAAAAAACGGCAAAGTTTATGATTTAGAGGAAGAATTGTTCGGTACTACAGCTTCATTACAAGTGCCACAAGCTTTAGGACAGCTAATGGAAATTTTCTATCGTAAATAGAAACTAGAAATGTCGCTCGTATCGCAAGTATAGCCTTGTTATAGAGCGCTTTTCTTATAATATTTTAAGCAAAGTTGTAGATGTACATATAACATGACGGAATTTGAAAAGAAAAGGGAAGTCCGGTATGACAAAAAAAATTGTAAGCTTTTCAATTGTAATTGTATTATTACTTGTCTCAGCAGTTTATGCAGCAACAACAGGTAGCATTAAAATGGGCTTTTTTGAATTTATAGGTGCATTATTTGATGAAGGAAATAGTCAAATGGAGGCTATCCGGGATTTGCGATTTCCACGAATCATTGTTGCGTTGTTTGCTGGTGCAGCACTTTCGGTTTCAGGGGTACTATTACAATCAGTGATGCGTAACCCGTTAGCGGATGCAGGCGTTATTGGGATATCTTCAGGAGCGGCATTTGTCCAGCTCTTTATTATTTCCTTCTTTCCAGCACTATTTTTTATGACACCTGTATTAGCATTTATGGGTGGGGCATTTGCCTGTGCACTCGTCTTTGCGTTGTCATGGAAGTCAGGTTTAAGTCCGTTGAAGCTTATTTTAGTCGGAATTGCTATTAATGCAATGTTCACAGGGTTAACAGAGACTTTCATTAGTTTAGGTGGCTCATTGAATACTTCAGCTTCCAGCGTTATAGGGTCAAACTTAACGATGCGTACGTGGAAGGACGTATCAACAATTGTTACTTATGGTACTGTCGGATTAATATCTGCCTTTGCGTTATATAGTTGGTGTAATCTCCTAGTATTACAAGACAAAACAGCAAAAAGTCTAGGCTTTCATGTAGCTCGTGCTCGTTTAATAATAGCTGCTGTCGCGGTACTATTATCAGCTGTTTCCGTTGTCGTTGCAGGAGTTATCTCGTTCGTCGGTCTGTTAGTGCCACATATTTCTCGTCGTTTAGTTGGACATGATCATAAGGTGCTTATACCTTTTACAGCATTAGCTGGAGCTTTATTAATATTAGTGGCAGATACGATTGGTCGCACCATGGCTGCACCACTTGAAATACCAGCTTCAACCATTATGGCGATTATCGGTGGACCATTCTTAATATTCCTATTACGAAAAGAGTGAGGAAACATGGAAATACAAGATATTATCGTATCACATGATAATACTCGAAATCATTTAGATGGTGTATCGACGACAATTCAAAAAGGTAAAATCACAACGATTATCGGTCCAAACGGCTGTGGAAAATCAACATTATTAAGTGTTATGTCCCGCAATAATATACCGATATCTGGGAATGCATCGTTAGAAAACAAAGATTTGGTGCACTATAAGGCAAAAGCGTTTGCAAAAAAACTCGCGATTGTTTATCAGCAAAATGATGTGCCAAAAGATTTAACAATAGAAAAATTAGTGAGTTTTGGACGTTTACCATATCGTACAATGTTAAAAAGAAATGAAGAGGAAGATGCCAAAGCTATTGAATGGGCACTTGCTTGCACGAACTTACTAGAAAAAAGAGATAACGATTTAGAGGCTTTATCAGGTGGGGAACGTCAGCGAGTGTGGATTGCTATGGCTTTAGCACAGCAATCTGAAATTTTATGTTTGGATGAGCCGACAACATATTTAGATATTTATTATCAAATAGAGTTATTGGAGCTTGTAAAGGCGTTAAATGAGGAACATGGCTTAACAATCGTTATGGTGCTTCACGATATAAATCAGGCGATTCGCTATAGCGATCAAATCATTCTGATGAAAGCTGGACAAATAATAGCTGAGGGAGCACCACGTAACGTCATTACAAGGGAAGTTATTAAAGAAGTCTATAGTGTTGAAGCCATTTTCAATGAGGATGAGCAGCATGGATTTTACATGGTTCCTCTTGGAATATAACTGGTGATACGATGAAAAAATGGACATCTAAGTTTTTAACATGTATATATTTAGCTATATTCTTATACTCAGGCTTTGCATTAGCCAAGTACTTATACACGTACTATGAGACTTCAAAATCACTGGAAGAAGCACAAACGATTTATCAATCAACATTGGCTTCTCTAGAAGGTGAAGTGGAGGAAAGCTCATCAACGCCATTTACAATCCGTCCACAATTCAATGATTTACTATCGGTAAATAAAAATATTGTTGGTTGGATTTCTGCAGATGGGACAAAGCTCAATAATCCTATCCTACAAGCTGAAAATAATGATTTTTATTTAGATCATAATTTTAAAGATCGAGAAAGTCGTGCAGGCAGTGTATTTATGGACTATCGTAATAATGTGCAGGATATAAACCAAAATACTATTTTGTACGGCCATGCCATGAAGAATAGTACGATGTTTGGGAGTCTTAAAAGTTACTTAAAACAGCAATATGCAAACGAACATCCTGTCATTTATTTAGACACTCTGTATGAAGGCTATGATGTCGAAGTGTTTGCTGCTTATGAAACGACAATTGATTTTTATTACATTGAAACAGAATTTACGAACAATGATGCTTTCCTGAAATTTATAGACGAAATTCAAACACGCTCTGCAATCGAAATGAATGTAGAGATTGGACCAGAAGACAAAATTCTTACGCTATCCACTTGTAAGGATTCTGTCATGAGTGACGACCATCGTTTTGTCGTTCAAGGTAAATTAGTGAAACGCTGAGATAAGGAGCTTCCCATTTCATTGGGAGGCTTCTTTTTTATTTATAGAAAATAGGTCTGCATAAAATTTCCGAGCTGGAGAAATCACTAAGGTAATACAAAGAACCGCTAAGGTAGAAAAAAATTTATAAATAATAACTTGACGTAATTTAATTATTAATATATAGTAGGTTACATAAAGTAATTGATTACTTTTCGTAACTAATATGTACGAAAGAAGTAACTACAAATGTTTATCCCTTATATTTTGGAGACATAATTAATGTAGTTGCTTCATATTTTAACATATATCTCGAAATCGAGATAAAATAATTTATTTTATTGGAGGAATTTAAAATGGCAAAATGGAATATTGATTTAGGACACTCAGCAATTAACTTTCAAGTAAAGCACATGATGGTATCAAAAGTAAAAGGTGTATTCGATACTTATTCAGCAACTATTGAAGCAGCAGATCTTGCTGATTTAACTACAGCAGACATTAGCTTTACAATTGATGCAGCTAGCATTAACACACGTAGTGAAGATCGTGATAATCACTTAAAAGCAGCTGATTTCTTCGATGCTGAAAAATATCCAGCAATTACATTTAAATCAACAAATATTGCAAAAAAATCAGGTGATGAATATGCGATTACAGGTGATTTAACAATTAAAGACGTAACGAAACCAGTAACATTTAATACTGAATTTAATGGTAAAGGTACAAATCCATGGGGCCAAGAAGTTTATGGCTTTGAATCTACAACATCAATCAATCGTGAAGAATTTGGCTTAACTTGGAATGCTGCTTTAGAAACTGGCGGTGTTCTAGTTGGTAAAGACATCAAAATTACAGTTGAACTGGAAGTAAACCCAGCTTAACTTCTTTCACAAATAGAGGAACTCAGTCTAAAAACGCCACGTCCTGTGGCAACGACTGAGTGACCAACATCATGTTGGTGCTGACGCTACGCTAGCACTGCGCTTTCGCGCAGAAAACATTTGTTGGCCCAAAGCCTCTAGCGGATGTCACACAATCGGAAAGGAATTCTTTGTGCTAGCACAAAGTCGATTCCGGACGCAATAATGCCTAGGTAGAATGGATTTCTGTAAAAAGTGCTCGATACATATCGGGCACTTTTTTTTATCTAGAATCCCTTCCAAAAAATAACACGATAAATAAGCTACTTGCATAATTTTAGGAATTACTGCATATAAAACATCATATAGTTTTTGGGGGCGATGGGATGAATGTATTAGTGACAGGTGGATATGGTTTTATTGGTAGTGCAGTGGCAAGGCGTTTTTTTGAAGAAGGTGCAAATGTTTATATTATTGATAATTTAAGTACAGGCCATTTACGTAATGTCGACTTTGAGCATAAATCTTATCTTTTGAATGTAGAAGATGAAGTTTGTGAGCATTTCTTTAGAGAAACATCATTTGATGTGGTCATCCATTGTGCAGCGCAAACGAGTGTCCAAAAATCGATACAAGAGCCAGTAAAGGATGTTTTATCGAATATTGTAGGGCTTAGTCAGATGCTCTTCTTATCGTCAAAATATAAGGTAAAGCATTTCGTTTTCGCCTCGTCAGCAGCTGTTTATGGAGATAGTCACTATCCTCCAATAGAAGAAACAGATGTTAGTGAACCGATTTCGATGTATGGATTAAACAAAAGTATTGGTGAGTCATACTGCGAAAAATGGCAAAAAGATTACCGTTTACCAACATTAATTTATAGATTTGCTAATGTATTCGGTCCAGGACAACGTATGCAGGGCGAAGCAGCGGTTATTCCTTGTATGCTAAAAAGCAGTATAGAAGGAAAGCCCTTTACAATTTATGGTGATGGAGAGCAAACAAGAGATTTCATATATGTAGAGGACATTGCGGATGCTATTTATGCCGGTGTACAGGCTAGATTACAAGGCATTTATAATGTATCAACGAATGAGGCATGGTCGATTCATCAAGTCATTTTATTATTGCAGCATTTAAATCATCCTTTAGAAATTCAATATGCTCCTGCAAGAGAGGGAGATATTGAGCATTCGTTTTTAAATAATGAAAAGTTAGCAAAAGCAATAGGGTGGAGGCCAAAAATTTCGTTTGCGGAAGGTATAGAGCGTACATTGCTAGCATTACAAAATGAAAAAATAGTGGAGATTTAACTTCTTTCAGCAATATTATTTTCTGTACCGAAAGCGTAGCGACAAGTACAGAAGTCTCCTACCTCTATAGGTGGTGGATGAGTGCGGTTTTAAGTCGCTTTTCAGCGGGTGTCCAAACATCTACAGGCCTAAGAACAAAGACGATTCCAATTATACAGAGGCATAATTGATTTTAACAACGCCAAGGAGACAAGGAACCTTGGCGTTGAATTTTTATTTACATAACGGAATCTTTATTTGAAATTTCTTGAAGTGCTTTTTTCATCTTTTCGACTAATGGTGCAGGCGCTTTTTTTATAGAACCTGCATCGAATGGTAGCTGTGGATCATATTCCAAAATTAATTGGGCACCTTTGCTTATATCTTCTCCAAATTCCCAAGCTACCAATTGAAGTGCCATATCAATACCTGAAGATACACCTGCAGATGTTACGATTTTTTCATGGCGGACAACTCTTTCATCTGTTGGAATAGCGCCTAGTGATTGTAGAAAATTAAAGGATCCCCAATGATATGTTGCTACAACTCCCTTTAATAAGCCTGCTGCGCTTAAAATCAAAGAACCGTTGCAGACTGAAGTAGTCCATTTTGTAGTGTTATTAATTTTACGAATCTAATTTAACGTTTCTTCGTATACATAGGATATTTGTAGTTAGGAGGGTTACAGCCAGGAACGACTAGAATATCAGCAGAGGTAATTTCAGAAAAGCTATAATCGGCGTGCAAATAACCCATTTTTGAGTCAAGTTTGATGATTCCTTTTTATGTAGCGGCAAATACTTCGTATGGACCAATTACATTTTAGTGAACAACTAAAAAACTAGAGGAATTAATATATGCCTCTAGTTCTTTGATGAGTAATATTGTAAAAGTTTTTTAATTTGCTCAATGCTATAATACATATGCTCATTATTTAAAGACAAACGGCTCGTCATAATAGCACCTTCCAAAGTTGAAAATAAAAAGGATGCTAAAGAAAAAGAATCTATATTTTGAAGAAATTCTTTTGAATTTACTCCTTCTTCAATGATAGATTGAATAAAAAGTAATATTTGATTATGTGCTTCAGCAGCCTTTTCATGAAGCTCTGGGAAACCATAATCTGTTTCTATGGCCGTATTTAGTAGTGGACATCCCCCGTCAACAGGTGGATTATTAGCAGCATCTTGATATACCTTAAACATTGCTATTAATTTTTCAGTAGCTGAATCTTTTGATTTAGTAGCTTCTAAAAAATGATTCCAAACATTACTTAGAATACTCAAATGAAGCGAGAGCAATTTCATTCTTGTTTTCAAAACGTCTATAAATTGCACCTTTTGGTAATCCTGTTGTACTCATAATATCTTGAATAGAAGTTTGACTGTAGCCTTTTTTATTAAATAAGGCTAAGGAAGTTTGGATAATGAGATCGCGAACTTTATCTTCCTTCATCGTTTCACCCTTTTTCTCATATGGGTTAGTAATTATTATATCTAAAAATGAAATAACTTTAAAATAGAGATTTAATTAACAATCTAAAGATTTATGAAAGTGATACCACAACTAGATGGTAAAGCTATCAATTAGAAAATACAATGATTAAAGAATAAAAGAGATAAGCATCATTGCAATTAAATGTAGGATTCTGGAATAGACAGATGATTTTAACTTTTAAAACTCCGTTTACAAATCTATAAAAATAGATATAATGAATTTTATGGAACCTTCACAAATCTATAAAGCATTATCAAACGATACAAGACGTCAAATATTATTATGGTTAAAGAATCCAGAGGAATTTTTTGATGAAAAACTTTATTTACAACAAGGAATTAGTTTTCGAGTTGGAGTATGTGTAAGAGATATTCAATTGAAAGCAGGACTAGCTCAATCGGTTATCTCTAATTATTTATTGACTATGCAACAAGCTGGATTATTACAATCCGAACGTATTGGAAAGTGGACTTATTATCGTCGGAATGAGAAAACAATAGAAGAATTTCGAGAGTATGTTCAAAAAGAATTATAAATGGAAAGGAGGGTTTCTTTTTTTTGGTTCAATACATCTAATTATACAGATATATAGAATTATATATCTGTTGTGTAGTTATGATTTCACATCTATCATATTTGTCACAATGTTCAACAATTAATCAATTTAAGATTGGAGATTTTTATTAATGCGAAAAGTAAATCCTTTACTTATTTTTATACTAGCAATAGGTGTATTTGGAATTATTACAACAGAAATGAGTATTGTCGGAGTATTACCACAAATCGCTCGGAAATTTGAGATTTCAACCGCACAATCAGGTTTATTAGTGAGTATATTTGCTCTAGTTGTTGCTATCTCTGGGCCATTTTTAATATTACTTGTGTCTGGGATTAATCGTAAGCTACTTTTATTAACAACAATATTTATATTTGCTATTTCAAATATTTTTTATGCTTATACGACACATTTTGAAGTTATGCTTATTTTTCGTATTATTCCTGCGGCACTTCACCCTCTATTCTTTTCAATAGCTCTTGTAACTGCAGCTAATCTTGTTCCTCCAGAAAAAAGCGGCCGAGCAGTTTCAAATGTTTTCATGGGAATAACGGTTGGCTTTGCTTTAGGTGTACCATTAACTTCTTATTTTGCAGAACAGTTTTCATTAGAAATTGCTTTCTTATTTGGAGCGATTGTAAATGCTGTAGCCTTTATAGGAATATTAATATTGCTTCCTTCTATGCCTGTTAAAGAAAAAATGACTTTTGGCAAGCAAGTCGGTATATTACGAAAAACCGAATTATGGTTAAATATAGGAACTGTTGTATTTATTTTTGCAGCCATGTTTTCGGTATACAGCTATTTTGCTGAATACCTTGCAAAAGTCACTCACATGAATGGCTCCTTGATTAGTATCATGTTGCTAATATTTGGTGTAATTATGATTCTAGGTAATTCTTTGTTTGGATTTCTTTTGCAAAAAAATCTGTTGAAAACTGTAATATCATTTCCGGTACTATATTTATTCGTTTACTTATTCGTTTATTATTTAGGCTCTTATTTCGTTCCAATGATTTTTATGGTATTCATTTGGGGAATTGTACATTCTGGCGGTTTAATCGTTAGTCAGGCATGGTTAATAAGTGAAGCTAAAGAAGCCCCTGAATTTGGTAACAGCCTATTTGTTTCATTTTCAAATCTTGGAATTACTTTAGGAACATTTTTTGGCGGTTGGTTTATTTCTCAATTAGGAATTCATCAACTTATTTGGAGCGGCATTATTTTTTCACAGCTTTCTTTTGTATTGATATTAATAAAAATAAAATTTTTTAACTCTAGTATTCCATCGTCATCAAATTTAAATAATTGCGAGACCCAGTAGCGGAGCGAATGTTTTCTGTGCGAAAGCGAGGCGACAGCAAGAATGTTTTGTCCGCTCGCTCCCAGGAATGCGAGTAGCTCTTAGCGGAAATCAGCGTCTTCCAATTAATAAAATGGTTAATGTATTGTTTGTTCCACGAAAATCTTTTAGCGTTTTATAGATTTATTCTGCATTGTATTAGTATTATTCTGAGCAATATGTCTTTTTTTGCGACTATAGTATAATAATTGTTTAAAGGAATGTTGTGAAATTGAACGGAGGCTTGCAAATATGCTAGTAGATTTTAGAGTGAAAAATTGCCTGAGTTATAAAGAGGAAACACTATTTTCAATGGTAGCGGGAAGCCGTATTCGTAAATTAAAGGACACACATACGATGAAATTTGACTCGTTACGCCTTGTAAAAAGTGCTTTTATTTTCGGACCAAATGGAAGTGGAAAATCGAACTTATTCACGGCCATAAAAATTTTACGTTCTTTATTGTTTAACTTTGAAAATCTGAATAATGTTAAACAACTACGTTTGCCCTACCAGCCGTTTAAGTTAGGAGGTCAGCAAGGGAAACCGACAGAATTTATGATTTCATTATTCCTAGATGGGGTACTGTACGATTATGAGGTTCAATATAATGCTTCACAAGTACTTTATGAAGGGCTAACTAAAACGACAAAATCTTTGAAAGAGCAGTTCTTTACTAGACAATGGGATGGGACAGAATATTTGTATGAAACTGTCGAAAGCACAGCGCAAGAGCTGACAAAATATACGCGTAATAATACAGCGTTCTTATCAGTATTAAATGTCTTTAATGACCCAGATGCTACGAAAATATTTGATTGGTTTTTACATAAAATATTGTTTTTAGATGAAGCGAATCGGTTATCAAGTCATCCACTTATTCGTAAACTTGAAGAAGAGCCCTTTAAAAAAGAAGTGATGAAGTTGCTAAAGGTTGCAGACTTTTCTATTCAAGATGTGACGGCAAGACGCGTTGAGCGTAGAGAGAAAAATACGATTAGCTATGATTTTGACATGCCAGAGGTTATTCAAGAAGTAGACATCGATTTGCACTATTTATCGTTCGATGAAGCAGGTGCGCCTATCGGGACAGAGACGATCAATTGGACGATGGATTCGAAGGGGACAGTCCGTATGCTGCATTTGGCATGTGTCATGGTAGATGCATACAATAAGGGGAAGACTATTTTTATAGATGAATTTGATACAGCATTTCATGTGTCCATCTGCGAATTTTTAATGGCCATTATGAACAGCAAGCGTAATGTTACGAATCAATTTGTTGTCACAAGTCATGAAATTGATTTATTAGACCAGCCACTTCGTTCCGATCAAATATGGTTTGTAAATAAAAGCTTTAAAAATGAATCCGAGTTATACTCCTTATTCGATTTTGCAGATTTGCAGAAGAAACGTGGAGATATTTCCTATGCCAAGCGTTACTTAAAAGGAGAATTTGGGGCTACACCGGTTATTAATGAATATTTATCAGATCAATATTTAACTTCTTTCAACGGGTATCCAAACACCCCGCTAAAATAGAGGAACTCAGCCGAAGAACGCCAAGTCCGGTGGCAATTTATCTGTGCGACAGCCGAGGCATAATTGATAGGAAGTAGGAGGTGTCTGAGCAGTGAGAGTACGTCAGCAAGGGAATCGAACACTGCGTAAAACCATTTTAATTTATTGCGAAGGTGAAACCGAACGCATTTATTTTGAGCAACTACGTATTTTAAAGCGTTCCAAACTGGTAAGTGTCAAAATAAAAAACGTTAAACGTTCGGCTATTAAGCTTGCCCAGCATGCCTACCGAGATTCAAGCTATCAATATTTTGATGAGGTTTGGATTGTTTTTGATAAGGATGATTTAATGGAAAAACAATTAGAGGAAGTGAATGACTTTTGTGAGGAGAATAATATTCATATTGCCTATTCAAATGAAGCGTTCGAATTATGGCTACTATTGCATTTTGAAGAGGTCGATATGTCTGAAAAGTATCCCCGTGCAGTATTAAATGACAAGATGGAGCAGCATCTTGGTATAACACGTTATATTCGTCATAAAGCGGATGAATCTGTCATTGCACCGATTGCACTTCGACATGAGGTTGCTATTAAAAATTGCACAGATATGATGGCACTTCGCAAGACAGAAAGCCGTGATAATCCTTATTGCAACATACATGAAATGATACAATACATATTTTAACTTCTTCAGCGGGTGTCCAAAAACCTGCTGTTTTTATATTTCAGCAAAAGCGGTGGGAATAACAATTATTAAAAGTATGTCATATATTAAGTTGATCTTCGTTACGACTGGGCGACTCCTTCAATGCGACAACATCAATTAAGATTTATTAACCACGATTCAAAATGTAGATAAATAAATTTGTTGTATTGGGGAATAAATAACACCAGAAGCCATGACAATTGAACAGTACATATGAACGTTCTAAACCTATAAATGATTGAAAAGGGTATTTTGTATTTGTATGATTTAGTCTATTGAACTTGCCTTTTCTTTCTAAACACATTACAATGAAGTTAAGTTAATATAAGGTTTGAGCGATTGAGAGACCATTAAAAACATATGTACATTGCGTACATGTGCTTTTAATGGTCTCTTTTTTTCGTTCTTAAATTAAGGAGGAATTTTATTATGAGTACGGCTTCAGCAATGCAACGTCAACAAACAATTGAAGAATTACAAAGTAAAGAATACGATTTATTGGTGATCGGTGGAGGTATTACAGGTTGTGGTATCGCACTTGATGCAATTGCTCGTGGACTATCTGTAGCGTTAGTTGAGATGCAAGACTATGCTGCAGGGACTTCTAGTCGTTCGACAAAATTAGTGCACGGTGGACTTCGTTATTTAAAACAATTTGAAATAAAAGAGGTTGCAGAATTAGGGAAAGAGCGTGCAATCGTTTATGAAAATGGACCACATGTAACAACGCCAGTTTGGATGTTACTTCCATTCCATAAAGGTGGCACATTTGGTAAATTCTCAACGAATGTTGGTTTACGTGTTTATGATTTTTTAGCAGGGGTTAAACGTTCTGAGCGTAGATATATGTTAAACGCTGCAAAAACAATGGAAAAAGAACCTTTAGTCAAAGCTGAGGAATTACGTGGCGGTGGTGTTTATGTAGAATATCGTACTGATGATGCACGTCTAACAGTCGAAGTTGCCAAAGCTGCCATCGAAAAAGGTGCTACACTCATTAACTATACAAAAGCAGAAAACTTTTTATACAATGACGAAAAGAAAATTAATGGTATCGTAGCACAAGATTTGATTGCCCAGAACGCATTTAATATTCGTGCAAAAAAAGTTGTAAATGCTGCTGGTCCATGGGTAGATGACGTTCGTACTATCGAGGGGAAACAAAATGGTAAGCATTTAATTTTATCCAAAGGTGTGCATATCGTTTTTGATGAATCTAAATTTCCACTACGTCAAGCTGTCTATTTTGATACACCTGATGGTCGTATGGTGTTTGCAATTCCTCGAAATGGGAAGACATATGTTGGAACGACAGATACATTTTACGAAGGCGATGCACGTGAAATGAATATTCATCAAGAAGATCGTGATTATATTATGAAGGCTATTCATTACATGTTCCCAAAAGTAAAAGTCACAGATGAAGATATCGAATCAAGCTGGGCAGGTGTTCGCCCATTAATTCATGAAGAAGGTAAAAATCCATCTGAAATTTCTCGTAAGGACGAAGTATGGGAATCTCCTTCAGGTCTTGTGACAATCGCTGGCGGTAAATTAACAGGTTATCGTAAAATGGCTGAAACAGTTTTAAATAAGATTGCACAAGATTTAGAGCAACGCTTTAGTATTTCATCAAAACCATGTCATACAAAGAATATCCGTATATCTGGTGGAGATGTTGGCGGCTCTGAAAACTTAGATGCCTTCGTATCAAAACGAACAAAAATGGGTGTCGAGATCGGTTTATCGGAAGAGGAGGCAAAACATTTAGCGCATCATTACGGTTCTAATGTGGTCACTGTTTTTGAATATGCTAAAGAACAGCATCCTGTTTTACCTCAAGGGTTATACGCTCAACTACTATATGGTATCCATCATGAAATGGTTGTTCATCCAAACGACTTTATGATTCGTCGTACAGCCTATATGTTCTTTAATATCGCCCTTGTTATACAATATAAAGGTGCAGTATTAGATGAAATGGCAAAACAATTAAATTGGTCTCCTGAACAACGTACACAATTTGAAAAAGATTTAAATTTAGAAATAACAAGAGCTACAACTGCATTATAATAAAAAGGAAGGTCGTCTTAATGGCGACCTGACTTTTTAACTTCTTTAAGCCTCTGGCGGATGTCATAGAATCGACTTTGTGCAAGTAAAGAGCCGATTCCGGAATCAATTATGCCGAGGCATTATTGATTGATGTAAAGGGGAAATCCAATGAATTTCAATAATCAACAAATTATTCCCGCTGCACGAACAGTAAAGCAATTTGATGAAATCTTAAATAGTCGATTCGAATACATTGTTCTATTAGAAGTGCATATTAGTTTGCTCATGTCAATAAAACGAGAGGCGGATCGGAACGGTAAAAAATTAATTATTCATGCAGATTTAATTCATGGCTTAAAAACGGATAACTTTGCAGCTGATTTTTTATGCAATGATATCCGTCCTGCTGGAATAATTTCCACGCGTTCTAATATGTTAATAAAGGCAAAAGCTCGTGGGATTATTGCTATTCAGCGTGTCTTTTTAATTGATACGATCGCACTTGAAAAAAGCTTTTCAATGATTGAATCAGCAAAGCCAGATTTTATTGAATTATTACCAGGTATTATTCCTTCTATGATTTCAGAAGTGCACCAGCGTACAAAAATCCCTGTTATTACAGGTGGACTAGTCCGCACTGCTGAAAGTATAGAGGAAGCGTTATCAGCTGGAGCAGTAGCGATTACGACATCAAATAAGAACTTGTGGGAAAATTTCCAAAAATATTGTTGACTATGTATGTTATTTTCTCTACAATGTACATAAGTTAAAAAGCGCGTGGTTAGGAAAAGGAACCCACATTTATTCATCTGCATTGAAATGTGCAGTTTGTTTAAGTGTGGGTTTGTTTTTTTGCTAGGTGTACTATTTACAAAGGGGGCTTTTTGTATGTCAACATTTACAGCTGAACTTGTCGGCACGATGATTCTTATTTTGTTCGGTGGTGGCGTTGTTGCAGGTGTATCACTGCACAAATCGAAAGGTTTTGGCGGTGGATGGGTAGTGATTACATTCGCTTGGGGTCTAGGTGTAGCTATGGCTGCATATGCTGTTGGTGGTATTAGTGGGGCTCATTTAAATCCTGCTTTAACAATCGCGCTTGCTTCAATCGGTAATTTCCCATGGGAAGACGTGCCTATGTACATTGCCGCACAATTGATTGGTGCATTTTTAGGTGGGGTACTCGTTTATTTTATGTATTTACCACATTGGAAGGGTACGAAAGATCCGGAAGCGAAACTAGCTGTATTTTCTACAATGCCAGCTATTAAACATCCATTATCAAACTTAATTTCTGAAATGATTGGTACATTTATACTTGTTTTAGGTATTCTAGCATTAGGAACAAATACAATTACGGATGGTTTAAATCCATTTCTAGTTGGTATGTTAATTGTAGTTATCGGGATGGCATTAGGAGGTCCTACTGGTTATGCAATAAACCCTGCGCGTGACTTAGGTCCACGTATTGCGCACTTTTTCTTACCAATCCCAGGTAAACGTGACTCAGGGTGGTCATACGCATGGATTCCAGTTGTAGGTCCAATTATCGGTGGTACATTCGGTGCCCTATTTTTTCAGCAAATTTTTGAGGGAGAAAATAGTATCGCATTTTGGGTACTAGCTATTATCGTAGTTATTATTTTTATCAGTGCTCAAATGACAGTGAATAATATTAAAAGTGAAGAGTAGTAAGTAAATCAATTATGCCTCGGCATAATTGCGTCTGGAATAGGCTTTGTGCTTAGGCCTGCACGATGCAGGTCAGTTAGCCGTTATCGCATGGATGCGATGATTTTAGGCTAACATCCCCTAAGAATTCCTTTCCGATTCCGTGACATCCGCCGGAGGCTTTAACTTTTTTCAGCTGGTGTTTTGACACCGTTGAAAGTAGCTGAAACCGCATTTATCTCACCACCTATAAAGGAAAGAGAATTCGGCTAAAAGAAATTAAAAAAATTGGAGGTATGACCGATGTCAGAAAAAAAATATATTTTAGCTTTGGACCAAGGTACAACAAGCTCACGCGCTATTTTGTTTGATGAAAAAGGGAGCATTCTCCACGTTGCACAACAAGAATTCCCGCAATATTTCCCACAATCCGGATGGGTTGAACATCATGCAGAAGAAATTTGGTCATCGATTCTTTCTTGTATCGCTACAGTACTTTCTGCAAAAAATATTGAATCAAACCAAATTGCTGGGATCGGTATTACGAACCAACGTGAAACAACTGTTGTTTGGGATAAACATTCTGGGAAACCAATTTATAATGCAATAGTCTGGCAATCGCGCCAAACAAACGCTATTTGTGAGGAACTGAAAGAAAACGGTTACAATGACTTATTCCGTGATAAAACAGGTTTATTAATCGATGCCTACTTCTCAGGTACTAAAGTAAAATGGATTTTAGACAATGTCGAAGGTGCTCGTGAAAAAGCCGAAGCAGGCGATTTATTATTCGGTACAATTGATACTTGGTTAATATGGAAATTAACAGGTGGTAAAGTCCATGTTACAGATTATTCAAATGCTTCTCGTACATTAATGTACAACATTTATGATTTAAAATGGGATGAAGAACTTTTAGACATTTTAGGCATTCCTGCTTCTATGCTTCCTGAGGTTCGTCCTTCTTCAGAAGTGTATGGCTATACGGAGGAAGCTCTGTTCTTCGGCTCTGCTGTTCCAATTGCAGGGGCTGCAGGTGATCAACAAGCTGCACTATTCGGTCAGGCTTGTTTCGAAGAAGGTATGGTGAAAAACACTTACGGTACGGGCTGCTTTATGTTGATGAATACTGGTGAAAAAGCAGTGAAATCAGAAAATGGCTTATTAACTACGCTTGCATGGGGCTTAAATGGCAAAGTAACGTACGCTTTAGAAGGAAGTATTTTCGTAGCTGGTTCTGCGATTCAATGGCTACGTGATGGCTTACGAATGTTCCGTTCTGCTTCAGAATCTGAGCAATATGCTGCGCGTGTAGGGTCAACTGAAGGTGTTTATGTAGTTCCTGCATTCGTTGGCCTAGGAACACCTTATTGGGATTCAGATGTACGAGGCGCAGTCTTCGGTTTAACTCGTGGTACTTCTAAAGAACATTTTGTACGTGCAACATTAGAAGCGTTGGCGTATCAAACAAAAGATGTACTTGGTGCGATGGAAGCGGATGCCAATATACCGTTGTCGAAATTACGTGTAGATGGTGGGGCTGTTGCAAATAATTTCTTAATGCAATTCCAATCAGATTTATTAAATGTACCTGTTGATCGTCCAGTCGTTAATGAAACAACAGCTTTAGGTGCTGCGTACTTAGCAGGTTTAGCAGTTGGCTTCTGGAACTCGACAGATGAAATTAGTGAGTATTGGAATTTAGATCGTCAGTTCACACCTAATATGGATGAATCACATCGTGAAGAAATTTATGCAGGGTGGAAAAAAGCTGTAGCTGCTGCTCAAGCGTTTAAATAAAGATAACTGAATAGAGACGAAAAAACCTTGATAGGCTGATTTGAAGCGATTCCGGTTGTTAGACAAAAATTCAACTGGGGCCACTTCACTAGCCGATCAAGGTTTTATTATAGTTAAACGAACTTTCCTTATACAAACGCATCCTTAAATAAGATTATATTTTAACTTATTTGGATCTACTACATAGAAAATCTTGTTAATTGTTTGGGATGAAGAATTCCAGTCAAAACAAAAAACGCCTGTTATTTTTTCGTTTTCAGTGACTACTATTCCATATTGATTATTTATTATAGCTGCAGTAGCGCTTTTTCCAAAGAAAAACTTTTTTGCGATTCCTGAAATAAGAGCTAATACTCGCTCTTTACCTTCAATGATGTTTATTGCCGTTCTTACTTTACCTCCCCCATCAGCTGCAAATAGAATATCATTAGATAACAAATGGGTTATTCCTTGAATATCCTCGTTGGATAATGCCCATATAAATTGTTCTATATAAGTTTTCTGAAGATAAACAGTCAAATTTTTTTCGCTTTTTCTTCCCATTTTAATTTGTGCTCTACTCAATATCTTCCGGCTATTAACAGCCGTTGTGTTCAGAACATCGGCAATCTCACTATGCTTTAGCCCTAGAGCATTTCTTAATACGTAAGCTATCCTCTCTTTAGGTAAAAGGTTTTCCATAAGAACCATATATGAATAGCTTAATTGATCTGACTGGATTAGATTCTCAAGAGGCTCACTATTGAATGTCTGTAGTATAGGTTCGGGTAACCATGTACCTATATAATTTTCTTTCTTTTTTCTACTTGATTTTAGTTCATTCATACAGCGGTTAACGATCATTTTATTTATATAAGCTTTTAAATTAGTAATATCTTTCTCAATATTTTCATGTTCTTTTAATTTCAAAAAAGTATCTTGAACAATATCATCAGCATCTGTCATTGAACCAAGTAAATAGTATGCTATGGATAAACAATAATTTTTATACTCTTTATATAAGTCTTCTATATTCCAATCTTTGATCAACATGATAAACCCTTCCATCTCTAATATTATGCATATCATAATCCGAGAAATATTCTACATACATTTTATATTTTATCTATCATTTCTCTACAAAAGTAATGAATGTCATAAGTTTAGTTATAATCTGTGGAAAAATGTAAGCACAAAGTAAAGCACATAAAAATGATTCTCCCCACATTGGTAGCCAATGAATTAAAAATGTATGGCTATATCCTAAGTTTATAGAAACAAGGATAAACGATATGAAACAAGAATTAAAAAGTCCATTTAGAACAGTGTAAATAAAAGACTTATAAATTTTATTTATTTTCATAAGGTCGCCCTTCTTATATTGTAGTTCCTTTTATTTTTAATAATGATGCAATAATTTAAATCCTTTTGTCCAAGAAGTGTAAATAGGTTCCCAGCCATATTGTTTTTTTGCTTTTTTATTTGATGCTCCTCGTTCCCAAGAATTATATATATCATTTATGGGGGGGAGAGGGGCCCCAATAACTTCAGCAAAATAGGGAAGCCAAATAGAGCTTTTTGCAGGTTCATCATCTACAATGTTTACAGAACCTGACTGCCAATTTAAAGCTAATACAGCTGCTTTTGCTGCGTCTTTTACGTGGATAAAGGATGTCATCCCATTTGTAGCGTGTAGTTCCTGACTTTGTAATTGTTTAGCAATTTTACCGTTATCCGAATACCAAGTTCCAGGACCATATAATGTACCATAGCGAAGGATAACGAACTCAGGCATTTCTTTTACCTTTTCCTCTAATGAAATAACACCATCAATTGTTTTTTTGCGAGGTAATGAGGCTTTAGTATCTAAAGGTGTTTCTTCTGTAGCTAGCGTATCCCCAGACTCATAAGCCCATGAAATACTTTGTGCAATGATCTTTTTTACTCCAACGTGATTAGCTGCATCAACAAGGTTTCTTGTTCCTTCTATTCTAATTTTCGAATTATCATTTATATCGCCACTACTTAGTGCAGTCAGTTGATGCATTACAACATCAGGCTGAGTTTCAATTAAGGCTGCATAAATACTATCCCGATCAAACGCATCTGCGATTACTGGTTTTACCCCCATCTCTTGCATTGTTTTAACATGTTTTTCTGATCGAATCATCCCGATTACTTCATGCCCCTCGTCTATTAACATCGAAATCACCATTTTTCCAATTACACCGGTAGAGCCTGCAAGAAATATTTTCATAAATAAACCTCCTAATGATCATAACTACAAGATTAATATTTCTAAAAACTAAGACAATTAGGGATTACGAAGTGTGACACTATTATAGAAATATTTATGTACAATATAAGCGGATTGAATCCTTATACTATTCTTCATGTGTTATGCATAACAGTACCTTGTATTAAAGAAGTGTATAAAAGAGAAAGTTTGTGAAAACAATGTGCTTAAAGTAACAGGGCGCTTTAGCAAAAGATAACTGAGTTGCATAGACCGAAAATATTGTAAAGATTATAATTTAATAGGGTGATTAAAAGTGACTATACAACATAAAAAGATAATCAATTTCTATGATAGGCGTATACTGTTCAATAAATATCGAAATACACCAAACGTAATCTTTATTGCAGGGTTAGGCGATAGCCATGAAACATGGAAAAAGGTCCAAGACCGAATATCGGATGAAACGTCAACATTGTCCTATGACAGGGCGGGTATTGGAAGGAGTCAAGACGTAGCAGTCCCACGAACTTGCTATGATCTTGTCGAGGAGCTCTCCGAATTGTTGCAAGCGCTTGACGTGGAGAAGCCCTATATATTGGTAGGACATTCCTTTGGTGGGTTGGTCGCCAGACTGTATACCAGTCTTTATCCGCTAGATGTATGTGGTTTGGTTTTGGTTGACGCTGCACCAGAATATAAAGAACTTGCCTATGAAAAGGTTCTACCAGAAAATCTACTTGCAGGAAATAGGGAATATTTCGAGAATCCTATGTTGAATAGTGAGAAGATTGATAAAATACAGAGTTATAAGCAAATTGTTGATCATTCAAGACAAAGTGACATCCCTCTCACAGTTATTACAAGAGGTTTACCCGATAATTTTGAAGTTGGATGGCCCTCTCAAGAAATATTAAAAATTGAACAAAGTCTACAAGCAGAGTTCCAATGGCTGTCTACGTCAAGTAAGTTCCGGATTGCTAGTCGTAGTGGACATTATATACATCATGATGAGCCTAATATTGTGATAGAAGAGATTTTATTAATGTTAAAAGGGATGGGAAAGTGAGCATCCTTATTCAACGAACGAGGTGCATTTATTAAAAATTATTGAGTTGTATATGCAGCTCTTTTTTTCTTTATTGAACTTACGGAGCAGGATAATTCAACAAAAGGATCTGTTATGGTTAAAGATATGAAATAACAAGTAGAGGTAGGTCTACAGTGAATCTGTCACATCCGATTGAACAATCGAGGGCACACCTTTTTTTAAATACAATAAACTAAATAGTTAGGGTGAATATGATGGAGGATAAAAAGGAACGTTTAAAAGAGTTACTAGCCAATCAAAAGCAAAAAGAATTAAAAGAAGAGGAAAAAAGAGAATACGAAACAGTTTTAAAGGAAGTTTATGCGTTATTTCCCACTATTGTTTCTAAAGAGGAAGTAGAAATATTATCAAAAGAAGATTCAAAAAAAATTACAGAAGAATTATTTGATGAATTTCCATTTGGCGCTAACGGGATTGAATGGACATTTATGTTTTACAAAACTATATTTTCTAACTTTGTTGATTATGAAGGTGCATTAGCAGAACTAGTCATTAAAAATCATAAAGTAAATAATGAAATTTGCTATATTATTGACCTTAACTCTCAACATGTCATTCAAACAAAACTGATTAGAATTATACATAGAGTCGAAGAAGTTAGAAATTGGGACAGATATATTTATTCACCTCAAATTAAATTGGTGATCGAATTCCCCTCCAATGATACTGCTGTAGGATGGAAGAAATAAGTGTCTACTTTACACTTCAAATAATGGGGGCGGTATTTATGCTAAAGGGACAGAATAGTTATTTTGTCATAATTCAAGAAATAATTGAGAAAGATCTTCTATAGCAACGTCTTGAAGCATGTTTATTCTAGACAATCATATAGTGTATATTGAGAATTATGAGTATTGGAATGAAAGGGGATTGCGTGGATAAATCTAAGTCGAATCAGGGGAAAAATTTAGACGAGAATGCGAAAGATCAGCAGCTAGAGCAGTTTCGTGTCGATAATGAAGGAAAAAAGATGACGACGAATCAGGGGCTAAAAGTTTCGAATGATGAGGATTCGTTGAAGGCTGGCGTTCGTGGGCCAACCATTATGGAGGATTTTCACTTTCGAGAAAAAATGACGCATTTTGATCATGAACGTATTCCAGAGCGTGTAGTGCATGCGAGAGGTTTTGCGGCACATGGAGAATTTGAGCTGTACGAATCGATGAAAGAATATACTAAAGCAGGCTTTCTACAGGACCCTAATAAGAAAACACCTGTATTTGTCAGATTTTCAACTGTAGTCGGGAGCTTAGGGTCGATGGATACTGCACGTGATGTTCGTGGTTTTGCTACGAAGTTTTACACCGATGAAGGCAATTATGATTTAGTTGGAAATAATATACCTGTCTTTTTTATTCAGGATGCAATTAAGTTTCCTGACTTAATTCATGCGGTAAAGCCTGAGCCTCACAATGAAATGCCACAAGCAGCCTCAGCACACGATACATTTTGGGATTTTGTGGCGAACAATCAGGAAATTGCGCATATGATTATGTGGCATATGTCTGATCGTGCAATACCTAGAAGTTTTAGAATGATGGAAGGGTTCGGTGTTCATGCTTTCCGTTTCGTCAATGACAAAGGAAAGTCGAGATTTGTGAAATTCCATTGGAAGCCTGTGTTAGGTGTACATTCACTCGTTTGGGATGAAGCGCAAATTATTGCTGGAAAGGATCCGGATTTTCAACGACGTGATTTATGGGAATCAATTGAGATCGGTGATTATCCAGAATATGAGCTTGGTGTACAAATGCTTGAACCAGAGGACGAGTTTAAATTTGATTTTGATATTTTGGACGCAACTAAGCTTTGGCCCGAAGAGATAGTGCCAGTTAAAAGGATTGGAAAAATGACTTTGAATCGTAATGTAGATAATGTTTTCGCAGAAACAGAGCAAGTCGCCTTCCATCCAGGAAATGTTGTGCCCGGCATAGACTTTACCAACGATCCACTTTTACAGGGCAGGCTATTTTCTTATTTAGATACGCAGCTAATTCGTCTCGGAGGACCAAACTTCGCAGAAATACCGATAAACCGACCTGTTTGCCCAATTCATAACAATCAGCGCAATGGCTTTAGTCGACAAACGATTAATGTAGGAAAAGTGAGCTATCATAAAAATTCTTTGGCCAACAATTCACCTTCAACATCAACGGCAAGGGAAGGTGGCTTCGTTCATTATGAAGAAAAGGTTGAAGGACGTATTACACGAGCACGTAGTAAATCGTTTGATGACCATTTCTCCCAAGCAAGGCTGTTTTGGAATAGTATGTCACCCCCTGAAAAACAACATATCATTGACGCCTTTAGTTTTGAGGTAGGGAAGGTGAAAAGTAAGTCTGTTCGACAGCAGGTTGTCGATATGTTTGTCCGTGTTGATAAAGCAATGGCAACGACTGTGGCTGATAATATTGGTGTTAATCGTCCAAAGGGAGAGCAAGTAAATGTCACGTTATCATCACCTGCACTTAGCCAGGCAAATACAATAAAAATGCCACAAACACTTAAAGTAGGCGTGCTTATAGGTGATGGATTTGATGCAAATGAAGTTGGAGAATTGCTGAAATCTTTAACAAGACAGGGAGTTCGATACAGTATTATTTCCGACAAATTAGGGGTTGTCACTAGTAGTGATGGCGTACAGTTAACAGCAACTGACACATTTATAACTACTGATGCGGTACTATTTGACTCGTTATATGTTGTCGGCGTAAAAGCAAAAAATCAGGCAAAGTTCAATTCTTATATTGTTAATTATATCAATGAAGCGTATAGACATTACAAACCAATTGGTATTGCTACAACCGGAACGCCATTTTTTAATATGTCCAATGCCAATGTCGGGCCAGGCATTGTGTTGGCCACTGGCGACAAAGACTTCGCTAAAAAATTTGTCAACGCCATAGCTCAACAACGCTTTTGGGAACGTAATATTTATTAGCTAATATTATTTTGATCATGGGTATAGGGGATATCCGAGGGAGTGGAGAGAATACCCGCGAAAGCAAAGCGAATACCATGATCACAACGTATAATGAAAATCTCTTCTTGTTCTATTAAGAATAAGGAGAGATTTATTTGCTTATTGCACGTTAAATTCAATTGTAGCGGATGGCTTGAACTCCGTTTTTTGTTCATTAGAGTCTTCTGTATAAAAATCAGTACTTCCTTTTACGATATAATGCCCTTTTGGAAAATGACCTTTCATTGTTTGTTTCATAAATTCAACGAGTTTAGGTTCTGAAAATTCGTTGTAACCGCCTCCGCTCGTGTAGAACTTTTCGTAGGGCACATTTCGTTCAAGAATACGTGTAATTAGTGGAGTATCCATTGCACTAGGTATTTCAAAATTTCGGGTCGTTTCCTATAAATTAAATAAAAATGGGGAGCCTCTATGGTAAATAGTTACATTTGTGTGCCTGCCCTACATATGTGAGTTTAGCCGTTATCTTTATAGGTTCCCCTTTGTTCCCCTTTGTTCCCCTTCTATGAAGGTAGGTTTTGCAATAGAAAGTTCATAAAGAAAGTCTTCCTGTTGTGTAGTATCCGTTTGTGAATAGTTCTTACTTGGTGGGGGCTTTAATGCGTCTTTGTCATGACAGGCGGCAACTAGTAATAGCATAGAAAATAGCAGTAATAATGATTTAGGCATACAATCCTCCTTTTACAGTAGCTGACGATGGGACAGACGAAATGTTACTAAAATTCTTGTAACATGTATGGCATTGCATTCAATTTTTGTAAATGCTATGGTGGTAAATGAGGTGATTTTTCGTGGAAAAATTTGATATTGCAATTATTGGTGCGGGGCCTGGGGGCTATGTAGCAGCTATTCATGCAGCAAAAAGTGGCAAGAAGGTCGCTTTAGTAGAGCGCAATAAAGTTGGAGGGGCTTGCTATAATGTCGGCTGTATTCCTTCGAAAATTATGTTAGAGCACAGTAAGCTTATTCAAGAAATAAACCGTGGTAATGACTGGGGCATTGAAACTCCTACAGTAAATGTGAATTTTCCACGATTGATGCAACGTAAGAACGCTATTATTGACGAGCTTTTAACAAATATTGAAGGCTTTATTTTGAGCAATCAAATTACTTTTTATCGAGGGGAAGCGGCAGTATCTAGTGACTTGACTGTAACAGTTAATAATGATGCATTTACAGCTACGGATGTTATTTTAGCAACTGGAAGTAAACCATTTGTACCACCATTTGAAGGATTAGAACCGTCATTCTACTATACAACGGATACATTTTTTAGTCTTGAAGAACTGCCGAAGCAATTAACAATTATCGGTGGTGGTGTTATTGCAGTCGAGATGGCATTTAGTTTAGCGCCACTTGGAACAAAAGTGACGATGCTAAATCATAGTGAAGATATTTTACAGACGGAAGAGCCAGATGCACGACCACTTATTCGTGAACAGATGAAAAAGCTTGGTATTGAGCTTGTAACGGATTTTCACTTTAAACATTTTAATGGCAATGAGATTCATACCTCTAAAGGAATTTATACATATGAAAATCTTTTGTTTGCAACAGGTCGACGTCCTAATACAGAGATAACTCAGCAGCTTGGTCTAGCATTTGATGGTCGATTGATTGCTGTCAATGAGCATCTTGAAACGAGTCAGCCACATATTTATGCGATAGGTGACTTAGTGGGTGGTTACCAGCTAGCTCATTCAGCGAGTGCAGAGGGAATGCATGTTGTGGATCATATTTTAGGGAATAAGCCAGCACTGATTGATCAAACTTCGATTCCTCGCTGTGTTTATACATATCCTGAGATTGCGACATTTGGTTTGCTGGAAGAGCAGGTGAAAGAACCTTATACGGTTACTCAAATGCCTTTACATACAAACTCTAAGGCATTAATGGAAGGTAATACAGTGGGCTTTATAAAGCTTATTGCGACGAAAGAGGAAGGACGTATTTTAGGGGCTTGTGTTGTTGCTGATGGGGCAACAGAAATGTTAAATGCTATTTTAGCTACTAAAAATGCTGGCGGCACTGCCCAAACTCTCGCAAATATGATTTTCCCACATCCTACAGTATCAGAGCATATAGGGGATGCTGCCAAAGCTATTTTTGGTAAAGCCATTCATCAATAAAGATTTTGAAAACTACATTCATCAGCGGAAGGCTATCCTTCTCGTTGGGGAAATGTAGTTTTTTTCTTTTCATTAAAGTATCCATAACAATATTGTAAAGCCTAAAATAATTAGTCCAAATAAAATGGAGAGCGTTTTAAAAATAACAATATGAATTTTTTGGGAGCGAATTTATAGGAAATTAATAATACAACAGCTAATACCAAATCAATTAAAAAGAATGTTTCAGCCCCTCCCGAAAAATCATCATCTTCTTCGTACTTTTTAAAAGCAATATAAAAAGCGTTCCCAGCAAAAAATAATAATACTAATGAGCATGCAAACAGCATTAATTTACTCATACAATTACATCTCTCCTAATGATTCAGCTGCACATAAAGGCCTTAACGCCTTCGTTGAAACGAGTTTCTCTCATGTCCTTGCTCCTATAAAGAATCACCTGCCCGAATGTTTGTTCTTAAGTTGGCTATAATAGTATTCGTACAGGCTTCAAACAGTAAAATATACCCTCGACAGAACAATCTAAAAATTCTGTTGACTTTGCGTTTTATTATGTTATGTTAATTCTATAAGAATACTTGGTTTTAAATTCAAGTTGACTAGAAGGCAGCAGTTATTGAAAAGATTGAAATATTGGCTGCAGTTCGGCCTGGCTATCATAATCCTGCGGTAATGGCAAAAGTAGCTGCAAATATTGATCAAATTGCTAATGGTCGTTTTACTTTAAATGTAGTTTCAGCTTGGTGGGAAGAAGAAGCAAAGCAATATGGTGGTTATTTTACAGAGCATGGAGAGCGTTATGACCGCACAGAGGAATTTATTGAGGATTTAAAAGGTTTTATGGACAGAAGAAACGTTCATGAGGAACTAAACCTACCCTATGAGGTTTGGCATTTGGCGAAAGGGTAGCTTGACCTATCAAAAGAGCCACCACAAGGAATTTTTTATAGTCGTATGAGTGCTTCATCACATACGAGGGGGCATGAATTTGCACCTGAACTAACGGAGGCAGTGCTCGCGTGGCTAGAGTATCATGGCCGACTGGTTATTAATGGAAGTCGATCCTTAAGATTAGAAGTAAGTAAGGTCAATCAATATTGTGCACTTGAAGCTGTTGGTATTCAAACACCTACAACAATAGCGACAGTTGGTAAATCGCAGCTAATAGAAGCGGTAAGAACAATTGGTACAACACCATTTATTACGAAGCATAATCGAGCAGGAAAAGGACTTGGGGTACAACTAATTCATTTAGTTGAAGCGCTAGAAGCATATGTAAATAGTGATACTTTTGAGTCACCTATAGATGGTATTACGCTTATTCAACAATATATAAAATCTCCAGATTCTTATATTACGCGATGTGAATTTGTTGGTGGTAAATTTTTATATGCAGTTCGTGTAGATACATCAGAAGGATTTGAACTTTGTCCTGCTGATAGTTGTAAAATAGTGGATCAGTTTTGTCCAGTAGGTGAAACAGCAACTAAGAAATCAAAATTTCAAATTATAGACAGCTTTTCAGAGGAGCTTATAGGGCGATATGAAGAATTTTTAAGGAAAAATAAAGTAAGTGTCGCAGGGATTGAGTCGATTATCGATGAAGAAGGTAATATTTTTACATATGACGTAAATACCAACACAAACTATAATGCAGAAGCCGAAAAAGTTGAGGGGAAATATGGCATGTTAGCTGTGGCCAAATACTTAGGGGATACAGTACGTCAATATGAAAAGACATTGCAATTTTCGTAAGGACTATGTAAAGGGGAGTGGTTAATTTGATAAAAGCAGTTATTATTAATGGCAGTAATTCGAGAAATTCACGCGTGATAGCTATTCATGATAAGGTGGAAAACTCTTTAAAGGTACAAGAAATAGCAGTACACACAAACTACGTACATGAACTGCCAGCTGTGGACTTAATTACGGCTAATTTTGCAAGTGAGGCTATCATTTCAGAAAATAAACAAGTTGAAGAAGCAGATATTATCGTGCTTTTGACGCCTATTTATAAAGCCTCATATTCAGGAATACTTAAAACTTATTTGGACTTACTACCGCAAAAAGCATTGCAAGGAAAAATTATCTTACCGATTGCTGTAGGTGGCTCTATTGGACATTTACTCGCATTAGAATATGCATTAAAACCAATATTAGCTGTATTAGGGGCTACAAATATTGCACATTCTGTCTATATTGTTGATAAACAAATTATTCGGCTTGAAGATGGAAGCTTTGCCATCGAGGAAGAAGCAATTAACCGACTTGATGTAGAATTAAAACAATTACAGAAAATGGTATTGGTAAACTGAGGAGACGCCCTTATATTTCGATAAAAGCTAAAATTGTTCCGATAAATCTTCATTGAATTCATAATGACATCTACAACTTTTGGTGGTGAGACATGAAGTACAAAATAGCGCATTATAGGAAATAACCACCTCCTATAACGCGCTATTTTTAATTAGCTTCAGGTTCTTCTTTTTTCTCAATCGGTGCTGTAGAGAGATATAAGAAAGCCTCATCTTGCAATAGCAATATTTTTTCTTCACTAATACCGTGCGCTAATGGTCCAGAAAAAATGGACTCCCACCAAGTTCCTGTTGTTATTGTCATTCATCTACGCCCCCGTTTCAAATTTTCAATATGTAGTTGTAAGTTTCTCGAAGTCACAAAACCGTCTACAGTTCTAACATATTCTTTACACATCCCCTGTTTAGAAAGAGGAATTTTGGTTGTCAATGTTGTATCGTATAGACAAAGATAGTTTGTTTCGAAATGAAAAAACTATGTATGCCATTTTAAAAAAAGGGGTGCTTTTATGATGAATTTTACGACACAAGATGTAGAAAATATGATTACAGAGCAACGTCAATTTTATTTTTCACGAGCGACGAAGAGTACAAAATTTCGAAAGGAGCAATTACTAAAACTGAAGAAAACGATTTTAAAATATGAAAAAGAAATTTTGAATGCTCTATATTTAGATTTACGTAAGAGTGAGTTTGAGGCATATGCAACAGAAATTGGCATTGTTTTAGATAGTATTTCTTATATGGTAAAGCATGTTGAAGAGTGGATGAAACCTGAAGCTGTAAAGACACCGATTCAATATCAGGTGGGAAAAAGCTTTATTGTAAGAGAACCATTTGGCGTAACATTAATCATTGGTCCTTTCAATTATCCATTTCAACTTGTTATGGAGCCATTAATCGGTGCAATTGTTGGTGGTAATACGGCTATTGTAAAACCATCAGAAACATCTGTGCATACAGCAGCAATCGTTAAAAAAATAATTGAAGAAACGTTTAATCCTTCATACGTGCGTGTTGTAGAAGGAGAGAAAGATGAAGTAACGACGCTTATTCATGCGTCCTTTGACTATATATTTTTTACAGGGAGTGTGGCAGTCGGCAAAGTTGTTGCAAAGGCAGCGGCAGAACGATTAACACCAATTGCTCTCGAACTTGGCGGGAAAAGTCCTGCAATTGTCGATCAAACAGCCAATTTAGAAGTAGCTGCGAAAAGAATTGCATGGGGGAAATTCACAAATACCGGACAAACTTGTGTAGCACCAGATTATATCCTTGTCCATAAAGAAGTCTATGACCGATTTATGAAATTATTGAAAGCAACTATTCGTTCTTTCTATGGTAAAAACGCAATAAAAAGCCCTGACTACGGCCGTATTGTCAATCTAAGACAATTTGATCGGCTACAGCAAATTATTGTAGAAGAACGTGATGCCATTACATTTGGTGGTAGAACAGATCGTGATGATTTGTATATGGAGCCTACCATTATTGAATATGTGAAATGGTCAAGTCCTTCGATGCAGGATGAACTATTTGGTCCAATTTTACCTGTGATGATGTATGATGATTTACCGCTAGCGATTCACCAAATTCGTCAGTTACCAAAGCCTTTAGCGGCGTATTTTTTCTCCGAGCATGAGAAAGCTATTCAGTACTTTTTAGAGGAACTTCCATTTGGTGGCGGGTGTATAAATGATACGATTACACATGTTGGAAATTTACATTTGCCATTTGGCGGTGTCGGGTCATCGGGGGTAAAAGCCTACCATGGAAAAGCAAGTTTTGAAAACTTTACTCATCCCAAATCAATATTAAAAAAATCTTCTAAGCTAGAGACGAATGTTCTCTTTCCCCCTTATAAACAAAAGGTTAAGCTTGTGAGAACTATAATGAAATAGTAAAAGGAGGTGTCGAATCACTAAAGATTCTTGACACCTCACTTTTTTAGGAAAAATGTAGTTGTCGATAAATGTCGGTTTTTTTATTTAAGTAAGTACATTTCGAGCATTTGAGCCATATATAAACTGTTTGGAGGGGAAGCACGGGTTGAAAATTTTTAGAGAGCGCAGAAAAGGAACGAAGGCTAAAAGCAACTGATAATGCTCTGTTGACTAGCTCGATGGTACAACTGAGCTTTAGCTTTGTTGCCTCAAAGAGCTCATCGGATGTCGAGTAGACTCTCAGCCGGATGGAAATTAACCCCGCGATGGTAATGAGCGAAATTTTATTGAAATATTAAAGATATATTAAAATGATAGCGTTTTCATCGGAAAAACGTCCTAACAAGCATTTTCTTTATGGGCAAATAAGTAGTAAAATAAATTCAATAGATTGTGGGGGACTCATCTTGTCATTTATTGTCGAATAAACAACAAATGATGAAATGAATGTAGAGATTGAATGGAGGACTATGAAATGTATGCAGAGGAATTGTTGAATGCATTACCTTTGAAAAAAATAATTGGAGTGCTACCTAATCAAGTAACTGATATTGTAATTGATTCACGTAGTGTGCAACCAAATAGTATGTTTGTTTGTATTAAAGGTTATACGGTAGATGGTCATGACTATGCACAGAAAGCTGTTGAAGGTGGCGCAACGATAGTTGTGACAGAACGAAAGTTACCATTAGAAGAAACGATTGCGCAAGTCATTGTGAAAGATACGGATCGAGCAGTTGGTTTGTTAGCTGCAAAGTTTTTTGACTATCCTTCAAAAGATATGGCGATGATTGGTGTAACCGGAACAAATGGAAAAACTTCAGTAACAGGAATTATTCAAAACATCATGCATGGTATGGGCGAGAAATCTGCACTATCAGGGACAATCGGCTTTAATTTAAATGGTATTTTATATGAATCAGCTAATACTACAAGCGATGCATTATCGACTCAACAAATGATATTCCGTGCAAAAATGGAAGGCTGCCGATTAATGACTATGGAGGTATCTTCACACGGTTTAGCACTTGGACGTCTAGCTGGCGTAGAATATGATGTAGCTATTTTTACAAATCTTACACATGATCATCTTGATTTCCATGGAACGATGGAGGAATATGGGCATGCGAAAGGCTTATTATTCTCTCAACTTGGACAAGACTTAGAAAAGAATAAATTTGTCGTGTTAAATGCCGATGATGCTTGGTCAGAACGCTATGCAGCGATGACACCATTTCCAGTATGGACATATGGTTTGAAAAATGAAACAGCTGATTTCCGAGCTATTAACTGTGAGTATCATGATTTCATGACTTCTTTTGACGTTGAAACGCCAGAAGGAATATACCGTGTGAAAATGCATTTACTTGGGGAATTTAATATATATAATGTACTTGCTGCTATGGTTGCTTTTTATGGACGTGGTTATTCAATTGAAACAATTATTGAGCAAATTGAGCAAATACCACCAGTAAAGGGACGTATGGAGAAAGTTTGTTCAGATTTACCGGTGCAGATGTTTATAGATTATGCACATACACCTGATGCAATTGAAAAGGCGATTTCTTCAGCTCAACCATATAAAAAAGGTAAGCTTATTTTCTTAGTTGGCACAGGCGGCAATCGTGATAAATCGAAACGTCCAACAATGGCTGAAAAGGCATCAGCTGCTGATTACGTTATATTAACGACAGATGACCCGCGCTATGAAGAATACGATAGTATTACAGGTGATCTTGCTAAAGGGATGTTACATGAAAATTATGCATGTATAGGAGATCGTGCTGAAGCTGTGCGTCATGCGATTGAGGTTGCTGAACCAGGAGATATCATTATTTTTGCTGGTAAAGGACATGAAGATTATCAAATTATTGAGAATACTAAATATCCACATAGTGATGCGGATATTGCAATAGAAGCTGGCCAATTAAAATTTGTATAATATATGATCTCCAATTAGGATGTTAGAGTATACGATAGTGTGAATGCATGTAGTCATGCGAAAAGTCCACCATACTTTGAAACCCCTTTTAGTCTAAGGGGTTTTCTTTTTGGGTTAACATGAAGGTGAATATATGGAAAGAAAATGATCATCATGAGTGTTTGAGGAACTATCCACATTGGACCTAGCTAAGTATTCTTTGGGGAATTCATGTAAAAAGGTTGTAAGAAAGGCAAGTCTTCTTTTATTATTAGTAAGTATGAAAAAAGGAGAATGACGAGATGAATTCAAATTTAGAAAAAGATATATTATCACGTCGAACTTTTGCCATTATCAGTCACCCTGATGCTGGGAAAACGACGATTACAGAAAAGCTTTTACTATTTGGTGGTGCGATTCGTGATGCCGGTACGGTAAAAGGGAAGAAAACAGGTAAATTTGCAACATCTGACTGGATGGAGATTGAAAAGCAACGTGGGATTTCTGTAACCTCTTCAGTTATGCAATTTGATTATAATGGATCACGTGTGAATATTTTGGATACTCCAGGTCACCAAGATTTCTCGGAGGATACGTATCGTACATTAATGGCGGTGGATAGTGCTGTCATGGTCGTAGATGCTGCCAAAGGTATTGAAGCACAAACTTTAAAGCTGTTCAAAGTTTGTAAAATGCGTGGAATTCCAATTTTTACGTTTATTAATAAACTTGACCGTCAAGGGAAGGAGCCACTTGAGCTGATTGAAGAGCTTGAGGAGGTATTGGGCATTAACGCTTACCCAATGAACTGGCCGATCGGTATGGGTAAAGAGTTTTTAGGTATTTATGATCGTTATAATAAACGTATCGAGCAATTCCGTTCTGATGAAGCAGAACGTTTCTTGCCAATTGATGAAAACGGGGAACTTGCAGCTGAGCATCCGATGAAGGTGACTTCTTATTATTCACAAGCAATGGACGACATTATGTTGCTTGACGAAGCGGGTAATGAGTACTCGGAAGAAAAAATTCGCCGTGGTGAATTAACACCTGTTTTCTTTGGTTCTGCTTTAACAAATTTCGGTGTACAAACATTCCTTGAAACATATTTACAATTTGCACCGACACCACAGCCTCGCATTACTGAGAATGAACTATTTATTGATCCAGTTGAACATGAGGAGTTTTCAGGGTTCATTTTCAAAATTCAAGCGAATATGAACCCTGCACACCGTGACCGTATTGCCTTTGTGCGTATCGTATCGGGTAAATTTGAACGTGGCATGAACATGACTTTATCTCGTACAGGTAAATCATTCAAAGTGACACAATCTACACAATTCCTTGCGGATGACCGTGAAACAGTAGATGAAGCAGTAGCTGGTGATATTATCGGTTTATATGACACAGGTACTTATCAGATTGGCGACACAGTCGTAGGTGGTAAAAAGACATTCCAATTTGAAAAACTACCACAGTTCACGCCAGAGCTATTTGTTCGTGTAACTGCGAAAAATGTTATGAAGTCTAAGCAATTCCATAAAGGGATTTTACAATTAGTGCAAGAAGGCGCCATTCAATATTATAAAACGTTGCATACAGAAGAAGTTATTCTTGGAGCAGTTGGTCAATTACAATTTGAGGTTTTTGAGCATCGTATGAAAAACGAATATAATGTTGAAGTGAAGATGGAGCCAATCGGTTCGAAAATTGCAAGATGGATTGAAAACGAAGAGGATGTTAAAGAATCAATGTCTTCAGGTCGTTCAATGCTTGTAAAAGACCGTTTTGATAATCTTGTTTTCTTATTTGAAAATGAATTTGCTATGCGTTGGTTTGCAGATAAAAACGAAAACATTAAACTGTATAGTCTTTTATAATAAAAAGCAAAATTGTCCAGGGTGATTTCCGTTCGAGGCTACTCGCTTTGTCGCTAACGCTTCGCTTTCGCTCAGAGTAGGGCTTCCTGTGGGCGAGCGTCGAGCCGCTTCCTTCGCTTGCGCTCCGTGTAGGGTCTCACCTGTCTCGCTTTCCCACGGGAGTCGAGTAGCCTTCCACTCCAATCAACAATAGCGTAGAGTTTTTATCATTTATAGGCATTCAAAAGTGAACAAACTAACACGAATCGACATGTTGCGATTCGTGTTTTTTTACAAGGAAAATTAGAGCTTTATGTAGAATATATACAGTATTAGGAAATATAAGATTCGGCACCAACTTAAATATGGTATACGCTTTAACTTCTATCAGCGGGTATCAAACACCGCTGATAGGAGTTAAAGCCTCAAGTGGATGTCACGGAATCGGAAAGGAGTTCTTAAAGGATGTTAGCTTAAAATCATCGCATCCATACGATAACGTCTAACTGACCTGCATCTTGCAGGCCTAAGCACAAAGCCGATTCCGAATGCAATTATGCTGAGGCATAATTAATCAAATTGCATCTCCTAATTTTCACGTTGTGCTATATATTAAACCTATAATACATGGAGGAGTTCCCAAATTTATAAAATATTCGCCTTTTCGGGTATTATAGAAGGGAAGAGATGGAAAAGGAGCTTGTAAAGTGAATATTAGTAATTTTTCTATTAAAAGGCCTGTTTTTACAATAGTTACAATGATATTAGTCATTATTTTAGGTGGAGTTTCATTATTAAAAATACCTATTACGCTTATTCCTGAGTTACGTCCACCAATTGGCATCGTTGTTACCTCTTATCCAGGTGCAAGTCCGACCGAGGTTAATGAGAAAATAACGAAGCCATTGGAGACAACGCTTGCCACCTTACCAGGGATTAAAAAACTACAATCTACCTCTCAAGAAGGATCTAATTTAATTGTTCTCGAATTTGATTGGTCAACCAATATTGAAGATGCTCAGCTCGATATTTTACAACGCATCGACATGACCCCTTTACCGAATGAAGCTGAGAAACCTAGCTTTTTAAAATTTGATCCATCTCAGTTTCCTATCATACAACTTTCACTACGGGCGGAAAATGACCATGTAGATGTACGTTTACTGGCAGAAGCCTTGGAAAAGGAACTTCGTCGAACTGCTGGTGTCGCGAGTGTAAATATTTCCGGTAAGCTAGTCGAAGAAGTTCAACTAACTTTAGACGAATCGAAGTTAGTTGAAAAAGGATTAACTCAAGCAGATGTTATTCAAATTATTCAAGCGAACAATGTTTCTCTTCCTGGTGAACCCGTATTAACAGCAGATGGAAAGATGTTAACAACTCGTATTTTAAGCATATTAAATTCACCTGAAAGCATTGCAGATTTAATCATTTCGGTAAATCCACTAGATGGTAAAGCATTAACAGTTGGAGAAGTGGCAACTGTTGAACGCACGGAGCAAAAATCTATAAATACGACACGTGCAAATGAGCATCCTGCAGTACTAATGTCTGTATTACAGGAATCAGGCGCTAATACGGCAGAAGTATCCAAAGCTTTCAAAAAGGCTTTAAATGAATTATTGACGAAGAAGCAATATGAAGGAATCGTTGCAGACGTGCTAGTGGACCAAGGTAATTACGTAGATTTAGCGATTAGCAATATCGGAACTTCTTTACTTTTAGGTGGATTATTCGCAATGCTCGTGTTATTTGTCTTTCTACGAAGTGTGAAAAGCCCTATTATTATTGGAATTGCGATTCCGTACTCGGTTATTGTTACATTTGTTTTAATGTTTTTCGCCAATTTCTCACTCAATATTATGACATTAGGGGCGTTAGCACTTGGCATCGGTATGCTTGTTGATAATGCTATTGTTGTTATAGAAAACATTGAACGACATTTAGGACTTGGCAAGGGCCCTATCGAAGCAGCTAAGGAAGGGACAAAGGAAGTGGCGCTTGCGATTACGGCGTCCACGCTCACAACAATTGCTGTATTCATTCCTGTAATGTTTATTAAAGGATTAATAGGACAAATTTTCACAGAATTTGCTTTAACTATTTCCTTTAGCTTAATCGCTTCTTTAGTCGTTGCGTTAACGGTTGTCCCAATGCTTGCAAGTCGTCTTTTAAAAATGAAATCACTCAATATTTATGAAAAACGAAATGAATCATCCTTTTATAAGAGCTACAAAACATCAATTATTTGGGTATTGCGTCACCGTATGCTTGTACTAATCTCAACAGTTGTCTGTTTTGGACTTGCCTTGTTTGGACTTATGAAAATTGGCACGGAGTTTTTACCGCCAACCGATGAAGGATTTGCATCCATAAGTGTAAATCTTGAAAAAGGGGTAGCCGTATCAGAAACAGAAAAAGTGGTTGCGAAAATTGAGGAACGTTTAAAACAGGAGAAAGATGTTGACGTATATGTTAGCTTAATCGGTGGTACACAACAAGCACAAGCTCGGGGACAAACAAGTGCCAACCAAGCTGAGCTATATGTAAAGCTTGTCCCTTTAGTAGATAGGGAACGTTCGATTTTTGAATTTGTAGAAGAGGTTGAAAGAGATTTGTATGCAAAGCTAGGGGAGCAAGTTGAAATCAACTTCAATGTCTCAACGACAACAGGCTCGTCACCAAATACATTAACGTTTAGGTTAACAGATTCTGATGAGCGAAGACTTCATAGCTCTGTTGATAAAGTGCAGCAGGAGCTATCAAAGGTGAATGCTATCACAAAGGTATCTACGGATTTAGATATCACTGTAAAAGAAATTCAAGTCGAGGTAGACCGTGAAAAGGCGAAGGACTACGGATTTGTGCCTGCACAAATTGCTCAGACGGTCAATCAAATGACAAAGGGTCAGCTAACTACGCAAATAATGGCAGAGGATGGTGCTGTATTGCCTGTTTATACAGGCTTTGGACAAGTATTTAATGATAGTATCGAGTCATTAAAATCGATGCAGCTACGTTCACCTGCAGGTTTATTTGTAAAACTAGAGGACATTGCAACTGTTTCTGTACAAGAAGGGCCAGTATCGATAAGACGTTCTGATCAGGCTGCTGCTGTTGCATTTTTTGTAGAATATAAAGCGAAGGAATCGCTAGGTGGCATCTCAGCTAAAGTGGACAAAGCATTGGAAAAAGCTGATTTGCCGACTGAAACGCAAGTTGTTTTTAGTGGAGATCGTGAGCTTTATGATAGTGCGATTAATGATATGCTTTTAGCAGTTGCGTTAGCGGTCGTACTTGTATATATCGTGATGTCCGCACAGTTTGAATCTTTTAAATATCCATTCGTTATCATGTTCACAGTACCTTTAATGATCATTGGTGTTATTATTGCTATGTTTGCTACGAACACGCTAATTGGTGTGACATCTGTTATAGGCATCTTAATATTAGTTGGGATTGTCGTGAATAATGGAATTGTCCTTGTAGATTACATTAATCAACAAAAAGCTAGAGGATTGGCGACGTATGATGCGATTGTACTTGCTACACAAGATCGACTTCGACCAATTTTAATGACTGCACTAACGACGATTTTAGGATTGCTACCACTTGCTCTTGGCATCGGTGAAGGAACAGAGATGAATAAACCGATGGGAATTGTCGTAATCGGAGGGCTTGTGACATCAACTTTATTGACTTTATATATTGTACCGATCGTATACAGCTTAATGGCTAGGAAGATGCGGTAAGTTCAGGGGGGATGAGAGATGGGGGTTCATTTTTTTACAGGCTTTCCGGGTTTTATTTCAAGTCAATTAATACGAGAGTTATTTCGAAAAAATCAATCACATGAAGTCATTGCCATTGTTTTAGCTGGTGAGTTAATAAAAGCGAATTTAGAAAGAGAACATATTTTAGCAGAGTTTCCTAACTGTTCTATTCGTATTGTAGAGGGAGATATTACATTACCGAATCTCGGTCTAGAAGACCAAGCTGTGCAGGAAATTACACCTCAAATAGAGGTGCTATGGCATCTAGCTGCCATTTACGATTTAGCCGTACCACGCGACATCGCATGGAAGGTAAATGTGCATGGTACGACTATGGTCAATGATTTTGTTCGCACACTTCCGAACGTAAGACGCTATATGTATTTCAGTACAGCGTATGTCGCAGGAATACGTGAAGGTATTTTGAGAGAAAATGAATTAATTCGCCCGCCTGCATTTAAAAACTATTATGAGGAAACAAAGTATGAAGCTGAGCATCGAGTAGAGGATTTGAAATCTGAAATACCGCTGACAATTATTCGACCTGGTATCGTACGCGGACATTCCGAAACAGGAGAAACGATTAAATTCGATGGGCCGTATTTCTTTTTAAATATGGTAGGTAAATTAAAGTGCCTACCTTTTATTCCATACATTGGTCAATCGAAATCAACAATAAATGTAGTGCCAGTGGATTACATTATAAACGCTTCGACTTATCTAGTTGATGAAAAATGTGCTGAAGGGAAAACTTTACATCTAACGGACCCAAATCCGCATCCGGTACAGGAAGTGTATCGGACGATGGTAAAATTATTAACGAACCATTATCCTAAGGGGCGATTACCGCTAACACTAGCAAGACTATCTTTACAAGTCCCACTTCTTCGAAAAAATCTAGGTGTTGAGCAAGAAACTTTAGATTATTTAACTTGGGATGCTAAATTCGATACGTCGGAAGCAGTGACTATTTTGAAAAAAGGTAATATTACATGCCCCGACTTTATACAAACTATGCCAAGAATGATTGAATTTTATTTAGCGCATAAAGAAGATAAAAGTTATCAAATTCAAATAAAGTGACTTCAAGTAGTAGTACCCTGTAGCTTAAATCAGAGCCTTCTATTAGATAGTAGGGTAGAATAATTTTGCCACTCATATATGATAGTGCTATAATGTGCTTACAGAAGAAGAACCTTCGACGTTTTGTCAAAGGGGAGTAGCTAACAGATACGAGCGATGTATCTGGATTACATCCGTCATGACATGGTTTTTACCATCGGGTGTGATAAGCGATTTACTCTATGCTTGCGGTATTCATTCCACTAGTAATAGAGAGGTACTGATGAATTGTCAGATATTTATTTGCTTAGCGAGACCTTTGCCTTTTAATAGGGGCAGAGGTCTTTTCTTTTGTACTCGTATAGTAAAACTAATTTGGGTATACAGAGCTTTAGAGGAGGCACATGAATGGAATCAATTGTATTACAATACGGTTGGGTACTTATTGTACTTGTAGTATTAGAAGGGTTATTAGCAGCAGATAATGCAGTAGTAATGGCTGTGATGGTGAAGCATTTACCTCATGAGCAACAAAAAAAGGCACTATTTTATGGATTATTTGGTGCATTAATTTTCCGATTTTCAGCGCTTTTTGTCATTACAGTATTAGTGAATTATTGGCAAATTCAAGCATTGGGAGCAGCTTATTTATTATTCATGTCCGCCAAAAATATATATGATTTGCGTCATAAAAAGGATTCAGAAGAAGAATCTAGTGAAGAAACGAGGAAAAAGGGCTCTGGTTTTTGGATGACAGTGCTTAAGGTAGAGGCAGCGGATATTGCATTTGCTATTGATTCTATGCTTGCTGCAGTTGCCATTGCTGTTACTTTACCGAAAGTAGGAAGCTTTGATATTGGTGGCATCAATGGTGGACAATTTATTGTCATGTTACTCGGAGGGTTTATCGGAGTGATCATGATGCGATTTGCTGCACAATGGTTTGTGAAAATATTAAATGACTACCCTTCACTTGAAACGGCTGCGTTTTTAATTGTAGGTTGGGTAGGCGTGAAGCTTGTTGTGCTGACTTTGTCACATGAGAAGGTGGGCATTTTACCTGCAGAATTCCCACATTCAACTGTGTGGGAGTTAACTTTCTGGATCGTATTAGTGGGCATCGCATTAGTAGGTTATTTAGTAGGAGTTCGTTTTAAAAATAAAGCTTAATATCATTTAGAGGGATAGTCGTAGCTATTCCTCTTTCTTTTTTTAAGTATTTTTCCTATACTAATATCTATCGAGTTTGGCATCATATTAGGAAGGGGTTGTCAACGTGCCCTGGAAAAGATCAAAAAATAGACTTGTTACACCTTTTCAGGTGCTTGTCTCATATTATTTTATAGCTATAGCGATTTCCTTCCTGTTACTACGGCTACCAGGCGTTCATCAAGAAGGTGTACACGTTTCATTATTAGATAGTTTGTTTACGGCTGTAAGTGCAGTTAGTGTAACGGGTTTAACAACATTCGATATATCTGAAAGCTACACAACATTTGGCCTCGTGATGGTACTTGTCATTTTACAACTTGGCGCAATTGGCATTATGTCACTTGGTACCTTTGTGTGGTTACTAGTTGGGAAAAAAATAGGTATGCGTGAGCGTCAGTTGATAATGATTGACCATAATCAATACAATTTGTCAGGGGTTGTCCAATTAATCCGCGAAATATTGAAAATCTTAATCGGTATTGAAGTGATGGGTGCGTTTATTTTAACGTTGCACTTTACAAACTATTTCGATACTTTCGAAGAAGCGTTGATTCATGGTGTTTTTGCCTCCATTTCTGCTACTACAAATGGTGGTTTTGATATTACGGGCATGAGTTTATTACCGTTTCATAACGATTACTTTGTACAAATAATAACGATGTTATTAATCGTGCTAGGCGCGATAGGCTTCCCAGTATTAATTGAAGTGAAATCTTTTTTACTTCATCGCCATGCAAATTTCCGTTTTAGTTTATTTACAAAAATAACGACCTCCACATATGCCATTTTATTTGTGGTAGGAGCTCTCGTTATTTTATTGCTTGAATCATTCCATTCCTTTAAGGGAATGTCTTGGCATGAAGCGCTGTTTTCTGCAATGTTCCATTCTGTTTCAACACGATCAGCTGGACTGACGACGTACGATGTCACAACCTTTAGTGAAGCGACAGATATTTTTATGAGCTTTTTAATGTTTATTGGTTCTTCGCCAAGTTCAGTTGGTGGAGGGATACGTACAACAACGTTTGCCATGGCTATTCTATTCCTAATTACCTTTTCACGAGGAAGAGAGGATATTCAAGTATTCGGACGTGAAATACATTTAATCGATGTATTCCGCTCGTTTGTTGTTATTTTATTGGCATTCTTTATGGTTTTAGTTGCAACAATTATTTTACTTATTACTGAGCCACACGCATCACTGATTCAAATAATTTTTGAAATTACATCAGCGTTCGGAACGTGTGGGATGTCTTTAGGGATTACCTCTGATCTATCGGCAATTGGTAAAATTATCATTATGATTTTAATGTTCGTGGGTCGTGTCGGTTTAATCTCCTTCCTTTACACTCTTGGTGGTGGTGGTAGAGGCAAAAAATCAAGTTATCACTATCCTAAGGAAAGAGTAATTATTGGGTAGGTTGTCAGAAATGTTGATATAAGAGGGTTTTGAAGGGGCGAGCTATTGATTTGCCCCTTTTTTGCCCCCTAAAGGTTAATTTTTGAGGTAATCTTCAAATTTTTTGAGGCCATTTCTTTCGTGTTCAGGTGTAATGTGCAAATACAACTGCAAATTGGCGAAAGGGCATTTTACTGTAGACGATAAAGAAGCTGTGCAATCTTTTGAACATACTTGGAGATGTTGGGCTGCAGGAAGCACGACAGGTAATAACCAAGGCATTCAAGTAGAGGTATGCGTGAATGGTGATGGTAACTATCAAAAAGCAATGTAGAACACTGCTGAGCTAGTTGCTAAAATCATGAAAGATGAAAACATTCCTATTCAAAACGTTGTTCAGCACAACCACTTTAGCGGTAAAAATTGCCCTAGAAATATGCGTGAAAGGTAAGTTGGTCGCAATTTATTACTATGGTTAAAAATGCGAGTGGTATTGCACAGCAACAAAAACCTATTATTGACAACAATAAATATCGTGTCCTAACAGGCACTTATTGTTACTTGCGCAAGTTTAGCCGTTTTAATTTTATTTGCTCCAGCTTGTGCTACGGTTGCGCCTGTAAATGTCCCTGTTTTAACACGCCATTTAGATGCATCTTGTTCAATGTATCCAATCCAACCAAAACGATGTTTTAATACATCAAGTACATTTTCCGCAGCTTGTCGTGTAGCAAAATTGTAGCTGCATAATAGTAAAGACCCAAAATGGGTCTTTACCTTTCAAGTAGACAATTTAAAACGGACTATATAGCCATCTGACATCGATATAATCGGTGGTGGCTGAATCATTTTAGGAAACATGATAGTTGTAAAAATAAATATATTCTACGAAAACTTATATCATTTCTGAATAAGAAAGATAAACACATTGCTTTAAGCGAGAGAAAAATGATTCAATAATATCAAGCGCTTTGTGTTTTTTTGTGTTAACATGTGCTTGTAAAGTCATATTTGGAAAGTTATGTATTTTAAAAATAGTGAGAAACATATGGTGTTCAGCTGTAAAACGTAGATTTTAATCGTTAAGATATTTCATGGAAATTTGATTTAGATGCTGCAAAAGTAAAGCGTATTTAATTGTGTTTTTTTGAATTGGGAAAAACGAAATTATTTAGATATAAATCAAATTTGAAATTGGAGGTTGTGGTTTATGGATATGTCTGTAGCGGGATTTTTTTATTTTTAATTTTTTTAATTAATAGTGGGTTTTTATATTTATATAAAGTTAAAAATATTTCTTTGTTATATATTGGATTAATTAGTGCGATTTTGATACCAGTCATTTTTATATCTTTGGTTAAAATAATTTCAAGTATTTTTAGTATTGGTGACGATTTTACTTATATCAGTATGTTTTTTATTAAAATAATTTTTTTCAATAGCTTGATTTACGCATTGATTGGAGTTTTTTCTGTTTTTAGGAACTTTATTAAAACTGATAGATAATGGTAAAATTCATAAACATTCATATATTGCATTAAAGCTACAATCTTAAACGATTTGTAGCTTCTTTTAGTATTAATTAGTTATTTTTGTCACTATTATAAGGTCTACCTACATCTACACTTACGGATGGTTTATATAAATCAAATACACCGGCACTATCTTTAGGAATGTATGACCAAATATTCTCTGGAGCTTTTTTAGCACTAATCTGATGACGTCCGAATTCAAATGCAGGGAATTGACCATGTTTACCAGTAAGTCGAACACTGCCTGTACGGGTTACTCGATATATCAGTGAAACGAATTTCATTTAACGATATACAAGATGCGAAATTGATAGATGCTATTTAGGAGATACTGAATATGTCAGTTAAATATAAGTTTAAACCTAAAACATTTAGTGTTACAAAACAAAAACCAGATGTACTTAAAATTGTTACCGCTGATTTGACTGATGATGTAATTACAAAAATTTATGAATGCAAAGATACAGCAATTATACACAGTAAAAGTAGTAACTCAAATCACGCAAGTATTTCTAATGCTAAAGGTTATGATTTTATTCAAGATTGGGAAATAAAATATGCAATCAATCATATTTTGAATACTGATTATACAAGTGTAAATATAATGGTTGGTAGTACTGGAGTAATTCATTTATATCTAATAACATTCTTTTAAACTAAAAGAAGTCACTCATTAATTTTCATGAGGGACACTTTCTTCTATTATACAGTCCAATATCGTATTTTCCAAAAGAAAATAAAAGGCACTTAACTTCGCCCCTATAGGAAATTCAAATAAAATCATTAAAACATTTATGATAGATTAATAGAGTGGTTTAATTACCTAAACACACAGAAAATCACTTGCGAATTCATCACTATAAAAAGAGTAATTATTGGGTAAGTACTAGACCATTGATGTGAGTGACTCACAACTAAGATTATAAAAAAAGAGCTAATTTAGCTCTTTTTTTATTTCCGTACTATTTTCCAGTTGCCAATAAGTTTATTAAACGAGGATTTTAAAGGTTATCTTAGTAGAAAATCTATTCATAAAGGGGGATTTAGATTGCGTAATTGACAAGAAATTGCCGTCGACACAAAATTGTCGAAAAATTTTAAATTGTTTTATCCTGGTTATTATGACTATTTAATAGGTAATATTTCCAACAAATAGGTTTTGATGCATTAATATTTTCGAACTAAACTTTTTTAGGATAATAGTAATACCTCAAAGAACATCCGTTAAATGTAATAAAGCTATGATTATTAATTGCTATGGATTCAATAAAAATGTAATTATATAGATTAGGTTTAAAGGTTGCTGAAAAATTTAAAAGTTTTTAATGTATGAAAAAACGCTAGTCCTAAATTTTTTTAATGGACTAGCGTTTCTTATTATAAAGAGTCGATTGTTGCAAAGTATGGTTCTTGACCGTGACGGAAGTAAGTTAAAAGATAGCCATTTTTTTGTACAATTTTGCCTTTTGAGAAATTCTGGTAATCGATGTAATGCGGAATAATGAGCGTATGTTTAAACAACTCTTTTTCGGATAGATTGAAGTTGGCAAATGGCTCACCTGCGATTGCAGGGTTTTCACGTAATACCGAATAAAGTGCTTTTTGTTGCTCTTCTGTAGGACGCTCCTTCCACCATAATTTACGCGGCTGGAACTGTTGAGCCATTAAATAATCTAGTTGCATTAGGCTTTGAATGATAGTTAAATCAGCACCCTCAACAGTTTCTAAAAACATTAATAAACGAAGGAATAAATCCTCAAGCTGATGTCCGATACGCGACCAACCTTTAGTTTCCCAATAAGTACCGAAGTTTTGGAAGAAATCAAATGGTGTTTCAAACACTTCAGTTACTAAATATTCAATCGTATGATCCATACGGTGATCGTTCCAGTATTTCTCAAGCACGTCCTCTGCATGTTTAATGCGCACAATATCATCAAATGATAAGACATTATTAGAGAAAATCTCGTAAGGTGATTGGTCCACATACGTATAGCCAAATTTTTCAGCCTCTAGACGAAGGCCTGTACCACGCAGAAGTTTAAGGAATCCAAGCTGTAATTCTTCTGGGCGCATTGCGAAAACGTCATTAAACGTTTGACGGAAGCTTGCATAATCCTCCTCTGGTAAACCAGCGATTAAATCTAAATGCTGATCAATCTTTCCACCTTCTTTGACCATTGTTACTGTACGTGTTAGTTTTTCAAAGTTTTGACGGCGCTTCACGAGAGTATTTGTTAAATCGTTCGTTGATTGAACACCGATTTCAAAACGGAAAAGACCCTTTGGTGCGTTATCATTTAAAAACTGGATAACTTCAGGACGCATAATATCAGCGGTAATTTCAAATTGGAATACAACCCCTGGCTTATGTTCATCGATTAAAAACTGGAACATCTCCATCGCATAGCTGCGGCTTATATTAAATGTACGGTCAACAAATTTAATAGTACGTGCACCGTTGTCCATTAAAAATCGAATATCTTCTTTTATTTTTTCTCGGTTAAAATAACGAACCCCTACTTCAATAGAAGATAAACAAAATTGACAGCTAAATGGACAGCCGCGACTTGTTTCAATATATTGGATTCGTTTGCTTAGATGAGGGAGGTCCTCCTCGAAACGAAATGGACTTGGCAATTCACGTAAATCAATTTTTGGTGCTTGTGCGTGAATTCGTACTTTACCATCTTCTAAGTAGCAAATTCCTGGAACATCCTCCAATGCAATTTCTCCATGCAAATGGCGTAGTAATTGTTTAAAGGAAGTTTCTCCTTCACCCATAACAATAAAATCAACTTCTTCAATTCTACGTAACCAATGGTGCGAATCGTAAGAAACTTCAGGTCCGCCGAGCAAAATTTTAACATTTGGACATACAGTTTTTAACATTTTGATAACGTGGATAGTTTCTTCAATATTCCAAATATAGCAGCTGAATCCTACAATATCAGGGTTTTTTTGGAATAAATCTGATACAATATTAAAAGCAGGATCTTTAATTGTATATTCTGCAATGATCGGATTAAATTCTGGTAAAGCAGCACCTTTTAAATAACGCAGTGCTAAATTTGTGTGAATATACTTTGCATTTAAAGTAGTTAAAATAGTATTCATGAAATAATCTTCCTTTCAATTTCTAATTGTAACAGTCAAGTAGCTGTCAAACAATATAATCCTTTTTACCTATTTATTTTGTGAACAGTTCGTGAAATAATTTTAAATACTTAAATTTACTAAATTTTGTAATAATAGAATCGTGCAGTCATAAAGTATAGTAAAGGCTCAAAATTCGATTAAGGGGTTTTTTACTCTATTGAAAGGTTCGGTGAGAAAGTTGAAGCAAAATGATATTAATCAATGTTTTGGAAATCTTATGACAAGTACTTCGTCACCAACACTTATTCTTAATAAAGTAGGTAAAATTTTGAATATGAATGAGGCTGCTATTAAACTGTTTAACCTCAATTCATCGTATATAGGTTATTTAACAATGGACGAGTCTTCAAATTTAAAATGGGCAAAATTCGTTAAACAATTACAAAGTGATTTGAGATCAGAAGAAATCTTCAATATTCAAACAGCTAGTAATGAGTTTGAAATGATGTCTTTCAAATGTTTTTATGATCCGAACACAGAAGAAATCGTTGCGCAAATTTCAACATTAAATAATGACATAGCTCATGAACTATATGTTAGCCAAGAGCAAGAGAGATCACAATGTTTCCATGCTTATGATCACTTACCGTACGCTGTTATTATAAGTGACGCTAGCGGGATTATTCTTGGGCTAAATAAGTATGCTGAGATGTATTTGAAAATAGAGAAATCACAACTTCTTCATAAGGCACACCAGCACATCTTTGATACTTTTACACTTAAGAAAGGCCAAATTACTTCATACCTTTCTAAGCTGATGGGTGAAAAGCATGCAAATATTCATGTAGTCGATGAAACGCAAGTTATTACCCCTTGCTATTATGAAATTTCAAGTATCTATGATGAATACAATAATATTATTGTCACAGTCATTAATGATGAAACAGAAAAGAAACAACTTCAACATAAAGTTGAACATCAGCAAGCTTTAAATGTTGTCGGTCAAATGGCCGCAAGTATCGCCCATGAAATCCGTAATCCATTAACTTCTTTAAAGGGCTTTACCGAATTATTAAAGTTAAATGCTGATGAAGAGTCCAGTATGTATTTATCTGTCATCGATAGTGAACTTCAACGGATGGAACAAATTTTATCTGAGCTTTTAGTATTGTCCAAGCCAACAAGTATGAAAGTTGAATTATTAGAGCTAAATAACATTGTGAAGCAAGTGATAGAGTTTATGCTTCCAGATGCACTTATGAAAAATATTATGATTCAATACATTTCTCCTTCTACACAAGTATACATTGGTGGCAATGAAAATCGCTTAAAGCAAGTATTCATGAATCTTATTAAAAATGCGATGGAATCCATGAATAATGGTGGAACGATCACGGTAGAAATGACTGCTGACTGTGCAATTGTTGAATTACAAATTAAAGACGAAGGTGTCGGCATGGACAGTGCTACCCTTCAAAACTTATTCCAGCCTTTTTACACGACGAAATCAGCAGGGACAGGACTAGGCCTTGCTTTCGTGAAAAAGGTGATTGAAGAGCATGAAGGTGTAATAGGTGTGAGTAGTGAATTACAAAAGGGGACATGCTTCCACTTACAATTCCCCGTTTACTCATTTAATCAGGTGGATACGATGGATGTGTCCACGAAAGATTCTGCTTATTTAGTAACATAAACAGAGTCAATTTGTACCGTAAACGACATATGAGACTTAAAATCAAATAATGCTTTTGACAATGCTTTTCTAATATCGCTATAATGGCATGTATAAAGCGAATTGAAAGGAAAAGGATATGACGTCAGAAGATTTAAAGCAATCTTTAAAATTGTATATCGTATTATCACGTGCACATAAAGCAATTAATGAGACAACCCAACATTTTTTTCAAGAGAATGGACTAAACCCTACTGAATTTGCTGTCTTAGAGCTTCTTTATCATAAAGGAAGACAGCCATTACAGCAAATTGGCAATAAAATTTTGCTTGCTAGTGGGTCTATTACGTATGTCATTGATAAACTTGAAAAAAGAGGATATTTATTACGTGTTTCATGTCCGTCAGATCGCCGTGTTACGTATGCAGAAATTACGGACAAAGGTGAAGCATTTATGGCGGAACTATTTCCAAAGCACGAACAGCATTTACATGAATTGATGAGTGTGCTATCTATTGAGGAAAAAGATCAAGCTATCACTTTATTAAAAAAATTAGGACTGTCTATTAAAGACTTGTCTTATTAAAAAGGGTTGTCTCAATGAATTTGAGGCAACTTTTTAGGTTGAACAAAAGGATCATAACTGTTAGGGAGGGGATTTGGAGATTAACGTCATGGAAAAGGGAATGGAGCGAGCGACAAAAGTATCCTGTCCTGCGTAAACGCCCTTGTAAACGCTCCTAGGCGTCCATGGCACCAATCCGACTAATCGGCATGGTAATGAGCCTCACACTATCGTATAAACCGTATTAAAAATAACAAAAAGACTGTAGAGCAAACAAGTTTGTCTACAGTCTTTTTTTGAATCATTATTTTTTAGAAATAGTTGCTGCCATTTTAAACATAGCATCAGTTAAATCTAGTTCTTCGTTATCGTGAATAGTTAATTTAATAATTAAACCATCTTTTTCAAAAACAACGCCGATTACTTTTTCTTTGTCATCAACAAAATTTACCACATAACCTTCAATGTTTTTAATACTCTTAAATGCAGCTAGGTCCTCAGAAGATAGAGCTGATGGTTCACCAACAGCATTCATATAATCTTGCATAGATGTTTTTGCTTCATCATAGCTTGATTGTGAAACATCCTCGATACGCATGAATACTTCATCATTTTCATTAGAAACTAACATGTCTTTACCAGGTTCTTCTTGAGAAAGTGTAAATCCAGGTAGTTGTTGCATTTTATAGCCTTGATCAGCACTTTTCGATTCGCTTGCTGTTTCAGTTTTTTCTTTGCCTTTTTGTACATAGTTAACTTCTTGTTTAGGTGTATTTGCACTATCTGTAGTGTCTTTTTTGTCTGTAGTATCTTTATCTGTCTCATTTGATGTAGGCGTTTCTTCTGAGTCATTAGTTTTATCCTCAGCTGATGGTTTCTGCTGTTGTTCAGTATTTGATGGCTCATTTTTTTGAACATCAGAATCCTCTGTTTTATCAGAAGTATTACATCCTACGACTAAAATGGCTGTTAGTAATAATGCAGGTAGAGAAATTAATTTTTTTTGCATGAAAAGCCCTCCTTTTATTATTAAACGTTGGTAAAGAGAAAATGTTTCCAAATTTTAATGCTATTATGTTAAAGGTAACACTAAAAATAAGAGTAGTACAAAGACTACATGGGATACAATAACAAGTGGCATACTCTTACGCCATTCATATAACAAGCCCCAAATAATGCCGGTTACAAGTGCAGCAATCATACCAAGCATAAAGCCGCTTATTGCAATAGAGATTGCACTTAAAATCGCTGTTACAATGACTGCTAAAGTAGGTCTCATACAGCGTTTCAGCTGTTGTTGAACATAGCCACGCCAAAAGAGCTCTTCACCAATAGCAACAATAAATACAAGTAATATATAGTGCCAAATAGTCTGTGGTCCATAATTTGCTAAAAACTTTTGTACTGATTGTACCAATGAACCATTAATATGTGGTGCTAACCAGTAACCAAAGCGTATAATACCGTATGTTATTGTACCGTATCCAATACCGAAAAGTAAAAATTTCCATGTCGGTAACTGATCTTCAATTTTACCAGTTAAAATGGCAATGGCAATACATACAAGTAGAGTAAATGCATATAGATACCAAAATACAGCTTGGTTAGCAAAGGTAAAAGCAAGCATGCCATAAACGAATAATAAAGAAAGGAGCCATATTATTGTTTGTTTCGAATTTGTAAGCATTATTCGACCTCCATGCTTTTAATTTTATCAAAAAAAAAGTCCCTTATCATCTATAAAGACAAATAGGGACTATTCAGACTATTGAGCTTCATTTGTATATAAAATTTTGTAACGTTTATGGTTGACGACCGTCTTTTCTTCAACTTCAAGGGAATCGAAATTCTCCATGTATGTTAAATCAACGATCACCGAATTTTCATTTACTTTTTCGACTATACCTTGTAAGCCGTCTTTAAACTCGATAATATTTCCAACTTCAGCTATTTTCACAGACAGTCAGCTCCTTCATCGACTAATAATATACAGTTTGCATGAAAAAATGGAAAACGTAAAGCCTTTTTTGAATAATTCATAATTAATTACACAGAATGCTAAAAAGAGAGGAATAGAAAAATGGAAAAATACGAAAATATGCTTAAACAATTACAAAATGGGGAATTAAAAAGTATAGAGATAGAAAAGGAACAATTTTATGAGTTCCGAGAAGTACTAGTAAAACATCCTTTATTTAAACATTTTAGAGGTGAGGCCAAACAAAATGGACGCGTAATTTATACTTATCAAGAAACTCCAAGAAGCTGATTTGTCGAACATTGTCGTAAGTTAATGCTGTAAGAAATGAAATATAAATGTATAATAATGGTATGATTATTTGTGTGTGGAGGGTTATATGAATGGTCAATCTACTCTTGAAACAAATGGAACAAACTCGTGAGATGATGATTCGCTCAGGTGTAGAGAACGGGTTACAAAATGCGAAAACCATTCAACTGAGTCGCAGATTAGATCAGTTAATGAATACTTATTATAGACAGACAACATTTGAAGAAGAAGAGCGTCAAGAAGGTTGAAAGAATGTTCCAGTATTCAGAGTATAAAACTTTTTAAATAATATAGTTTAAAAAGCATTTGGTGGGGAATACTTATTTTGAACACAGCAACATTCTCATTTCCCCTTTAGAGCAGTGATACCCCATCTACTGCTCTCTTTTTTTTGCCTTCATTACGCCAAGGTGAAATTGATTTACTCGTATATATGCAGTGTCTAAAGTTTTTAGGACAAGTTAATAATAGAAGTTTGAATTATCACACTTATTCAACTACACTTATAGATAAGAATAAGTGCTAACGGTTGATCAATTTTAGATAGATCAATCATTGCCTTGATCACAAAGGAGTATGTACATATGGGAAAAGAAGGTATTGCATTTGTCGGCACAGGCGTAATGGGTGCGAGTATTATTAAACATTTATTAAATAATGGTCATGAGGTAACAGTTTTTACACGCACAAAGGAGAAAGCGGAGCCACTTTTGGCGTTAGGTGCAACTTGGGCAAGTACACCAGCAGAAGCATTTAAACATAAGGAAATTGCCTTTACGATGGTTGGATACCCTGCGGACGTAGAAGAAGTTTATTTTGGAGATAACGGTTTATTTCAATCAGCTGAATCTGGCAATGTCGTTATTGATATGACCACTTCTGAGCCAACATTGGCAAAGGAAATTTTCGAACGTGCTCAAAAACTTGGAGTAGAAGCGCTGGATGCACCTGTTTCTGGTGGAGATATTGGCGCCCAAAATGGGACATTATCAATTATGGTTGGAGGTACACAAGCTACTTTCAATAAAGTATTACCAATTATGAAACATTTCGGTGAAAATATTGTTTATCAAGGAGAAGCTGGTGCAGGGCAGCATGCTAAAATGTGTAATCAAATCGTTATTGCATCTGGAATGATTGGTGTGTGTGAATCACTTGCTTACGGTTTAAAGGCTGGACTTGATTTACCGACACTACTGCAATCCATTTCGTCTGGTGCAGCAGGTTCTTGGTCGTTAAGTAATTTAGCCCCGCGTATGATTAAAAAAGATTACGAACCAGGCTTTTATATTAAGCATTTTGTAAAGGATATGAAAATAGCATTAGATGAATCTAAAAAAATGGGGATTACATTACCAGGTCTAACACTAGCTTATGATATGTATGAAAGGCTAATAGAAGAGGGCTATGGTGAAAACGGTACTCAGGCACTTTTAAAGGCCTATCAATAAAGGTTCACCCACTAGAAAACTGAAGAATATAAAATTTTATAAAACCCGAAGTATCAATCTTAGATACTGAACTGCACCCCAATTGTTAGACACATCTAACAATGGAGGTGCAGTTTTTTTCTATGTTTAAATATACTGCAGAAGATAAATTAAAAGCAGTTGAGCGTTATTTAAATGGAAGAGAAAGTG
>Ga0209676_1000630_pt1 | contig 50855 bp, 44 predicted proteins | sample AraplaCvi_mLB_r2_FD_184282 | JGI IMG/M metagenome (GOLD analysis project Ga0209676, IMG submission 184282) | Arabidopsis root microbial communities from North Carolina, USA - plate scrape MF_Cvi_mLB_r2 (SPAdes) (version 2) | ecosystem: Host-associated > Plants > Roots > Endosphere | place: USA... | reverse complement strand
TTCCCCTGGGGCCTGCCGACCTGGTAATGGAGCCCGCGGACGACATCGCGCCGCGACCGGCTGTGATTGTCTTGGACGAACGCCGCGTTAACCCCCAGCTCCGCAAAAACGTGATCGTTCCAGCTCTCCATGAAGAAACCCCGCGCATCCTCGATACGCCGCGGTTCGATCAGCAGCACGCCCGGGAGTTCTGTCTCGCGGATTCTCATGCCGCACGGCTTTCGCGCCGGGGGCCCATGGCCAGCTGGCGAAGCAGATATTCGCCATAGCCGCTCTTGCGCAGCGGCAGCGCCAGCCGCTCGAGAGCCGCATCCGAGATGAACCCGCTACGCCACGCGATTTCCTCGGGACAGCAGATCTTCAGGCCCTGTCGCGCCTCAAGCACGTGCACGTACATCGCTGCCTCCAGCAACGATGCGTGCGTCCCGGTATCGAGCCAGGCAAAGCCGCGGCCCAGCAGCTCCACGTTCAGCGCAGCGCGATCCAGGTACATGCGATTGAGATCGGTGATCTCGAGTTCGCCGCGCGCCGAGGGCCGGATGTCAGCGGCAAAGTCCGCTGCTCGCCCGTCGTAGAAGTACAGGCCGGTGACCGCATAGCTGGATTTTGGTTCGGCAGGCTTCTCGTCGATCGCGACCACGCTTCCGTCGTCGTCGAAAGTCACTACGCCATATTGCGAGGGATCGCGCACGGCATAACCGAAAACCGTGGCGCCATCGATACGCGAATCGACAGCCCGGAGCACATCGGTCAACCCGTGTCCGGCGAACAGGTTGTCGCCAAGGATCAACGCGGACGGTCTGCCCCGAACAAAGTCGGCGCCAATCCGATAGGCTTGGGCGATCCCCTCCGGTCGCGGCTGCACGGCATAGCCGATACTCACGCCCCATTGCTCGCCATCGCCCAGCAAGCGGCGGAAAGCTGGTTGATCTTCAGGCGTCGAGATCAGCAGTATCTCGCGGATTCCCGCCATCATCAGAACAGACAGCGGATAGTAGATCATCGGCTTATCGTAGATCGGCATCAACTGCTTGCTTACCGAGAACGTAAGCGGATGCAGGCGCGTGCCAGCACCGCCGGCCAGAATGATGCCAGGGCGGGTGCCCTGTCGCGAGCCGGTCATAGCACCCCTCCGCCATAATAGTCGTCGATATCGCCGCCATTTTCCGTCAACGACTTGTTGAGCACGGAGCCGAAGACGTTACCTACTCCCAGCAGACGGACGGCTTCGGAGATCTCCCGTCCGGTCGTTCGCCCTTCCTCGATGACGAGAAGGACCGCATCGCCCGCCCGCGAGATGAGCATGATGTCATCGAGTGCCAGCACCGGCGGCGTATCGACGATACAGATCGGCCCGCCTGCCAAGGCACGGATCGTCGCGAATAGCGCGCTCAGCCGCGGCGATGCCAGCAGGGTCGACGAGTTCTGCCGTCTTTCCCGCACGGGAAAGACGGTGAGGTCCGTCATGTCCAGGGTTCGGCCGATCCCGGCGAGCGACACGTCGCCGTTCAGGTAATCATCGACGCCATATCCTTCCGCCAGGTTGAACCGTTCGCGGAGCGAGGCCCTGCGCAGATCGAGATCGACGAGCACCGTAGGGTGGATGAGGCTCAGCGCGGCGGCGAGATTCGCGGCGACATAACTTTTGCCGTTTCCGGTGCGCATCGAGGTCACCGCCAGAATGCGACCGCCCGGGAAATAGAAATCACTGAGGATCTGCGAACGCAGGAGGATAAAGCTGTGCGCGCGAGGATCGAGATGCTCGAATCCGAATATGCCATTCCGCATCAGGCGTTCGCGATCGACGGAAACCCCTCGACGCACCTCGACGACCGGATGCACCCATTGGGGCAAGCCCAATCCGGATACGGTTTCGCTCATCCATCGCTCCCAGCTGGGCCCGGCATGCGCGGAAGGGCACGCTGCAAACCGACCCGACGTTGCGGGACAGGTCCCGATTTCAGTACGGGAATCACGGCCAGCGGAGCTGCCCCGGTGTAACGCAGCACACCGGATGCACCTTGGACGGACCCGGCCAGTAGCTCCCAGATCACAATGAGAGCGAGCCCAAGCCCGAGCCCGCCCAGAATCCCCATCGCGATCGTCTGCGCGCTACCCAGTCCCCCCGAACCGGTTGGAAAACTGGGCGAATCAACGACCGCGAAACGCTCTCCCTTGCCCTCTTTCTGCAGATTGGTAGCGATTTGCGCTTCGAGCTGCTTTTCCCGGATGTCGCGATATTGGCGCTGGAGATTCTCGTAATCGCGCTCGAGATTGTTCATCTCATAGGCAGCCTGTGGCGCGAGCGCTGCCAATCGGTCCATGTTGCCGAGCTCTGCAACGAGTTGCGACCGGCGCTGGGCCAACATGCCAACCTGCCCCCTGCCCGCGGCGATCTCGGCTCTGATGATGCCCGCTCCGGGCGCTGCTCGCGGGGCATGGCGGGGGATTGCCCGCTGCCGCTCCAATGCCGTCCGGGCGGCGACCACGTCGGGATATTCGTCGGAATAGACTCCACGAAGCTGGTCAAGCTTGTCTTCCGCCCGGCGGACAGAATCGGCATTTGGATCGGGCAGCGCCACCACCTCCTGGCTGCGCGCGGCGAGAAGGCCGTTCTGCTGCAGAATTCCCTGTGATGCGGAATCGATACGTGAGATCTCCGCCCGCAATGCGGCGCTGGATTGGGCGGTTATCGCGATCTGATCGGGCAGTGACCCGAGATAGCGGGCCTGGATGTCCCGCCGCTTCGCCTCGATTCCGACCAGTCGGTCGCGCAACTCGTTCGCACGGCGCAGCAGGAAGGCGGCCGTGCCCGAGGCCTGCGCCGTGCGCAGCCGCTGATCTTCGGAAATGAAACTCGCCACCAACCGTACATCGACAGCCTGCGCGACAGCTGGGTCGGAATAGGTGAAGGACAAGGTCAGCGCGATCGTCTGCCCCGGTGCCCGGCCCGGCCCTACGGCCCCGACAAGATCGATCCCGATTGCCGAGCGCATAATGCCCAGCACTTCGTCCTGGGTCCGGTGCTTACGGATCCGGGTATAGAGATGCTCCGCCTCAACAATCTTGGTGAGATTCTCACGGCTAGTCACTTGTTGCCTGATCTTGGCGATCCGCTCGTCGGTCATGCTGGCCGATGGGGCCGCGACCAGCGCAACCGGCACCTGCTGGGAATCGATCAGGAGCGTGGCGGACGATCGATATGCCGGCTCGTGCAGCAAGACGGCAACAACCGCCGCGACAAGACCCGCGAACAACGGGATCAGGAGCCAGTAGCGCCTTCGATACAGGATTGCCCATATCTCTCGCGGACGCACGATGCTCGCAGGGCCGACCTCCGTCGTCATCGTAACCTCGGGGTGAATCGCAGGCTGACGCCCGTGAAGACCGTGTCTATCGCGTCGCTGAAGCCGAGCTTCCGGCGAATATATTCGAGCGTGCCCCCCAAGGTCAGATTCGGCAGGAATGTCCATTCGAGTGCAGCGGCCGCACGATAGGAATCGGTGGCGGGAAGGCCGCTGCTACCCATTCCGGCATGCTGAAACTCGCCGAGCAGCCTGACGCTAACTCGCCCTCCTATCGGTTGCCTCAGCGAGGCGTTCACGAAGGTCCGTCGTTGCAATCCCCCCAGACCGCTGACTTCGGAGAACAGACCGCCGCGGAGACAGATTTCCCGACGCTCGAGATCGCGGCATATCGAGGCGCGCCCACCGATCAGCAAACGCGCGGATCGGGCGCGCGAAGAGCCGGGAGCAGTGCCGGCCTGGAAACTGTTGCGTTCCACTCCCAGCTCGGCGTTCATCTTCCAGTCGCGAAGCACCTTTTCCAGTGTCGCATCGAGAAACCATGTCGTAGCGCTGCTCGCCCCCGCCTTGCTGAAACGCGCGCCTCCCCGTGCGCCTATCGAGATGGACGGTCCGGTACGTGTTGCGATTGCCACTGCACCGCGCAAGGAGCGCGTGGTGTCGAGCAGGCTGCTTCGGGCATAGCCTGTTCGCTCCGCCTCGAATTCCGGCGTAATCGTCGTGCGCGCGTTCGGATTCCACCGGGCAGCAAGCCGCGCATAAACGGCATTGCTAACGGCACGCGGATCGATCCCCGCATCGACGCTCGTTGTCAGCCGGTCGATCAATGGCAGGCGGCGGAGTTGCCCGGTGCCAATGAACGAGAGATACTCGCTGTCACGATATGTGGCGTCGATGCGCGCCTCGCCGAACAATATTCCGCCGTACAGCCGGCTGTACTGGCGGTTGCTGAGCGTACCGCGAAGCGTGATTTCGGAGCGATCATCTCCCGTCACCGTCAGCTTCGTGTCGACCGTGACTTCACGCTGGATCGCGCCGCGATCGTCGCCAGGCAGCAGCAGGGGATTCGGCGAGTAGCTCAGATCACCGCGTACCGTCAGCTCCGCAACGGCCTGGGCAGCGGCCGGCGAGACTGGCACGGCAAGGGCCAACGCCAGGGCGACCACCGGACCGCGGCGCTGTTTGCGCCTGGCAGGAGCCAGAAGCTCAGGGAATGACCAGTACATCGCCGCTCTTCAAGACCGGCAGGGCATTGACCAGGTCCTCGCTGTCCAGACTGCGCCCACCCTTGAGAATGCCGGAAATGTGAAGGTGCTCGACAACCTGTCCGTTCGGTGTCTGACGGAGGATCACTGCCTTTTTGATATTCGCGAACTCGGCGAGACCGCCGGCCACGCTCAGCGCCTGCAGCACGTTGATCTGGCGTACCGAGGTATAGCTGCCTGGTGTCTTGACCCGGCCGAGGACATAGAAACGCATGCCCGAAGTGTCGCGCACCGACACAGTGACATCCGGCGGGGCGTTCCGGTAATTCTTCGCGATGCGCTCACGCAGATCTGCGGAGATTTCGCGCGCCGTACGATTGGAGGCCGCAATCGTGCCAGCCAGCGGAAACGCGAAGGTTCCGTCGGGCAACACCCGAACGGCACGCTGCATCCGCTCTTCTCCCCATACGAAGATATCGAGCTCGTCTCCCGCGTTAATACGATACTCGGCGTCGGCGACACTTCTGGCATCCGCACCCACCTGTGCCGATGCTTGCAATGTCGATCCGACGCCGAGCATCAGCGCGACCGCCCCCGCGCGGAAAAGTCTCGTGGCCCGGATTCTCTTGCCCCCCATGTCACACTCCGATCAGTCCAGACGAGCAATCTAGGCGACCAATCGAGTGCACACATCGCGACATTCATGTGCAGCATTTTTCGCACAGAGAATTACAACAGCCCCGCACCGCCTGCGCATCAAGCATTGCAAGCGATCGCAATCACTTCCCAAGAACTCTTCGTGTCGGCAATTTTCCGTGCATAATATTCGCAACGCATCCCGCCTCGCACAATATTCACAACTGCTTTCGGATCACGCGACCACCCCACGGAATAGGTACCGTCCTGCATCATGAATTGGACGAAAAGGGTTCAGCGATGCGGTACCCAGAGGCGGTGCAAACCATCGATATCCCGCAGATGCATGCGGAGAGCCCTGATCCGGGATGCACGGAATTCCTTGGCTTTGTTTTCGACCGGATCGATCTCGCCGAAGTCACGCGACAGATCGGCGAACGATCCGATGGCGCGCATTTCACATATGTCGTCACACCCAATGTCGATCATGTCGTGAGGGTTCAGCACAAGCGATCAGACCTCTGGCCGGCATATCGGCATGCATGGCTGACTCTCTGCGACAGCAGGATACTGGGATGGCTAGCCGCCCTCAATGGCCTCAAACTCGCGACCGTGACTGGCAGCGACCTAACCGCGGCATTGTTTCATGGGACGGTGAAGCCTGGCGATCGCATCGCGTTTCTCGGCTGCGAAGCCGCCTCGATCCGCAAATTGTCGGAACGGTTCGGCCTCACCAATATAGCCCATTACAACCCGCCAATGGGCTTTATTCGCGATCCTGTCGAAATTGGCAGGGCCGTCGCATTTATCGTGGAGGCGCATGCGCGCTTCACCTTCATCGCAGTAGGATCGCCGCAGCAAGAATGCATCGCGCTGGCGGTGGAACGCCAAACCAGTGCGACAGGGATCGGCCTGTGCATTGGCGCGAGCCTGGATTTCCTCACCGGCAAGCAGAACCGTGCACCGCGCCCGATCCAGATGCTGTCACTCGAATGGCTGTTCCGGCTGCTCTGCAACCCTGCGCGAATGTGGCGTCGCTATCTCGTGGAGGGGCCGCAGATCCTTCTCGTTGTCCAGCGTTGGCGACGGGGAAAGGAATGCAGGTGACCGCAGCGATGACCTCGCACAACGTCGTTTCGAGCGGAGCCGACGATGACAAGATCGATCAGTACCCTGGCGCTAGTTGCTCTGGTGGTCATCGCGACAACGATCATGTCTGACCGGCCTTCGTCCGTGGGCGGCGGGACTATCGATATATCGGCGGCGTCCTCTCCACCCCGTTACCTGCCCGTCGAACGCGTCTTCATCTCCGGCCACAGCCTCGTCGACCAGCCTTTCCCCGATCATCTCGCTCGACTGTCCGCAAGCGCGCAGGCACCGATCCAGTGGAATCGCCAGTATCTGCCTGGTTCCTCGATCAAGGAGCGAACCCGTGGCGCCAGTTCCATCGGCTGGAGCGGCTATTCTCGAGGCATCGATCGAAACGGCAATCCGATCGACACCTTGCACGAGATCTGGCGACCGGCCAGCGTGGACGGCGTCTATGATACGCTGATCGTTACCGAGCAGCATTCGCTTCTGGAGAATATCCTCCGGAACGACACGATCCGGTATCTTCGTGATTTCCACGAGCGCATCGTCGGCATGAATCCGCGCGCGCAAACCTTCTTTTATCAATCGTGGCTGACTGTATCCGACCTCAACGCCCCCGGCCGCTGGATCGCCTATGAGAAGGCAGCCGATCCGGTATGGGCCTGCGTCGTCGAGCGGATCAACCTATCGCTTGCCGCAGAGGGGCGTGCCGACAGGATCCGCGCCCTTCCCGTCGCTCTCGCACTGGCAACGCTGGTCGAGACAGCAACCGGAAGCGCAGGTGTTCCCGGGATCAGCGCCGAGACCCGTGCTGCAACGATGGCGCGCCTGTTTCGCGACGATGTGCATCTCACGGATGCCGGTAGCTACTACATCGCGCTTGCCAGCTTTGCGCTTATCCATGGCAAGCCGGCCCAGGGATCGTGGGCACCGCCGGGCATGGCCCACGGCACTGCCAAAGCGTTGCGGCACCATGCCTGGCGCTTCGCAGCCAGTCGGAGTCGGTTTGCGCCGATGTCGCTGTCCCAATGTCGTGATTATGTAGGTGACAGGTTCGTCCCGCTGTATCTGGCATATCAGCGCGACACCAGCTGGCGGATGGGCGGGACTGTCCGGACCTATGTCAATTGGGTGCGCTATCGTATCGAATGGCCGCACCTCTTCCGGGGGGAGAGCGCTGCCAATCCCTTCTATTTCAGCCCTGAAACGGATCGAGGCTACTGGTTCCACCAGCGGCGCAACGGCTAGCGGGTTGCCATCAGACGCTGGGCAGCGGCAGCCAGAGAAACCGGCTGACCGCCTGCAAAACTGACCTGTTCGACGCCAGTCACCACCTGCGTCCCGTCAGGACCGGAAACCCGGACTTGCCCGCTCCCTTCCTGGCTGAAGCGATAGCGCTCGGTTCGGCTGGATAGCATCAGAATATCCTCGCCCTCGCCGCCCTCGATGCGGCTGTCGGGACCGCCTCCCGGCACGAACCGATCCGCTCCTGCCCCGCCGACCAGCACGTCATAGCCGTGCGCACTTCCGCGGATCGTTTCACCCGCATCGCCGCCCCTATATATCCTGGCGTCCGCGAACGCCCGCCGGCGATCGGGTTCGACGGGGTTTGCGGCGAGCCAGGCGATCAGTGCCCGGTAGCGCGGCGAAGTGGCCTGATCGACCCGCTCCAGCGCCGACCAGCTTCCCCATTTCGACGGCATGCCGATGATCCCGAAATTCATGTAGAGGGCGCCGCCGGCGTCACGGAACGCCCGGTAGTTGGCCGTCTCCAGATCGAATATCTCCGGCCGCGCCTGCAGCGTCGCGAGGAAATCGGTATAGGCTTGCTGCTGATGCCGTGAGACCGGCGTGTATTCCCCGAAGCCGCTCTCATAGGTGACGAGCTGCAGGCCTCGCCGGGCCGCCTGCGCCGCGTGATAGCGGTAGAGCCGCGCGTTGAACTCGGCGATCCTGTCGCGCAGCGCCGCGATCGCGCGGCGATAGCCTCCGTCCGGGTCGCGCCACCAAGCCTCCACGGCAGGCGCGGCCGCGTCGGTATTCATCGCGCCATCATAGTAACCGGTGATGGCATATTCGTCGAAATAATCGCTCGCGCGGACATGCGCGCCGGCAGCGTCCCGCCAGTGCACGGTATCGAGGCCATTCGCCTCGAGCCCCTTCCAGGCGAACTGGGTGTTGTAGACGACCAGCACCCGGCCGGGATCGCCCCGATGGGTCGCCGACTCACCGAAGATATCGTTCCAGATGCAGCCGATCTGGGCCGCGCGCATCCCGTACCATTCCATCCAGTCGCCTTCGGGACCGAAGACCGCGCGCGCCCGGCCCCTCGCATAGCGCGCCTGCGGGAAAATCGTGTTCCATACCTCATTGGAGAACTCGACATGGACGCGCAGGTCCGGGCGCAGATGATCGCGAACGTAGCGGGCGAATTCGCGGACATACTCGTCTCCGGCATTGACCGGCATGTTGAACCACGGTTCCGCCCCCGCGCGATTGGCGAGCTCGACCATTGTCTCCACGGGAACCCCCGCGCTGCCGTCGCCCCAGCGCATGTCCCCGGGTTTCGGGCGATCGTCCCATGCGTGAAGCGGAGCAGCATCGACGTCGTCGCCCGCAAGTGGCTTGCCGCTGCGATCGAGCACCGCGTTTGTGTTCATCCAGTCCATGAAGCGCAGCACCTGGAAATCGTCGATCCTGTCGAGGAAGTCCGGGTTGAAGGTCAGGCCCGCCTGATAGAGCGCCAGCCGATCCTCGCGCACGACACGGATGTTGCGGACCGTGGCCGGCATACCGTCCGCACCGGCGGCGACCCGCAGGTACAGGCTGCCCGCATTGCCGGCCGCCACCACAAGGCGGCCGGGAACCTGCGAGATCGTCCTGGCCCCGTCGACCGGCACCGCCGAAACGATACCGCTTCCGTCGTACAGCACGACGTATCGCATGCCCGGGAGCGCGGCCGGATTGTCGTGAAGCACGTTTACCAGCACCGAGTCATGGCGTTGCGCCCCGCCGGACGGCCCAACCCGGATGACCCAGCCCTCCGCATCGAGGGGCAGCGGCTCGCCGGTATCATATTCCTGCGCATTCTGGGGAAGCCAGCGGCCGGCCGACTTCATGAGATCCAACATGGGCAGCCCGGTGTTCCAATATGCCAATCCGTCGAGATTGGTCCCCATCATCACATGTCGGACCGGTCTGAGCGCTACAGCTTCGGCATGCGCGGCTTCCTCCCTCGGCACACCGGACAATGTTCCGCAACTCGCCACCGCGACAGAAACAGGAAGTAACAGAACAATCGATACAACACTCGGCATAGCTAAATATGCCCACGGAAAATTAGCCACGAACATATCTCCCCATATAAATAACAATGGAAATACGATTTCATTTTATGATTAGGATTAATTTCGATAATTTCACATTCAAATCACCAATTAAAAAATGTATATTACATAATTATTCAAGTTACTGAAAGAATATACATCCGGGGGTATTGGCATGGCAGGCGATCCTCATTCTCCCAGGCCACGGCATCGGGTATTGCTCCTTGCCGAAGTCGCACATCCGGAGATGGTCAGCGTGCCGCTGATCGGCTGGTGCCTCAGTGCGGCCCTCGCCCGTCAGGCGGAGGTCCATCTGGTGACGCACATCCGCAACCGCGATGCCATTACTCGGCAAGGCTGGCGCGAGGGCGCCGAATTCACCGTGATCGATACCGAAAAGCTCGTCCGCAGGCTTCAGCAAATGGCGGCCCTGATCGGCGCCAGTGACAATCGCGGCTGGACGATCCACCAGATGTTCGCGCCGCTAGGCTGCATCGCATTCGAGCGCGCGGCATGGAAGCGATTCCGCCCGGCGCTGGAGGCCGGGAGATTCGACATCGTCCATCGGCTGACACCGATGAGCCCCACCACGCCGTCCATCCTTGGGCCAAGGCTGCGTCATCTCGGCATACCCTTCGTCGTCGGTCCCTGGAATGGCGGTCTGCCCTGGCCAGGAGGATTCACCGCGCGAATGCACCGCGAGCGCGAATGGCTCTCGCAGCTTCGGAGCCTGCATACGCTGCTTCCCGGCTATCGTTCGATGCGCAAGAACGCCGCCGCGATACTGGCGGGATCGCGGCATACCCTGTCGGAAGTGCCGCGTTATGCCCGCGCGGCCAGCCTGTATCTGCCGGAGAATGGAATCGATCCGACACGCTTCTGCAAGCTCCGGTCCCGCCGCGCGACGCTCCCGCTGCGCGGCGCTTTTGTCGGACGTCTGGTTCCCTATAAATGCGCCGACATCCTGATCCTGGCAGCAACCGACCTGCTCCGCGAGGGCAAGCTGCATCTCGACATCATCGGCGACGGTCCAGAGCGGGAGGCACTCACCAGGCTCATCGCCGAGCTGGGCGTGGCGCAGGCAGTTACGCTACACGGCGAGGTTCCGCATCGCCAAGTCCAGAACCTGATCGTCAATTGCGATTTCCTCGCCTGCCCCAGCGTGCGTGAATTCGGCGGTGGCGTGGTGCTGGAAGCAATGGCGCTCGGCATCGCCCCCATCGTCGCCGACTATGGCGGACCTGCCGAACTCATCGATACGAATACGGGCATCGCCGTGCCATTCAGCGGGCCGGACGACCTGCAGGAAAATCTGCGCGCGATCCTGCAAGACCTCATCCACGACCCGGCCCGGCTCGATCGTCTGGGCGACGCCGCAGTCGCCCGCATATCGGCGCTGTTTACCTGGGAGAGGAAAGCGGCGCAGATCGTGCGCGTCTATGACTGGGTTCGATCAGGATACCCCAAACCAGATCCGTTCGTCGAACCCGGCCAGTCACCCGGGACAAACCCTGGCGACGCGGCAGCAACGCCCGTCCCGAGCGCCGGCTGATCCATGGCGCTTGTCTACATCATCGCGATCACCGCCATGGTGCTGGGCCTCCTCAATCTTCTCGGCGGCCGGTTGGCGCCGCTGTCCGGACCGCACCAATGGGCGGCAGCGATCCTGCTGCCGGTCGTCGCCACTTTCGGGCAGGTCTATCCAGTCTTTGCTGCGGCGACTATCTTGACCATCACCCTCGCTCCTGCCGCCAGTCGCGAAGGTATCGTGCTCCCAGACCGCAACGCGATCGACCTCCGCGCCCGGTTGCTGGTCTTCTGCCTGCCGCTGATGCCGATCATGACCAAGACCTTCATGGTCTCCGGCCTGACGATCCTGCAGCTCAACTTCGTGGGGTTGCTCGCTATCGGCTTCTACATCGCCCTGTTTCGTGACCAGAGCGCCAGGCCTGCCGCACGGCTCGCCCGCTGGGACATGGCGTTCCTCCTGATGATGGCGGTGCAGTTCGTCATGGATGCGCGTGGCAACGACCTGACCTTCTCGATGCGTGCCTTCGTGCAGGTTATCGTCAATCTGGGCCTGCCCTATTTCGCCGTCAGCCGGGCCTTCGCGCGCGTGCGGGCGCCCAACGATCTGTTGTTTGCGCTGCTCATTTCGGGATGCGTGGTAGCGGCTATCGCCACTTTTGAATCAGAACGAAACTGGCTGCTCTACGACAATATGGGCCCGCATATCGGCGCCGATCCGGAACTCGCATCGGGCTATGTGAAACAGCGCGGTGGCTTGCTGCGCGGTCGCGCGAGCTTTCCCGAATCGACCGGGCTTTCACTCCTGCTGGGCCTTCTGATCGTGATCCAGGTGGCGCTTCGCAAGCAGTTCGAGACACGCCTCGGCTTTTTCGTCGTCCTGCTGATGCTAGGGTGCGGCGTTTTCTTCACCCTGGCGCGCATCGGCTATATCGCCATCGCAGTCGGCCTCCTCGCCTGCTGCATCTGTGAGCGACGCTGGGGCAATCTGATCGGGCTGATCCTCGCCATGCCGCTCTGTGCAGGCGCGGTCCTGCTGCTGTCCAAGATCGTACCCGCCCTCGCCGCGTCGATCGGCGCCAGCGACGATGCCGTTGGATCGATCGACTATCGCTCCGAGCTATTGTCCCGCGGAATGAATATCGTCGGCGAATATTGGGCAACGGGCCTCAGCCTAAATGGAATCTACGCACGACTTGAATCGCTGCGGCAGGGCGAAGGCATCATCGACCTGGTCAATCAGCCCCTCACGATCTTCATGCGCGCCGGCATTCCCGGCGGGGTGCTCTATTTCCTGATGTTCGTCGCCGTCCTCATGCGCACCTTCGTCCTTGCCCCTCGCCTGCCGTCCGAAACGCGCGCCGCCGCAGTGGCCACTTTCTCCGCACTGCTGGCCATTCTCGTGAGCCTGACGACCACGAGCTTCGGCCGCAACGAAACGACCTTCATCTTCCTGCTGGCAATGGGCGCAGGTGTCCTCAGCCGGCAGGCCGGCATGGGGGCTCCTGCCCCAAAGCCCGGGTGGATGCCTCGCCCAACAAGGGATTGGGTGGCGGCCCGCAGTGCGCGGGATCAGCCCCACACCGCGAAATAGGCAAGGTTTCCCGCCAAGCCGAGAAGGCAGCCAGTAGCCAGCGCGCCCAGCAACAGCGCCTCCTCGGCAATCCGGAACACTTCGATCCGGGCGAGCTCTTGCCAGCAATAGAGCATCACGGGCACCTCGACGAGGCCGACCGCCGCGACCAGCCCTATCGGGCCGAACGCCAGGAAGCCCGCCACTCCCGCGACGGCCAGCCAGCCGAGCCGAACGAAGTTGGCAAAAAGAAGCGTTCGAACGCGATCCGCGACGATCAGCGCCTCCCGCGCGGCATAGTTGTTGAGCGCCAGTGCCGGCGCCAGCATCAGCAGCCGCAAATAGTCCGCGGTAGCAGAATAACGAGGATCATAGAGCAGCGCGACCACGCTGGGCGCCATGGCGATGAACCCTCCCACCGCGACCATGTAGAGCAGCATGATCCTGCGTCGGTGGCGATAGTAGACGGCCGCCAGGGCATCGCTCCCTGCCCGCCACGCCCGGGCATAGGCAGGAAGCAGGATGCGATTGGGATAGATGCTGGTGAACGCCGACGGCCCTGCGGCGAGGTTGGAAGCCAGGGTATAGAGCCCGAACAGATTGAGCGAGAATATGTGCGACAACACGATCTTGTCCGCATTCGACAACAGCACCTGAATCGTATGTGCGCCCGCAATGGTGCGCCCGAACCGCCAGAGCGCAAGAGCGGACGCTCGATCGAAATTGAACCACCGGGCCGAATGCTCGAACATCCGATAGCTCAGTGCGGAACGGAGCGCGGTGCCGAGAAGGCCGGCAAGGATGATAGCCCAATAGCTCCTGAGCAGCATGGCGAACGCGATGCCAAGCAATGTCTGGGACACCGCGGTGATGATGTCGAGCAGACTTAGACGGCCGATCCGCTGCTCACGTACCGCCGAAAACGGGGCGAGCGAGGAGCATCCCTCGATGAGGAACTGAAGCGAGATCACGGCGATCACCGCGTGCATCTCCGGCTTGCCGAGCGACCAGGCGAGCGGAGCGGCACACACGAATAGAACTACCGCCAACGCCGCCGCGCGCAGCAGGCGGACCGTCCAGATCGAATCGAGAATGCGCGAATCATCGCCTTGGGGATGCTGGACGATGTACACTCCGAACCCGAAGTCCGACATCATCGCCAATATACCGATGATAACCGCGGCCAGCCCCGCGACGCCGAAATCGGCGGGCGAGAGGACGCGCGTCAGGACGATGGTGCTGAGGATGCGCAGGACGTTCGAGGCGACGATCGTAGCCGTCACGAGGCCGATGCCGCTGGTCAGAACGCGCCGCCAGTGGGGCATGGGCATGGTCGTCGCCATTGATCGCTCCTCCCCGTGCGACGCCGCCGCGCTATATCGCCGGCGCATCCACACGGCGTGCCCGATGGAACCCACGCGACCAGCGCAGGACCGGCCGCTCGAAATTCAGAAAAACGGCGATCGACACAGCCGCGCACAGCGGCACGAGCAAAAGCGCGAGGACAATGTCCCTCCATCCCTGCGCGGGATCGCCCGCCAGCTGATACGCAAGGGTGATGATCGGACGGTGCGTCAGGTAGAGCGCAAACGATGCCCCGCCGAGCAGCACCAGCGTTCGGGTGCGAAGGAACTGCGTTACGCGGCCCTGGCCATAGGCGAAGACCAGCACCAGCGCTCCCATCAGCGGCAGATATGCGAGCTGGTAGCGAAACGGCATCGGCACCTCGACCACCGCGAAACCCAGCATTGCGGCGGGAACGGCAAGGACCAGCACCGTTTCCGCCATCGTGGTGGAGAACCTCTTGCCCAGGCCGCTCTGCCAGGCGTGATGCAGGATCATGCCCGTGACGAACTCGAGCAGCCTTATCGCCGGGTTCACGTAGAAGAACCACTCGGCGACGTTCGAATACCCCTCCACCGTCAGCGTCGTCATCAGCGCCGCGCTGGCGACAACCACGGCACCAATCGACGCCATCCAGCACAGCCCGCGGACGGGGATGTGCACCAGTGGAATGAATGCGATGTAGAAGAACCACTCGTCGGACAGACTCCAGGACGGGCCGTTCAGCGAATAGTGGATCGCCATGGCCGGGAACCACGCGTGCAGGAGACCGAGGTTGAGCAGCAATGTCGTGGGACGTGGCGGATCCGCCTGGGCAATCGTCAACCATCCCGCGAAAAGGAGAGCCGTCAGCCAGTGCAGCGGCATGATCCGCGTCATGCGGTGGTAGAGATAGGTACCGGTGCCAACCTGCCCCGTGACGAGCCGATCGCGATAGGCGTGCGTGATGATGAAGCCGGAAAGAACATAGAAGAAGGACACCCCGCAAAATCCCTGATGGAGGAACAGCGCGTAAGTTTCGCGCACCACCGGATTGGCATTCGCTCCCAGAAATTCGAGATGGGACAGCATCACCATCAGAGCAGCGAGGAATCGCAATGCCGTAAGCTGGCGGATCGTCTCCGGCCGCGATGCGTCGCGCGCCTCCATTAGGTTCAGGCCGGCGCTACCCATCTCAGGCCGATGCCGGCAGGAGTATCTCGAGATAGCGTTCCGCCGAGTGCCTGGTGGTGAACTGCGTCAGCCAGCTCTGGGCAACCGGCGGTGGCCGGCGATCGAGCAGCGCGAGCATCGCATCGCGCATGCGTATTGCATCTCCTACGGGGACGAGGGTGCCGAACCGGCCGCCATCCAGCGCCTCCGCGGGCCCGGATGGGCAATCCGTGGCGATCACCGGAGTACCAACTGCCATGGCCTCGATCACGACATTGGCGAGGCTCTCGAAATCCGAGGACAATACGAGCAGGTTTGCCTTCGCCACATAGGCATGGGGGTTGGCGGCGAAGCCTGGCATCGCGACATCGCCTTCCAGGCCAAGATCGGCGACGAGCGCGGTCAACATATCCCGCTCCGACCCGTCGCCGAGGATCAACAGGCGGCATCGGATCTTGTCCCCGACCGCCGCAAAGGCGCGTATCAGCAGGCTGAAATTCTTCTGCGGCTCCAGGCGCCCGACTGCGATCACCACGGGTATTTCAGGCTCGGCGAACCAGGGATGATCGACGGCCTCGCGCGATTGATGGATCAGGGCATCGCTGACGATCGGATTGTAGATCGAGGCAACCTTTTCCGGCGGAATCCGGATTACCCGCGCAAGGTCTTCCGCCGTTCCGCGCGAAACCGCCACGATCGAATCGGCGAAGGGATAAAGACGACGAGCGAGCGGAAAGAACCAGTAGCGCGCCTGCCAGGGTTTCGGCCCCACCACATCGACCGATGGGAAGCAATGCTCGGTCAGCATCAGATGGAATCGGAATCCTGCGATCCAACGCACCGCAACGGCATAGAGATTGGGAAAGCCGAAACTGGCGCACATCACGGCGACAGGCCGCCTGCGCCGCAGATAGGCGCGGAGCTTGAACAATCGGGACAGCGGATCGCGCGCATTGAGCACGACATAATCCACGCCCTCGGGGATGAGCGGACGGAATGGCGAGAAAGGGTTGTCCAAGTCTACGACGATCGTCGGACTGATCCCGGCACGCAGGAATTCCTCGGCGAGATTGAATACGACCCGATCGACACCGCCATTGTGAAGCTGGCGCGTGTAGAAGACGATATCGGTACGAGCCGGTCGGACATATCGGGTTGTCATGTTGCTCATCGCCCCGTGAATACCGGGGCCTGGGCCTGGGCCTGGGCACGCCGCAGGTGGAATTCGCGTGGTGCCGGGCGTATCTCGGCCCGCCTGACCTTCCCCTCCACAGGAACGGATGCTTCGCGCAGAATGGCGAGTACATCCCGTGCCTTAGCGTCCCATCCGAGATTCTCGCGTTCGAGAAACTGACGGCCTGCGCATCCCATCCGGCGCCGCAGGTCGCCTGATACCGCCAGCCGACGCATCGCGGTGGTCAATCCGGCGACCAGAGCCGATTCCGATACAGGATCGATCAGAATCGCACATTCCCGCGAAGAATATTGCGCCGCGCCTCCCCATTTCACGCCGATCACCGGCAGGCCTGTCGCCATGGCCTCCATCATCGCCATGCCGCCGCATTCGCGAAGCGAGGGGGTAACGAACACGTCAGCTTTGCGGAGCAGGTCTACATATCCTTCGATTGGCAGACGACCGTGCAGCGTGACACAGTGCTGAAGTCCTTCTCGCACGATCTGGGCGGATATTGCGTCGAACAGTTCCCCATCACCGACCAGATCGAGCCGAACGCCACCGGCGCGGGCCAGCGGTCCAAAGGCACGGACCAGCAGAGCGATCCCCTTCCAGTCCACGAAGCGACTGCAGAAAATGAAGGAGACAGGCCCGCCAGGCGTGATCTCGCGCTGTTCAGGGCGCCATCGCACAAGATCCACGCCGCTTTCACGCAGCACATGGATCCGCCCCGTGACACCGGACGGAAGCGCATCGCGCGTTTGCTGGTTCGCCACGATCAGTGCTGCCGCACGCAGCTTTCCCGGGATAAACCGGTGGAGCCAGCCGGCAGCGCGCCGGGTTGCGCGGATCACGAAACGTACGCCAATCGAATCCATCGTTCGAAAGCCGGGCGGAAGATCCATCCCGCCGCTCATTGGCCCGATGACCACCGGTACGCCGAGCCCGTGCATGGCGCTGATCGCCGTCGCCGCGATAGGCGCTGGCTGGAATACGATTTCCTTGCTGAAGCCGGCGACGATCTCGCGCGCCATCGCACGCATACGCAATTGGGTCAGGACATGGATAAGCTGGTTCAGCACCAGATCGCCGATCCGATGCGGAAGCCAGCTGCTCATGGCGAACAGCATCGCCTGCAACCGCGAATCCTCGACGAAACGGATGCGTGCGAACATTTCCGCTGGCAGATCCTGGCGCAGGCTCTCCCGGACACGCGCGTGGCAAAGAGCATGCACGTCGTGCCCGTCGGCGAGGAACTGATGGAGATAGTGATACGGAACGAGCGTTTCGCCACTCATCTGCAATGAAATATTCTCGGCGACGAGCAGTATCCGCATCCGCGTGCATTTCGGTGCCGGTCCGTTGGAAACCGTTTCACTCATCGGCTGACCCCATATTCCCGGCCGCGCCCTGCGCGTGTACCCGTGGGCAAAAGGATAGCGCAGACCCGGCCTCCTCCCCACTCCTCGCAATCGGTACGCAATTTTCGCAACGAGAAAGGGGCCACGGTCAATCAATCGGCAAAGATCGGGATATCTGAGGCCGGGCCATCCGCCGACAATTCCCCGCAAATGCATCGGGATGAAGGTTCGGCCAACCTCCTGGCGCGCGATCGTCGATGTCGGAGGGCTGCAATTGCTACCGTCTCGAAGCTCAATCCACACAGCCCGCGGTCCGCTGCAGTGATGTTGCGCGTAGCGGCAGCAGAGACACACCCCGCGCCGCCTCGTTCGACGCCGAAGGCTGCCGTTGCCAGGATCGCCTATCTCACCAACGTCTATCCCAAAGTGAGTCACAGCTTCATCCGCGAGGAAATCCAGGCGATGGAGCGAGGTGGGTTCCGAATATTGCGACTGACAGTGCGCAAGCCACGCGACCCGCTTCCCGACGCGATGGACCGCCTGGAGGCGGCCCGGACAATCGCCCTGCTCGACGCCAGCGCGGCGACTTTCGCGCGGTCGGTCGCTTCGCGCCTGGCCAAACACCCGAAGGCTTTTCTCACGACGCTCTGGCTGGCGATTTCCATGGGACGGCGCGGAGTGCCAGGGATAGTCAGGAACCTGGCCTATTTCGTCGAAGCCTGCCTGCTCAGCGACATGCTTGAACGAGAAGGCATTCGACACGTCCATGTTCACTTCGGGACCAATCCAGCATCGGTCGCATTACTGGCGCGTCGATTGGGCGGTCCGACCTATAGCCTGACGGTTCACGGCCCCGACGAGTTCGATGCGCCCGGCGCACTGCATCTGCGCGAGAAGATCACAGGCTCCAGTTTCGTGGTGGCGATCTCATATCATGGTCGCGGCCAGCTGCTTCGCTGGTCGGACATCGCCGACTGGCCGAAGATAGCCGTGGTACGCTGCGGTATATCTCCCTGCTTTTTTCATCGTTCCGACCTGGGGCTCACCTCGATGACGCTGATCTGCGTCGCGCGGTTGAACGCCCAGAAAGGAATCCCGATACTCCTCGAGGCCGCCGCGATCGTCGCGCGCTCACATCCCTTCCAACTACACATCGTCGGCGACGGCGAGATGCGCGGCGAGGTGGAGACCGAGATCAAAGCTCGCGGCCTTGGCGACAGGGTACGCCTGCTTGGCTGGCAGAGCGCGGACAGCGTCCGTCGCGAGATCGAGAACGGGCGCGCGTTGGTCGTGCCGAGCTTCGCGGAAGGGCTGCCGGTAGTGATCATGGAAGCGTTCGCACTGGGCCGGCCGGTCATCGCGACAACGATCGCCGGCATTCCCGAACTGGTGAACGCCGGGAACGGCTGGCTCGTACCTTCCGGTTCAGCGGAAGCGCTCGCCGATGCAATGCGCGAAGCCCTGATGGCGCGTTCGGACGACCTGCGGAAGAAAGCAGCGCTCGGCAGGGAGCGGGTGGCCGAGCAGCATGATATTAATGCGAACACGGCGGTGCTGTCGGGGCTGATGCAGCCGCTGGCGAGCGCGCCATGATCGCGATACTTGCCTGGTCAGCGGCGATGATCGCCACGATACCGAGCTTCGTGCTTTCATGCGAGCTGATCGCGGGCGTTGCACGGAACCGTGCTCGTACCCGCCATCTCCCGCCACGTCCGCCAATCGCGATCCTGATGCCGGCCCATGATGAAGCGGCAGGGATCGCCCGGCCCCTTTCCCTGATCCGCCAACAATTGCGCGCCGGCGACCGCCTGGTGGTCATCGCCGACAATTGTTCGGACGACACGGCAAAAGTGGCAAGACGCGCAGGCGCGGAGGTCGTCGAGCGCACCAACCCCGCCCGAGGCAAGGCCTATGCTCTCGCATATGGACGCGAAGCGATCCGCACCATGCGGCCCGCAGTCGTCCTGGTTATCGATGCCGACTGCGAACCCGCTCCTCACGCGATCGCGACTCTGGTCGCATCGGTTCGCGCGCAGGACGCCGTCGTGCAGGCAGGATATCTGCTGGAATGCTCAGCCAAGGCGTCTCCGCTGGTGCGGATTTCAACCTTCGCGTTCCTGATCAAGAACTTCGTTCGCCAACGCGGCCTGCAACGGCTCTGCGGCACGGCGCTGTTGCAAGGAAGCGGCATGGGTTTCCCGTGGCGGATATTCGAGGATGCGCCACTACAAACCACCTCGCTGGTCGAAGATATGGAGCTTGGGCTGGAACTGGCCCTTCTCGGTCACCGCATCCACTTCGAGCCGCGGGCGCGTTTCGTGAGCACCGCCAGCTCGCAGCGTGCGACGCTATCGCAACGTACCCGCTGGGAGCATGGTGCGCTTGGAATAGCTGCGAAATTCATCCCGCGACTCCTCGTCGCGGGCATGGCCCCTCGGCCTGGGCTGATTGTACTCGCCGCGGATCTGACAGTGCCGCCACTCGCGCTGTTCATCACGCTGCAGAGCTGCATCGCGGCAATGCTTCTGCTTGTCAGCCCAACCATGGGCACCCGCGGTCCGGCGGAGCTGCAGATCGCGGCATTCGCGCTCACCCTGTTCGCACTGGCATTGAGCTGGGCCGGGTTCGGACGGCTGCTCGTGCCGATACGCACACTGCCTAGCATCACCGCATATATGGTTTGGAAGCTACCGATCTACGTCGGCTATCTGTTCCACCGCCAGCGTCACTGGGTTCGTACGGACCGGACGCCATGAAAGCCAAATCCTCACCCACTCCGACTTGGCACCCGCCGTCGATCAAAACATGGCCGCCGAGCAAGGTCGGCGTGGTCGTGATTGGACGCAATGAAGCTTCCCGATTGGCCGAATGCCTAGCCAGCGTGACGCGGATCGCGCGCGCAGTCGTATACGTCGATTCGGGTTCCACGGATGGCAGCATCGCGCTGGCCGAACGATGCGGCACGCATACGATCGAGCTGAGCTCCGACCTTCCATTCAGTGCCGCGAGAGCTCGCAATGCCGGCGCAGACTGGTTGCGCGCCCATGTTGAGGGTCTCGAATATATCCAGTTCCTCGACGGGGATTGCCTTCTCGAACCCGAATGGATGGCCACCGCGCTGGCGTTCATGACGGATACCCCCGATGCGGCGGCACTCTGTGGCCGGCGCCGCGAACGCTATCCGGAGGCGAGCTGGTATAACCGGTTGTGTGATATTGAATGGGATACGCCGGTCGGGATCGTCTCCACCTGTGGGGGCGACGCGCTGATGCGTCTTGCCGCACTAGACGACGTGGGGGGGTTCGCCCCGGAACTCATCGCCGGAGAGGAGCCTGACCTGTGCCACCGCTTCCGTCGGGCCGGTTGGACGATCCACCGGCTCGATCGCGACATGTCATGCCACGACGCGGCGATGATGCGCTTCGGCCAATGGTGGCAACGCAACAGACGCAGTGGTTACGCCATGGCCGAAGGGCTTGCCCGACGCGGACGTGAGGATCCAGGCCTCATTCGCACCGTACTCAGCAACCTCCTCTGGTCGTTGCCGGTCGCCTGGCCATTCTGGCCAATCCTGTGGCTTCTTGTCATGCGGAGGCGCGGCGCCCTCTACGCGAGTTTCGTGGTCCTGGGGAAATTGCCCCATCTGCAGGGACAGCTCGACTTCTGGAAACATCCACCGACACGCTTGCGGACACTTATCGAGTATAAATAGGGCGCCATCCCGTATTGCCTCCGATCGACATGGGCTCCTCCAATTACCCCGGGAGAATCCACCACGTATTCGATCAAATTGCTCCGGAAAATCCCGAATCCTACAAGCATTTGGAATAGTCACAGATCATTCTCTACGCTTCCGGATTCTGCCGGGACGATGCCATCAGGGGGAACCAGGATGTCGACGGCGCATGGCTGGCGAAGTTTGTTCGCTTTCCTCTTGGTGATGGTCCAGACCGTTTCGGCGAACGAAGCTGCAGCTCGCCGGATCATCGACGATCAACTGCCGCCATCGGTCTGCAGCACCCTCCCGGTCGCAGCGACCCAGGGCATCCCGCTACAAGATGCATGGGTCACGCCACCAACACTTCAACCCGCCCTTCTCGAAAACGCCACTCCACCGACATCGGCCACCCTCCCCACGCCGGAGGACGAAAATGCCTCCTGGAACAGCGCCTATATGAGCGGTGGGGCCTTTCTGGCCTGCGCGATCATAATCGGTTTCCAGCGCCGGCGGCGTCTTCCAGTGAAAGTGGTATTGTCATGAGCGCGCAACGCGATTGCGTCCTCATCGGCGCGGAATCGCTCCTCATCGAATGCGGTGTCATGCTGCTGGAACGCGGCCACCGGATATCGGCGATCGTTAGCGAGCAGTCATCGGTGCGGAACTGGGCGGCGGAACGCGGCATCCGCGTGTTGGCCAGCCCTGCGGAGTTGCCATCGGCTGATATTGCGCCATTCGACATTCTCTTCAGCATTACCAACATGTCGGTTCTGGAAGCGGATGTCCTGGCACTTCCAAGGCGCGCCGCGATCAATTTCCACGACGGCCCGCTACCCGAATATGCCGGGCTCAATACGCCCGTCCAGGCATTGCTGAATGGCGAACAGCGCCACGCTATCACTTGGCACCTGATGACCGAGCAGGTCGATGGCGGGGATATTCTGGTCGAAAGGGCCTTTGCCATCGACCCCGACGAGACCGCATTCTCGATCAACACCAAATGTTTCGGTGCTGCGATAGAGAGCTTCACCGAAGTCCTGCACAGGATCGCGGAGGAACGCATCGAAGGATCGCCGCAAGCTGCGCGAAGCGGACGATATTATCGCAAGAGGGATCGTCCAGATTGTGCGACCACGATCCGCTGGAACAGCCCTGCGCAGGCGATTGGCCACTTCGTACGTTCGCTCGATTTCGGCGGGCACTATAATCCGCTCGGCCTTCCCAAAGCGTTCATTGCCGGCACACTGACTCTGGTGCGTGCTTTACGGATCGAGGCCACGCGCTCCGGTGCGATGCCGGGCACGATATGCGGGATCACGTCCGACGGAATCACCGTGGCGACAGCCACCAACGACATCACACTCACCAACCTCGCCAATCTCGGCGGGGATCCGATATTGCCTTTCGCGCTTCCTCTCAATGTCGGGGACAGGTTGGACCACATCGACCTGGAGAGGGCGAGGACGGTGACGGCAATCGACGGCGCGGTCGCCCGTCACGAGCACTATTGGCGAGCCAGACTGGCGACGCTCTCGGCACTGCGGCTTCCTGTGATCCGGCCGGCAAATTCATTCGTTGCCGAAACGAAGGCACGCGACATCGTCGATCTGCTTCGATCGTCCGAGCCCAACCGGGCAAAGACCGCCGCCACCGCGTTGATCGCCTACCTTGCAAGGGTAGCGGACAAATCGGAGTTCGACGTCGGCTTCGCTTCGCCGGTCCTCATCGCGCAATATGGGTCCGCGACGGACTGGTTCTCGCAACAGGTGCCGTTGCGGGCGAAGGTGGATTTCGGAAGCGGACTGGAGGCCCTAAAGAACGCACTCAGCGCCGAGATGCGCGAAATTCATCGACGGATCGGATTCACGGCGGATCTCGTCGCGCGCGATCCGGATCTGGTAGCCCCCCTGTTCATTCCCTCCGGCACGGCCCTGCCTGTGTCGATCATCATCGTCGATGACCTGATCGACACGCCGCAAATCCCGGGCGCGGAATTGGTCGTCGCGATACGCGCTGACGGGGGAGCGACCGCGTGGATCTACGATCCGGCGCGGCTCGACCCCGCCATCGCCACCTTGCTGCAGCATGGCTTCCTGACACTGCTGGAGGCAGCAGAACAAGCTCCCGACATGGCACTCGGCGAGCTGCCGGTCTTCGATGAAGCAACACGAGTCCAGGTGCTGGAGGACTGGAATGCGACAGCGCAGAAAGGAATCGCCGATGGCTGCATCCACGATCTGTTCGAACGCCAGGCGAGGCTGACCCCCGATAAACCGGCAATCACCTGTCGGGGCGAGACACTGAGTTATGCCGAGCTCGATTTCCGTTCGAACAAGCTCGCCTGGTATCTGCAATCGCTCGACGTCGGTCCTGACACCCTGGTCGGCCTGCACATCGATCGATCGATCGACATGGTGGTGGCGCTCATCGCCATCCATCGCGCTGGCGCGGCCTATCTGCCGCTAGACCCGGAATATCCGACTGCTCGCCTGCGCTACATGATCGAGGATTCCGCCGTCCGGTTGATCGTCACCAAGGCGAAGCTGGCTGACCGCGTCCGCAACCTTGGCGCCCGCATCGTCTCGCTCGATACCGATCACGCGCTGATCGACGCGCAACGCAGCCTCACCATTGCCGGCGGCGCGCGGCCCAACAACCTAGCTTACGTGATCTACACCTCCGGTTCGACGGGCCAGCCCAAGGGGGTGATGGTCGAGCACCGCAACGTGGTCAATTTCTTCGCCGGCATGGATCGCAAGATCGAGGCCGGGGGAACCTGGCTGGCGGTGACGAGCCTCAACTTCGACATATCGGTCCTGGAACTCTACTGGACCCTCACCTGCGGATGCCATGTCGTGATCGCCACAGGCGAAACCGGCGCCGCACAGTCTCCCGCCAGGGCATCAGCCAAGCCAGTCGAGTTCAGTCTGTCCTATTTCGCCAGCGCCGATAGCGGCGGCGTCGCGGAGCAGTACCGCCTTTTGCTGGAAGGCGCGAAATTCGGGGATCGCAACGGCTTCGCTGCGATCTGGACGCCGGAACGCCATTTCCACGCCTTTGGCGGCCTTTATCCCAATCCATCGGTCGCCAGTGCCGCGATAGCGGCAGTCACGCAGCGTATCGAGATACGCGGTGGCAGCGTTGTGCTCCCGCTCCACCATCCGGTCCGCGTGGCCGAGGAATGGTCCCTTGTCGACAATCTTTCGGGTGGCCGGGTGGGCATCGCCTTCGCATCCGGGTGGCAGCCGAATGATTTCCTCCTGCGGCCCGAGAATTTCGCCGACAAGGCGGGGGCCCTCATGCGCGGCATCGATACGGTCCGCCGGCTCTGGCGTGGCGAAAGCTGTGCGTTTCCGGGGCCGGCGGGCGACGACGTTTTGGTGACGATCTACCCTCGTCCGATTCAACCGGAACTGCCGTTCTGGATCACCTCAGCCGGCAATCCAGAGACATTCGCCGCTGCGGGAAAGGTCGGCGCGCGCGTCCTTACCCATCTCCTCGGACAAAGCGTGGCCGAGGTCGGCAAGAAGCTTGCCGCCTATCGCCAGGCGTGGCGGGAGGCGGGGCATGCAGGCGCAGGTCACGTGACGATGATGCTGCACAGCTTCGTTGGCCCGGACGCCGACATTGTGCGCGAGACGGTCCGCGCGCCGATGATTGCCTATCTGCGAACCTCTACCGGGCTGGTGAAGCAGCATGCCTGGTCGTTCCCCGCATTCAAGCAGCGGCCGGGCATGAACGGATCGAGCGCCCAGGCGGATCTCGACAGCCTGAGCGATGCCGAGATGGACCAACTCCATGAGCATGCTTTTGATCGCTACTACGAGGCCAGCGGCCTTTTCGGTACGCCCGAACATTGCCTGGGAATCGTACGAGACCTGCAGGACGTCGGCGTCGACGAGATCGCCTGCCTGATCGATTTCGGTGTGCCCGCCGAACAAGTGCTGGCGCATCTGCCGCATCTCAATACCCTCCGCGAACTTTCCCAGCGCATACCGACGAACCGGCCAGAGCCGGCAGGGGCGCCTGCGTCGATCGGTGATCTCCTGATCCGATACGATGTGACCCACCTGCAGTGCACCCCTTCCATGGCGCAAATGCTGACGGCGGATCGTGGTGCGCATGCGGGCCTGGCCAGATTGAAGCAGCTGATGGTCGGAGGCGAGGCCTTCCCGCCAGCACTGGCCCGCGACCTTGCTCACCTGGTCGGCGGCCAGGTGCTGAACATGTACGGCCCAACCGAGACCACGATCTGGTCCGCGGTCCATCGAATAGAGGATGAGGGGTCAACCATCCCCCTCGGCCGGCCGTTGGCGAACCAGCAGGTCTATATACTGGACAGCCGCCAGCGGCCGGTTCAACCCGGCATTCCAGGCGAAATCGTGATCGGCGGAAACGGTGTGGTCCGTGGCTATCATGAACGCGCCGAGCTCACGGCCGAACGCTTTCTACCCGGCCCCTTCAAGTCAGGCGAGCGCGTCTATCGCACCGGCGACCTGGGCCGGCATCGGTCCGACGGCACCATCGAATTCCTGGGCCGTCTCGACCATCAGGTGAAGCTGCGGGGGCACCGCATCGAACTCGGTGAGATCGAGGCCGCTCTGTCGGGCCATGCCGACATCGCCGAAGCCATTGTCTGCTGCCGCGAGGACGCGCCAGGCGATGTCCGGCTGGTTGCCTATTATGCGCCGGTTCCATCCAGAAACCCCTCGGAAACCGCACTGCGCGCCGATCTGGCCGCACAGCTGCCCGGAATCATGGTTCCTTCGCATTTCATGGCGATGACGGCGCTTCCGCGGATGCCGAACGGCAAGCTCGACCGAAACGCCCTCCCCAAACCCGGTGAAGCAGCCGGGGCCGCGATTTCCGACTCCATCGCCCCCCCCCGAAACGGCCTGGAGAAGGAAATCGCGGCAATCTGGTGCGATGTCCTGAAGCTACCCTCTGTCGGAATCCGCGACAATTTCTTCGATCTTGGCGGGCATTCGCTGCTGGCCGTCCAGGTGCATAGACGGCTGCAGGGGGCATCGGCCCGCGAGCCGTCGATCACCGATATCTTCCGCTTCCCGACCATCGAGGCGCTTAGCCATCACCTTCTGGCAACCGTCGAGGACGACAGCGCGATGCGGCATGCACATAGCCGCGCCGAAGGCCGCAAGGCCGCAAGGCAACGGCGCCACCCGGGAGCGCAGATCCCCTTCGACATGGCAAGGGAGGGGTAGCGGAATGCTGCAGCAGAGCAACAGGACGACCGAGTCCTTCCCAGGCGGCGCCTATGACGGTGACATTGCAATCGTCGGTCTCGCCTGTCGTTTCGCGGGCGCGCGGGAGGCCCAGGAATATTGGTCGAACCTGCGCGCAGGTGTTGAATCGATCGTCCCGTATTCAGATGCTGCGCTGATCGAGGCCGGCGTCGATCCCGGGCTGTTGAAGCGGTCCGACTATGTGAAGGCGGGCGCCGCGTTGCCGGATATGGAGCGCTTCGACGCGGCGCTTTTCGGGCTTAGCCCGCGCGACGCAGCGATCATGGATCCGCAGCATCGCCATTTTCTGCAATGCGCTTGGGCTGCGTTCGAGAATGCTGGATACGATCCCGGCGCCTTTGCCGGCGCCGTCGGTGTCTTCGCCGGCTCGGGCCACAATGCGTATCTGCACTACAACCTGCTCGGCAATCGCAGGCTGGTCCGCGAAGTTGGCCTGTTCCTGTTGCGCCACACCGGGAACGACAAGGATTTCCTGACCACACGCCTGTCGTACCTGCTCGATCTCAAGGGGCCGAGCGTGAGCGTTCAGACCGCTTGCTCGACCTCGCTCGTAGCTGTCCATATGGCAGCGCAGAGCCTGCTGAACGGCGAATGCGACATGGCACTCGCGGGCGGCGTATCGATCGACCTGCCACATGGCCAGGGCTACCTCTATCAGGAGGGAGAAATCCTCGCGCCGGACGGTCATTGCCGGGCATTCGACGCACAGGCGCAAGGAACGGTGTTCGGAAGCGGCGTCGGCGCGGTGATATTGCGTCGGCTCGCCGATGCGATCGACGACCGCGATCATATCTATGCGGTCATCAAGGGCTCGGCGGTCAACAATGATGGCGCGGGGAAGGTCGGCTATCTGGCACCGGGTGTAGATGGGCAGGCGCACGCAATCATCGAGGCACTGGGGGTCGCCGGGACAGACGCCCGGACGATCGGCTATGTAGAGGCGCACGGCACGGGCACGCCCGTCGGGGATCCGATTGAGATCGCAGCGCTGACCCAAGCCTATCGCCTGGACACGCGCGATACCGGCTACTGCGCAATCGGATCAGTGAAACCCAATATCGGGCATACCGATACCGCTGCCGGCGTCGCCAGCCTGATCAAGGTCGCCCTATCCCTCGAGCATGGTGAAATACCACCATCGCTGCATCATGATACGGACAATCCGGCATGTGATTTCGCTCGGACACCCTTCTTCGTCAACGCGGCGCTGCGCCCCTGGCCCCGCCGCGCCGGTGCACCGCGACGCGCGGGCATCAACTCCCTCGGAGTCGGCGGAACCAACGCGCATGTCGTGCTCGAGGAAGCGCCGGTCGCGGGTCGCCGTGCCCCGTCTCGCCCGCGCCAGCTCATCGCGCTTTCCGCAAGCTCGTCCACCGCGCTCGATGCCAATTGCGCCGCACTGGCGACATATCTGGAAAGCCATCCCGATACTGAACTGGCAGACGCCGCCTATACGCTGACCACTGGCCGCCGGCACCTGCCACACCGACGTATCCTGGTCGCCGCCGATGCGCATGAGGCGGCCCGCTTGCTGCGCGATCGGCCCGCAGAACGGGTCTTCACCAGCTCATGCACCATCCCCGGTCGCCCGGTCGCCTTCCTGTTCGCCGGCGGCGGCGCACAGCATGTCGGCATGGCGCGCGAACTGTACGCCAGCGAAACCATATTTGCAGATGCGATCGACGAATGCCTCGCAACGCTCGCACGTTTCCATGACACTGATTTCCGTGCCCTGCTCTATCCGGAAACGGAGGCCGTTCGGCATGCGATGCAGGCAATCGAGCAGCCGTCGGTGGCCTTGCCCCTGCTGTTCGCCATCCAGGTTGCCCTGACCCGCCTCTGGGTGGACTGGGGCGTCCGGCCTGCCAGCATGATCGGCCATAGCATGGGCGAATATGTCGCCGCCCACCTGTCCGGGGTGTTCGATCTCGAAGATGCGCTTCGGATCGTGAGCGAACGCGGCCGCCTGTTCGAAACCCTGCCTCCTGGCGCGATGCTCAGCGTCCCCTTGGACGAGGCCGAATTACGGGCGCTGCTACCGACAGATCTGTCGGTCGCCGCCATCAACGGTCGCAAACTCACGGTTGCGTCCGGCCCCGCATCCTCGATCGAACAGTTGCGAACCACACTGGCGGAGCGGGAGATCGAAGCCCGGCAGATTCCGATTTCTGTCGCGGCACATTCGCCCATGCTCGACCCGATCCTGGAGGAATTCCGGACATTTCTGCATACGGTCAAGTTCAGCACCCCACGCCTGCCCTTCGTCTCCAACCTGACCGGCGAATGGATCCGCGCCGAGGAAGCAAGCGACCCGGAATATTGGGTGCGCCATCTGCGCGAGCCGGTACGCTTCACCGATGGTCTGAGCTGCCTGCTCGAAGAGCGCGATATCGTCTTGCTCGAGGTCGGCCCCGGACGCGTGCTGTCGGGTCTCGCGCGCCAGCACGCGGGACACGCAGCGGCCGGCGCAATATTCAATAGCTTGCCACATTCCGACGACCCGACATCGGACCTGGACCATATGCTCGCCGTCGCAGGGAGGCTCTGGGCCAACGGCGTGCCGGTCGACTGGCACGGCTATTGGCGGCGCGAGCGCCGTAACCGTATCCCGCTGCCAAGCTATCGCTTCGACACCCGGCGACACTGGATCGAACCGGCGGCAACCGACTTGCGGGAACATCCCGATCCGGACGAACCGCTCGAACGACGCCCCGATCCTGCCGACTGGCTCTTCGAACCGATCTGGTCGCGCCGGTCGGCTCCGCCATTTGATATAGCCGGAGAGACGGCGCTCATCTTCGCCGACCGGACCGGACTGGGCGACGCGCTGGCGAGCAGGTTGCGCGCACGCGGACGGGATGTCGCGCTGGTCCGACCGGGGAAGCGTTTCCACATCTGCAAGACCGGCGAGTTCACGCTCGATCCTGGCAATCCCGGCGATTACCGCGCACTCGTGGCGCATCTGGCAGCGCGCGGCCGGATGCCGGACGATATCTGCCACCTCTGGCTGGTAACCGGCAATCGCCGTCGCAAAACCTTTCCGCGTGCCGATACAGCGACGCAGGAATTGGGGCTGCATAGCCTGCTTCATCTCGCTCAGGCGCTCGGCGAGAATGACCCGGAGGGAGCACTTCGCCTGCTGGCGGTTTCCGATGGCATGCAGCGCGTCGCAGACGAGCCCGTGCCGTTCCCCGAAAAGGCAACGGTGCTGGGGCTGGTACGCGTGATCCCGCGGGAATTCCCGAACATTCGCGCCCGCAGTATCGACATTGCCCCCTCGCAATCCCCAGCGCTATGCGGGAGGTTGGCCGATCTGCTGGCCGCCGAACTCGGCGCGAGCGACGAGGCCGAAGCGGTTGCCTATCGCGCCTTGGAACGCTGGGTCCAGACGTTCGAGCCGGCCCATTCGCCGGCCTCCACCGGATGCGATATCCTCCCGAACGGCATCTATCTGATCACCGGTGGGCTCGGCGGCATCGGCCTGACTTTGGCACGCCATCTCGGTGAACGCTTCGGTGCACGGCTGGCGCTCGTCGGCCGCTCTCCGCTGCCGGCGCGCACAGAGTGGGCCGGGCTTCTCGCGGCCTTGCCACTCGACGATCCCCGGAGCCTGAAGCTTCGTCAATTGCTGGCGATCGAGGCCGCCGGAGGCAGGGTATTGTACATCACGGCGGACGTTTGCGATGCGGGCGCGATGCGAAGCGTCGTTCGCACGGTCCGCAGGCAGTTCGGGCCGATCAACGGCGTGTTCCACACTGCAGGATGCCTCGACGATGGCGTCATCCAGCTGAAGACACCGGCTGCTGTGAACGCCGTACTCGCACCCAAATTGCGCGGCACTTTTGCGCTCGAACGCGCCCTGGTACGCGAGCGTCCGGATTTTCTGATGCTGTTCTCCTCGGTCAGCGCCTTCGCAGGGCTTCCCGGTCAGGTGGACTATGCAGCCGCCAATGCCTTTCTCGACGCCTTTGCCCAGTCGCGCAGCCGGGACGGGCATATGCGGGTGGTTTCGGTTGGCTGGAGCCAATGGCGGGAAGTCGGCATGGCGGCAGCGCAGGCACGCCCTTCAGAAGCCGAGCCGGGCCCGCTGCCAACGGAATCGGCGGCACCGATCGACCACCCCCTGCTCACGGAGGGACATCGGCTGTCGGACGATTCCCACGTCTTCTCAGGCCTGCTTTCTCCCGACACGCACTGGCTGCTCGACGAGCATCGCCTTGCCAGCGGTCAGGCCCTGATCCCGGGAACCGGTTTCCTCGAGCTCGTACGTGCCGCCTACAGTACAATCGCGGGTGATTCCGCAATTCTTCACGACGCCGTCTTTCTCGCGCCTTTCACCGTAGCCGATGGTGCCACACATGCGATACGGGTGCATTTGGATCGCCGCAACGCCACCGAATGGACGTTCCGTATTCTTGGAAGGGCTCTGGACCAGGAGTCGGAGCCCGGATGGCTCGAGCATGTGCGGGGCGTCATCGGCGCACTCGAGGCGGATGTCCCTCCAGCGATCGACCTTGCTGCCATCGCCGCGCGGTGTATCGAGGGTGCCATCCCCGTCGCGGCCATCCGGAACCCACCACATCTTCGCTTCGGTCCACGCTGGCAAAATGTGGATTCGGCACAGCGTGGCGTTGGAGAGGCACTGATCGCACTCAGATTGCCGGAAGCATTCCGTGACGATCTCCGTTCGATGGCGCTACATCCCGCACTGCTCGATTTGGCCACGGCGGGCGCGCAGGCGCTGATTCCGGGGAATGGAGCGCAGGACGGCTTCTTCGTACCCGCGTCCTACGGATATCTCCGGCTCCATGCCCCGCTGACCGATAGCATCGTCAGCCACATCCGCCTGCGCGCCGACAGCGAAGGCAATGACGCGCTTGCCGTCTTCGACGTCGTCATCTCCGATCCGGCGGGAAAAGTGCTGGTCGAGATAAATGAATTCACGATGCTCAGGCTTGGTGACACCTCGGCTCTCCGCAGGCCGAGCTCCCCGCCCGCCCCGCCCAAGCCGATCGCGACGGCGAACAACCTGATCCATTCCGGTCTGGCCAACGGCCTTCTTCCCATCGAAGGAATGCAATTGATCGAGCGAATACTGGAGGAAAGGACTTGCGCCCACATCGTCGTCTCGCCGCTGGATCTGATGCCAGCGATCGCGCGATTACGGGCTACACGCCCGGCACGCGGCCCAGGCTCCGAAACGCATTCGGGCATGCCGGCGGAAGCGGCGCCGCGTACCGAGGCGGAATACCTGATAGCGCAGCTCTGGGGCGACATGCTCGGTATAGAGCAGGTTGGGCGCGCCGATGATTTCTTCGATCTTGGCGGTCATTCGCTCCTGGCCGTGCAGTTCGTCAATCGTCTCCGCAAACGGACCGGCAAGATGATTCCGCTGGGCGCATTGATGGAGACATCCACCGTCGCGGGGCTGGCTGCACTGTTAGATCCGGAAAGCCCCGCACTCGCTTCCGGACCGACCGGTACCGAATCGCCGACGAGCGTGATACCGCCACCGTCATCTGTCCTGCCCGGCGTGATGCGGATCCGCGCCGGCGGCGGCCACCTGGCGCTCTTCCTTGTCCATGACGGGCTCGGCGAGACGCTGCTCTACCGAAATCTGGCGTTCAAGCTCGACGGCGGACACAGCATCTACGGGCTTGAACCGGAACGCCGTGAGGACGGACAGTATCGCCATGCCGATATTGTCGAAATGGCAGCAGGTCAGGTCGAGCGAGTCCGCGCCATTCAACCCAACGGCCCTTATCTCGTCGCCGGTCTCTGTGCAGGCGGAGTCATCGCCTTTGAAATGGCGCGCCAACTCGAGGACGCCGGTGAAACCGTCGCGTTTGTCGGCATCATCGACGCTGCGGATGTCGAAGCGGCGGAACAGCCCTTCCACATCGCCCGATCACGCATCCAGAGGATTCGCGCGCTGCTTGGCATGGGTGGCACGCCAGGCGATACGCCACGCCGCGCCCTGTTCCCGCTCATCGCGACAATATTGCGCAAGGGAGTCAATTTGCTCGTCTACGAAGTCGGTTCCAGGATCACGCGTCACAGGCAACGACGCGAGGTCGATCGCCTTCGGACAACTGCCTCAGCAAGCGATGCCGCGCCATCTCGCGACCTGGGTTTTCTCGAGCTCTACGAGGTCGCCCATCGCCGGCATCGTCCACAAGGCCTGTTTGCAGGCGGAGATGTGGTACTGTTCAAGGCCACCGCCGGAAATGGCGCGGACGACGACATTCCCTTTTCGGAATTCTATTCCGACCACATCCTGGGTTGGGGCAAGCGGGTCGCGGAAGATGTCGTGATGATCCCGATTCCCGGTGGCCATACGAGCATGCTCCAGGAACCCCATGTGGCGGTGCTCGCCGCGGCCATGCAGGATCGGATCCGCATGGCGCTCGCGCAGCACCAATCCCCCGATGACGGACCAAGATCGCTTCCGGAAGAGCCAATACCCCTGGACCACGAACCAACAATGGCCGCGGAGGCGATGCCATGAGCGATGGGGAGTGCGCGACAGGAGCGGCCACGCCAAGCATGCTCGTCTCGATCGTGAACTACCGCACCGGCGCGCTGGTCGTCGATTGCCTCGCCAGCCTCGAGACCGAGATAGCCGGGATGCCGGGTCTTCGTATCATCGTCATCGACAACGCCTCCGGAGACGATTCTTGCGCACGCATTGAAGCAGCAATCGTCGGCAACGGCTGGTCCGGATGGGCAAAGCTCGTTCGAGCCCCGCGCAATGGCGGTTTTGCCTATGGCAACAACCTTGCGATCGCGGAGGCGGCAAAAGGCTTGGAAGCACCGGAACTGACCTGGTTGTTGAACCCCGATACGCGGGTGGTACCGGGCGCGGCTGCCGCTCTGGCTTCTTTCATGCGGCGCCATCCCAAAGCCGGCATTGCCGGCAGTGGCCTACTCACCGCGGAAGGGATTCCCTGGCCTTACGCCTTCCGTTTCCCGACAATATTGGCCGAAATGGAGCGCGGTCTTCGCCTGGGCATCGCAACCCGGCTGCTGCGCAACCACCAGTTGCTACGGCGCATGGAAGACGTCACCGCACCGGTCGATTGGGTCTCGGGCTCGAGCATGGTGATCCGTAGTGCCGTCTTCGATGGCATCGGCCCGATGGACGAGGCCTATTTTCTATATTTTGAGGAAACCGACTTCTGCCAGCTTGCTCGGAGGGCCGGCTGGGAATGCTGGTACGTTCCGGAGGCCAAGGTCCTCCATCTCGCCGGGGCAAGCACCGGAATCATCGCGGGTCAACCGCGTATCGGCCGCATGCCGGCATATTGGTTCGACTCCCGCAGGCGATATTTCGTCAAGAACCATGGGCGCCTCTACGCCATCGGTGCCGATATCGTATGGGTAGTCTCACATCTCCTCTGGCGCGCACGGCGCCGGCTCCAATCACGACCCGACCCCGATCCACCCCGCCTCCTGCGCGACTTCCTCGCACGGTCCGTATTGTGGTCGGATCGACCGGTGGTGCATTGAGACATGGCCTCGGCAGCATACCTTCTCCCTGTTTCCGACATGGCTCGGATGTGCGAGCTGGAATTGGATGTACCATTCGCTGTTTGGCGCATTGACCTCTCCCAAGCGCCCGATGCGGCGGGCATGGCGACTCTTTCGCAAGCGGAAAGACAACGTGCTGATCGGTTCCGGAAACCGTGCAACGCAAGGCGCTATCTCGCCGCCCATGCCGGCCTGCGCTATGTCCTCGAGGAATATTCCGGGATCGCCGCGGCCGATCAGCGCTTCGTCCACAACGAGCTGGGCAAACCTGTCCTTGAGCAGGTCGCGGATTGGCAGTTCAATCTGAGCTATGCGGGCGACAGCGCCCTGCTGGTCCTCGACTTCGATCGCGCTTTGGGCGTCGATATCGAACTCGACAGGCCGATCGCAGACATCGACGCGCTCGCAATCCTCCATCTGGCGGATCGCGAGCGAGAGGCGCTTTCGCGCCGTTGTCTTGCGGACAGAAGCAGCGCGTTCCTATGCGCATGGACTCGCAAGGAGGCCTGCCTCAAGGCCTGGGGATGCGGGTTGCAACGGGAGCCAGGCGGAATCGAGACGGGCATCGATCCAGTGACGATGGAGCTATCGCATGGCACGGACCCCGCGCTGACGCTGGGATCCTTTCGGATCGAGGACGATCTTATCGGCGCGTGGGCACAAATCTGATCCCCGGACCTCCCGACAATAGCGTTCAATATGCTCCGCGCCCGGTTGCGACCACCCATATCGTCCGTATCAGGATATAGAGATCGAAGCCGAGCGACCACCGTTCGATATAGTCGAGGTCGTGCTTCAACCGGTTGACCAGCTTTTCTTCCGTGTCGGTTTCCCCTCTCCAGCCGCTTACCTGCGCCCAGCCGGTCAACCCCGGCTTCACATTGTGCCGCCTGGCATAGGAGGCAGTGACTTCCGCGAACAGCGTGCCGCCCGCTCGCGTTGAAGGCGCGTGGGGACGCGGGCCCACCAACGACATCTGACCCAGCAGGACGTTGACCAGCTGCGGTAGCTCGTCAAGGCTGGAACGCCGCAACCAGGCGCCCAGACGCGTTACGCGCGGATCGGATTTGCGCACCTGCGTCACATTTTCGCGCACGCAAGTATCTGCGTACATCGTACGGAATTTGAGCACGGAGAAGGAGCGGCAATTGAATCCTTCGCGCGGCTGCCGAAAGAGAATCGGACCTGGTGAATCGATTCTGATGGCTATGGCTATCATAGCCATCAGGGGCGACAGCACGACCAACGCCACGAAAGACAGGAACCGATCCTCCGCAGCTTTCAGGTAGCGCTGCATATCGGTCAGCGGTCGATGCAGCAGTGCCACCAGGGGCAGGCCCGCCATGAACAGGATCTGACGCTGTGCGTCGCCGAGTGGCAAGCGTTCCGGCGCGAGCCGCACCTCGACGGGAGTATAAGTCAACCGCTCTACCACCACTCGCAAGCGATCCTCCTCGGACCAGGGCAAGGCGATGATCACTTCATCGACGATGTCCGCCCGGATCAGCCTGACAAGCTCGTTGATTCCGCCGAGATAAGGCACCGGCAACCCGTTCTCATTGGGCACCTCCTCGTCGCATAGCCCGATCAACGAAAGCGATAGCGTGTCGGTTGTTCTCAAGTGGTGCGCAAGCGCAATACCCTGCGCTCCGGCCCCGAAGATCACCACCACATGATTAAAACTACCCGTCTCACGCAACCAGATCGCGCTTCCGACGAACAGGCACCGACCCGCCGCCAGCATGAGAGCTCCGGTTACAAACCATATGGAAAGCACCTGGATCGACAGCAGATGACGCAGACCCATCGACACCATCACCGCTATCATGAACAAGGTGGCGCTCAGCCAGGCACCAACGACTCGCCGTACGGCTTCCCTGAATACATAAAGGTGATCCGTGTCGTAGGCACCAACGATGTGAGAGGCGCCCAGCAGCAGGCAGGCGGCGGTCGGGCCAAGGCGAAAAATACCCATGCCTGCGGAATCGATGCGAGCCATATCGACCACAATTTCTGTGATTCCAGCCGCGACAATAATAGAACCGAAATCGATCAATTGAATAATGAAGATTACGATTTCTTCTGGAATCGCAATCCTTTTCCCAGCCCTGACGCGTTTCCCAGAGGGTTTTGAGGCATCATGCCACCCGTCGGACACGGCATCGAGTGCTTCGCCTGCGGGATTTCCCTGCAGAGGAAACACCCGATTTCTTGCGGGTGCTAGCTGCTTTTCGGCCATAGGTGAATTTCACCCTTCTTTGGATTCACTGGATGAACGGATCGGCCTTTCCCCACAGGAATCGTCGGTATGCAGGTCGAGAATTCCGAGTTGGATGACATGCGCGATCATATGGGCCCGGTTACGCGTTCGCGTTTTCAGGCGCGCATTCTCTACGTGCCGCTCGACCGTCGATGTTGCGATGCACAAATGGTCCGCGACCTCTTTGGCGGACATGCCCTGGGCAACCAGATTCAAGACTTCCACCTCTCGAACCGTCAGCCTCCATAGTTCTTGAATACGTCTTGCCATTGGTCCTGCCCTTTTTATGGCAGAAGACTCGCATCAATATCGGGATAATTAAATTAGTAGTTATCCAAGTATTACTTAGTAGGTAATTTTACGTACTAAAAATTATTCCAAAATAACAACCATCGTATTTTGATAATTTATAGTGATGAATACATGATTCACTTAATACTTTACCACCGGGCATTTTTAACATACGTTAAATACGTCCGTGGAGTTTTTAGCCGTCCAAGGCGAGCCGGACGGAACGATTGCGGATGGAGGATCAACGCCAAAACGGCGCTGCTTCGTCGCGAGGGGCGCCCCGTAGCGCTTCGGAACGTTTCTTTTGCTCTAGACTGGACAAATCATGAACGACCGCGAAGCGCCAAGCGAGTGGCTGACCGCGAGGGAATTGCAGGTTCTGCAATCCGTCGCACTCGGACTCTCGGCAAAAGAGATTGCCAAGAAACTTCTTATCGCGCCACGGACGGTGGAGCGCCATATCGACCACATTCGGCTAAAGACTCGGACCAGGAACAGATCGCACATGGTTGCATTTGCACTGACCAACGGAATGATCGGCGTTTGATCTTATAAAACTCGAACGAACCGCTGCATGCCGCCTGACGTGCTCCCCAAAACTCCTCCAGTCATAACTGGAGTCCGGGGTTGTCATGGTGCCCTTGGGGGCGGGGTTGCACAACCCGCCTGGCAGCGTCGGCGGGCGTCAGCCCGCCTATCCCTCTATGCGGTCGCACATGGTTGTAGTCGTGGCACCAGCCGCTCAGCACCGAGCGGGCATGGCTCAACGACGCGAACAGCGTCTCGTTCAGGCATTCGTCGCGTATCCCGCTCGAGACAGATGACCGGGATGCCCGCCGACATCGCATGGTCATCACGGCGGTAAGCGCAGCGCGCTCATTGGGCGCAACGATCAGCACCGAGCCGCCTGTGCGCCGTCTCAGCGCTCACTCACAAAACGAGCAAGCGCCCAGACACCGCATTCAAAAACAAAAACTCGCGCGGCAGCGCGAAGTAAGGCCTCGCCAAGCCAGACCAGCAAGGAGAGAGGCCGCGGATCGGGCAGAAATTCCAGGATGGCAAATTGCCAAATAGCCGGCACCGCAAACACCCGACCAAGCGTCACGCTAAGCCACAGTGAGAACCAGCAGCTTCGACCAATGATATCCACTTCCTTGCGTACGTGGGGAACGCTATATCGGTGCGGCAGGTTGGAGTGTGTATGTCCAAGGTCGTTTTCGTGAAGTTCGGCAGCAAGAAGATCGGCCGCTCGCCCAAGTCGGCGACGGTCGGTGAAAAGCGCGTGCGCGACGCCGGGACCGGCAAGTTCACCACGGTCCGGACGATCGAAGGCAGCAGCAAGAGCTTCGGCAAGGACTTGGGTTATGTGTTCGCCAAGAACGTCGCCAAGGCGCGTCGTGAGAACAAGCAGGTAACCGGCACCACCGACCGTGTCCCTGCGAAGGCCTGAGCAGCCTGTATTCCTGATCGTTGCCGGACCGAACGGATCAGGAAAGAGCAGCGTTTATCGCGACGCCGACCTCGAATGGGAGGGCCGGACGGTGTGGATCGTGAATCCGGACCTGCTGGCCGCGCGCATCAGCGAGGTTGAAGAGGTCCCGCTCGGCGAGGCCAATCTGACCGCGGTCCAGCGCATTGAGCAATGGCTCGAGGCTTCGATCTCGGTTCACAAGACGATTGGCGTCGAGACGGTCCTCTCGACCGGCAAATACCAACGGCTCGTCACCCGGGCCAAGGAACTCGGCTTCCTGGTGTGGCTTGTCTATGTGGTGCTCGACAGCCCGGAGCGATCGATCGAGCGCATCAAGCTCCGCGTCGCCAAGGGCGGCCACCATGTCGCCGACGCCGATGTCAGGAAGCGCTATACGCGCTCGCTCAACGAGCAGTTTCCCTGATTCCTCGACCAGGCCGACAAGGCATGGATCTTCGACAATAGCGGGGCCGAGCCCAAGCCGATCGGGGAAAAGGCGGACGACGTGATCGTCCTGGACCAAGACGCTTTGCCGGCGGTCATCGAGGCCATTCAATCCAGCGCGCTCTAGCAACCTGCCTCTTCGCGGCGCGCAGCGAGACGGCAGGAGGTAGCCCGACAGCCTGACAGCCGAAAGCCAATTCGCTGCGCTATAGGGTAGCTTCCCGACGCCAGACCCCAAACCAGAAACTCGCGCGGCAGCGCGACCTAGTTCCCGCGAGCCCCAAACCCCTCCAAAGGCTGGAAGAACGCCAGACAAGGCCGCACCCGAAATCCAAATCCGATCGTTGTCGCAGACGAGAGGAGATGAGGATGGGTATCCTGTTTACGACGGAACGGAGCATGCGCTGCCAGGCAATGCTCGCACGCGATCTCGCGGCAAGCGCAACCGATCCTCGTCGGCGCCGCCAGCAACTCCAGCTCGCCAGCTGGCTCGAGCGCCAGCTGCGGGACAGCTCGGAGCTTTATCTCCTCTGACCAGGCCAAGCCGCGACCCACAGCCCACCTGCACGCCAATGTGCCCTAGTTCTCGAACTGACTCGCGCGCGGAGCCCAAATCAATCCAAAGCATTGACGCGACATGACCTCGATTGCCTTTGTCGGCGCCGGCCCGACGACGATCTATTCGCTGTGCGCGCTGATCAACGCAGCCGACAGGCCAGCCAGCATCACCATATTCGAAGCGCAGCCGCGCGCCGGCCTGGGCACGCCTTATCGCCCGGGTTGGAACGATCCGGCCATGCTGTCGAACATTGCCAGCATCGAGATTCCCGAGATCGAGGAAACGCTGATCGCCTGGCTCGAGCGTCAGCCACGCTCCCGCCTGGTGGGTCTGGGTATCGACCCCGACCAGATCGATGAGCGCAGCTTCTATCCCAGGGTCGCGCTCGGCGAGTATTTCCTCGACCAGTTCAATGCACTGGTTGCGCGCGGCCGGGACAAGGGCATGACGATCGAGATCGTGCCCCATTGCCAGGTAACTGACATCAAGGCCCAACCCCTGCCCCAAGGCCTCCTACTCCACCTGAAGCCATCCCGCGGCGACGCGACCACACGCGGATTCGACCATGTCGTGCTGGCGACCGGACACCAATGGCCGGAAGAGCCCGAAGTGCGCCCAGGCTATTTCCTCAGTCCGTGGCCAGCCACGGCACCTTTATCCGATGCTCGCCTTCTGGGCCGAGGCGCTCAAGCGCGAGGACGTGCTCGACCGGATCGTCGACTTCAAGGCCGAGGACCTGCCGCACTGCAATTTCCAGATGTTCCTACTCGACCAGGACAGCGAGGCGCAGCTCTATCTTGGCGACGATCGTCACGGCTCGGTGTTGTGCGATGTCACCCCCAAGAAGGGCGAGACACGCACGCTGTTCATGGCGCGGCGCGAATGCGAAGCCATTACCGATTACGATCGGCTCTCGGCGGTCGAGCTTGGCCATTGGCCTATCGTCCTAACAGCCTGCCGGTTGCATCGCATGCCGGTGCCGCCGCAACTTTGGCTCGATATCATCGACGCAGTCGCCAAGGACGATGATCGCCCCGTTTCCGCTACGCCCCCTCCATCAAGCGCCCCACAGCCGACACGTAGCCCGATTCCCAGGCGCCGCTGGCGCCCGATGCGGCGGGCAAGCACGAGCCGCCCCGCTGTCGCTGCCGCGGCGCTCGACGATCACGAAATCGCGCGTGCCTGCTCAATGCACATCGCGCTAGGCTACGCCCAAGTCGATTGAGCGCAGCTGCGATTGGTACCGGTCCGGTGCTTGTCAGTTACGCTAAGTTCCTTGCGTCGCCTCCACGTTACGTCGGGCGACACCGCGCGGTGAGCCAAAGCTCAATTACGCTCCTGAAAGGAGCCATTCCGGACTGTCCCCGATAGCAGCTACGACGCACGGGCCCGTTTGATGTCCGCTTTCGGGGGGCAGCCTTGGTACTCCAATGACCGATATTAGGGCGCTTTGCAGACCGGCAGGTCACGCCGGAAGCTGCCCGGCAGATCTTGGGCCGTGAGCCGCCAGGCGGCTTTTGGAGCAGGGCCACACGAAAGCGGACGTCGGGAGTCACTTTGCATCACTTGCTTTGGCCAGCTTGGGTGTCGCAGGTCAGCCGCCGGCCCAAACCATGAAACATTCATTCGGCGAGATTGAGCGCGCTGGCGCTACACTATGCTTTGCCGATCACACGCTCAGACAAATGCATAAGTTCCATGCATTGTGCGCGGATGGAAGTAGCGAGTTGGCGCAAGCGCAGAGCCGCCGCGTCGTCGCCCTCGATCGGTCCGCCATGCTCGGCGAGCCACGCTTCGACGCGCTCCGCCATCTTCCCCGAAAGCGGCACCAATCCCCGCACAACCTTGCTGTAGTGACCCTGCGTCACGTCTAGCATGTCGGCGAGCGTGGTCTGGCTGATCCCACGCTGCCTGCGCGCCCGCTCCAATGCGCGGACGACGTCGGTTGTCGCCGCAACGGTCATTGATAATAAGATTTGTGCATGATATTATGCATATATGCAATTTGAGCTGCTGTCGTCAAACCAACGCGTCACCGCGATGATCGGGGATGAGGTGCGGTTCCTCGACCTGCCGCCGGCCGAGGCACGGGTCGGTTCGGGATGGCTAGAGTGGGGTGGTGCCGAAGAGATCGGCAGCCCCGCCTACTGGGCCTCGCAGGCGTGGATGTGGGGCGAGGAGCACCCGACGCACTACAAGCTAGGCCGCACGCTGCGCGAGGAGCTGTTGGCGTGTCTGCTCGGCGGATACGGCATCCCGGCCGAGGTCGGGCTCGCCGCCTACGAGCGGCTCAGCGCCGCTGACCGTGCCGACCCGGTCCGATTGACCGATCCGGAACAGGCGATCGCGCTCCTCCTCGAACCCCTGAACCTCGAAGGCAGGTCCGTCCGCTACCGATTCGCCAAGCAGAAGGGGCGTTACATCGCCGCCGCGCTCGAGGGCATCGCCCATGTCGACGAGTCCGGCGACGACCGATCGCTCCGGGACGCGCTAGTGCGACTGCCTGGCATCGGACCTAAAACGGCCTCGTGGATCGTGCGCAACTGGCGCGGCAGCGACCAAGTGTCGATCCTCGATGTCCACATCATCCGCGCGGCCCGCATGCTTCAGCTATTCGACGCCAAGTGGGAGGTCACCCGCCACTACCAGCAGATGGAGGAGGCATATCTCGGGTTCGCCCGCGCGATACGCGCCCGCGCCTCGATCCTCGACTCCGTGATGTGGATGACGATGCGGCGGCTGCCGCCCTCGCTCTTGAAGTCGTTCGTCGCCCCCGGCGCCGAGCATCGCCGTAGGCGTTCCCGCACTTCGCTGCCGGCGGTCCGCCCAACCGCGCATTGAACGGAATCGAGACACAACCAAACTGAACCAATTCCCTGCCGCGCCTTGGGCAGCAGCCTGGTTGACGGCGAAACGATTCCAAGCCTCTATGCAATTTAAAAGCATAGGAGGGGATCATGTCGGGCAACAACGCGCCATCACCATCGCCGACCCCGACGCCGTCATGCAACAAGGTTCGGACCGCGCAGCTCAACAGCCCTCAGCTCGGCGTCGCCGACAAGCTGAACGTGAACGACAGACTCTACGTCTACCTCGACAGGTCGAGCGGTCGCGCGATCCTGCAGGTCCGCGACAAGGCGGGTGCGGTCGCCGGCTCGCTCACCTTCCTCGGCCACCTCGCGCTCATCGAGTGCATTGACCAAGGCTACAGCTACGAGGCCGTCGTCACCGCCATATCGGGCGGCGCGATCCAGCTGCGGATCGAACCGGTGGAGACCCCATGACGACGGTTGTCGGCGGAGTATACGCCGAGCGCTGCATCGAACCGCTGTGGCACGAGGTGTACGGATCCGCCGGCCGCGCGGCGGCGGCGATGAGCGGTGCGGTCAAGGACGTTCGCCTTGTGACCTACAAGAGCGCGATCCTCGGCGATGGCCTCGCAAACCTACAAGCGGTATACGGCATGGCGATCGAAGGGCCGATGGTGCCATTCGGGGTCGAATTCGCCTACTCCCACACGCTCGCCGTGCCCCGCATCACACCGCGCCCGGACGCGATAGAACAGCAGTGCGTGCTCGTGGTCGAGGACGACGTCGTGCTGCGGTTCGGGATGCTGGAGGGAAGCGCCCGGATCAAGGCGCGCCGCGCGGTCTACGATCCACAATCGGCTTTCGATCCACGCCCGTTCGGCGAGAACGGATCGACGGCCGACGAGCTGGCGCTGATCCTCAACCGCCGCGAGGCAGCGTGCCTCACCGACGAGCACGATCCGCACCGCGCGGCTGCGGCACTGCTGGCACGGGGCGACGCCCAGGTCGTGATCGTGAAAATGGGCGGACGCGGCGCGCTCGTCGCCTCGAAGGATGGCACTACCATCGTGCCAGCCTACCGTAGCGCGAGCGTGTTCAAGCTTGGCTCTGGCGACGTCTTTTCGGCGTCCTTCACCCAGTTCTGGGCGGTCGAGGGCCGACAGGTCGCGGAAGCCGCGGACCTCGCGTCGCGCGCGACGTCGCGGTATTGCGAGACGATGTCGCTCCCCATCGCGGCGCCGGACGCGCTCGGCGACTTGGAGCCTGCGCCCGTCAGGTCCACACCGGCGCGCGTCTACATCGCTGCGCCCTTCTTCAATCTCGCGGAACTGTGGCTCGTCGAGGAACTCCGCGACCAGCTGCTCGCGATGGACCTCGACGTCTTCTCGCCGTTCCACGACGTCGGGCCCGGCAGCGCGGAACTCGTGGCACCACAGGACCTTGAGGCGTTGGACAGCTGCGACGCCGTCCTCGCCGTACTCAACGGCACGGATCCGGGCACGATCTTCGAGATCGGCTACGCGACCGCGAAGGACATCCCGATCGTCGCGATTGCGCAGAACATGCGGCCCGAGGACATGAAGATGCCGATAGGGTCGGGGACGGTCGCAGTCACCGACGTTGTATCCGCGATCTACCAAACAGCCTGGCAACTGACGTGAGGGTGCTGCTGCTTTCGGGCGGTATGGACTCGGTCGCGATCGCCTACTGGTTGCGGCCGGATGTCGCAATTACGGTCGACTATGGCCAGCGCGCGGCGAAGGCGGAAGTGGTGGCATCCCGGTACGTCTGCAGCCTCTTCGGCATCGAGCACATCATCGTCGCTGCGGACTGCTCGTCGCTAGGATCGGGGGACATGGCTGGCTCCGCGCCGCTGGCGGACGCGCCGGTGTCCGAGTGGTGGCCGTTCCGCAATCAGCTCCTCGCGACACTCGCCGGCATGAAGGCGGTGACGATCGGCGCCACCGAACTGCTGCTCGGGTCGGTCGCGTCGGACGGGACGCACGTCGACGGGACCCGCCCGTTCTACGACGCTCTCGACGCCGTGATGTCGATGCAGGAGGGACGGCTCAAGGTTCTTGCACCCGCCATCGACATGACAACCGCCGAACTGGTCCGGACGTCGGGCATCGACCGCGAGACGCTGGCTTGGGCGCACAGCTGCCACACTTCCAACCTGGCCTGTGGCGACTGCCGCGGCTGCTACAAGCACCAGCAGGTCACTGGCGAGCTATATGGCGATCCCTACTGACGTCGAACCTCGGCCGCGGACGTCGGGTGTCCGGCTGGTGCCAACGATGGACCTGACCAACCTTGTGCCGCTATCCGGCGCCATCGCCAATCCGGCCGTCGGATTCATCCAAGTGCTGTCGCGCCGCCGATCGCTCGTCGGCGGCCCGGTGCCGGACGACCGGATCGGATCGCTCCTATGGCACGCGACGTCGCTCCGGGAGCGAGGCTTCGACGGCAGGTTCGGCCAATGGGAGAGCAGGACCGCCCCGTCAGCGGGCGGGCTGCATCCGATACGGCTAATGGTGCTGCCCATGGAGCTTGGCACCGCTAGCGGCATTTATGACGACGCCCGTTACGCGCTAGGAACATGCGGAACGGAAGCCGCGACCGCGCTCGCGCTGAATAGATCGAGCGTTGGGGAACTCACCTGTGCCGAGGCCGGGACGACGATCCAGCTGTTTGCCGACCCGACGCGGATCGCCGCCTGCTACGAGAACCACGCATCGCTCCTGTGGCGGGACGCCGGTGCACAAATCGCCATCCTGTGCCTGGCCGCCGAGGCGCTCGACCTCACCTCGGTCCCACTTGGAAGGCACGGCACTGACATCGTGCGCGCGTTCGGCCTGGATGCGCCGTTCGTGGGTCTGGGGGCCGTTCACGTCGGATCGTCGCGCCAAGTGTCGGACGCATGACGACGGGCGCGGAAGACCCTATCGCCTAAATATGGTCGAACACCGAACCCATGCGAGGGCTGAACAGCCTTTCATAGGTGCGGAGTAGAAACCCGTCGGTCATCCCCGCGATATGGTCGCAGATCACGCGCGCTTTGTCGTCCGCCGCTTCGTAGCGCACACGTGTGCTCTCGGGCAGCAACGACTTTGGATCGGTGGCCAGTGCCTCAAAGACAGCGACGACCATGTTCTGACCCTTGAACTCCAGGTGCTGGACGGACGCGCTCTTGATGACCTTATTCATAACGGCGCCTTTCAGCGCTTTCAGGAATATTCGCTGCGGCGCTGGTAGTGCCGCGCGAAACCGCATTAATGGGGTTTCGAACTGGTCCACGGTCTCAATCTGCACGGATGTGATGAGGTGACCGACCATGCGGCTGATTGTCCGCTTCCTTGTCTTCTGGCTGCCTGCGAGCGCGGCGACAAATCCTGCGTGAATGTCGTTCCCGAAATCGTCGGGCGCCCGCTCCTTCAGATACTCGAGGAAGCTGTCACATTCCACCTCCGGTATCATCGAAATGATATCGTCGGCGTTCATGAGCCCCATCGCAAGGGCATCCTCAAGATCGTGGACACCGAAGGCGATATCGTCCGCTAGGTCCATGATGCTGCAGTCGAAGGTTTTGTGTTGTGTCTTGCCGTGATCGCCATCGACCGGCTTCCATGACGTGAACCGGTCCCGATCCGCTTGCGGTACCGGCTCGAGCAGCCACTCGACCACGTCCTTCTCGGTGTCGAGGTAGCATTTAGGCGGCCGGCAGGCCTTGCGATCAATCAGGCTTACAACCGACGTGTCGTCGATCAGTCGCGGCACCAACGCTTCGCCGCCGCTACGCACGGTGCTCATCGGGGCGGGATATTTGAGAATGCCCAGCAGCGTGCGGCGCGACAGGTTGGCGCCGTTGCTATCCGAAAAGCTCTCGAGCCGGCTGAGGATGCGCAAAGTCTGGCCGTTGCCTTCGAACCCGCCACGGTCGCGCATGCCATAGTGCAGCGCGACTTCCCCGCCATGACCGAACGGCGGGTGCCCGAGATCGTGCGTCGCGCCTATCGCCTGGATCATGGTGAGATCGGGAATCCAAGGCGCGGCATGATGCTCGGCGAAATCCTTGTTGAGCTGGCGGGCGATACCTCCGGCTACCTGTGCCACCTCAATCGAGTGGGTGAGCCGGTTGCGGTAGAAATCGCTATCGCCAAGGTTCAGTATTTGGGTCTTACCCTGTAATCGGCGGAACGAGGCGGAGTGGACGATCCGGGCATAGTCGATCGCCGCCGCGTCCCGCGCGTCAGCCCGACCGGGCTGCCAGCCTTCCCGACGTTCGCTCCATGCCTCGGCATTAGCGTCAGTAGTCATCCGCTTGCACCATCCCCGTAACCAGCCGACAGACCCGCCTGGCCCTTTGGATCGATGAGCACATGGCGCTGGCGAGCACAAGCCACGGCGCAGATAGCTGCTTCTGAGATCAGCGCTGCTGAAATGGAAGACCGGGTCTGGGGGCGTATTGCTATCATCCGGCAAACCTAACTGGCTTAGCCTAGCATGGCAGGATCCGTTAGGGTCAGCAGCGTCAGGATTTCTCCGCCATGCGCCTTAACCGACTGCTCGGTAAGGCGAAACCGCGCTGCATCCCTCCGATCAAACCAGCTATCAGCACCTATGATCTGTGGACGAGAGCGCTCCGTATTAGTGAAAAGCACTGTGAACGCCGAGGATGACGCATCAAGATCTTCACGCGGAAACCAATGGTCGGGAACATTAGGGCTGCGCTTGAACCAACGTCGCCCGCCCTTCCCATGGCAGACCAGCATGACCGGCCATCCCGCCAAATCGAGGCATCGTAGCGCGGTCGCCAGCCGGCTTGTCGCATAGTCGCTGGCGAGCGCATCAATCGCCTCGAAGCTGGGGCGATGGTGCGCGACGAGCGAGGGCAGGAATAGATAGCGGGGCATAAGCAGATCGGCCGCAAAGCGGTCGGCCTGGCGTTCAAGCTGGCTGGCTGAGCCGGGATTGCCGATCTCGCTCGACCGGCACACTGAGGATCGACCGCGATGGTGGGTCCAATGCCCGAGCTCGTGCCCGATCGAGAATCGCCGACGGCGTGGATCGCCGCCTTGCTGAACGGTGATAATAGCGCGGTCATTATAACCAATGATGCGCGCCTCGCAGCTTTCGAGAACGGCGTCGCGTACCTTGACGCCGACTGACCATGCCACCGCCTCCAGGTCGATGTCGGCGGGACGAGTGACGCCCAGCGAACGCAGTAAGGCTTCCGCTGGGCTGTCAACCGTGGAGAATTGGCGCGCGCAGGGGCTTGGGTTCGATGAGGTGCTGAACATCGAATTGAATGGCTATCATCACAGCCGGATTGAGGCGTTGAAGGCATGGCGCGAGCTATATGAGCGGGCCGAAGCCTCGGGCGACGTGACGGCCGTCATGAACACCAGCATGAGTCCAATCTGTCGAGACCTTTCGCTACTGGACTGGCTTTTCAAGAAGGCAGGCATACCAGAGGGCAGTCACGACATTGCCCGAAATAGCTTCTGGAAGTGGGAGCGGAATGGCGAAATGCCCTTTGGCCGTATCCTAGCCTATATGTTCGCTGCGCTCGCAGGCCAGGTCAAAGCTGGACGCAAAAAGGGCGTGACAGCGGGTTTCATGAACGATGTTGAGGCCGTTGCAGCCTACGCGCCGTTCGTGGATGCCATGTTCATCGACAAGGAATGCGCGTTGCTGCTCACGCAAGGGCGACCGGGGAAGGAACTGGACTTTCGAGCGCGCATATTCTCCCTGACCAATCGGGAGGAGTTTTTGAATTATCTGCGGGGCCTAGAGGCGCAGGCTGATGCAGAGGTTCGCCGATATGCCCAGATTATATATGGCCTGGATCCTGCACCATAGCCTGCGCGGGCAGAACGCGTGTATCGCGATCGAGAAAGTTAAATATGAGCGCGATGAGGTGGGTGCTGTGGTCGAAAGCCGACTGGCAGCACTTCTGTCCTGAGTAAGGCAATGGAGGTCTGAACGAACGGCGGTTTTGGGGAGTGCGAAACCCGAGTCGGAGTGGCAATAAGTAGGGCGCGAACCGGACTGTGCCGGAATGAGCGTGAAAGTTGCCCTGAACACGAAGGGAGTTTAGTGTCATCGCCAACCATGACGACGCCCAACATCAATGACGGCCGCGCACGCATGTCGCTTGCAGATTTCGAGCAAGATCTCATGCGTCGCCGCGAGGAAGCTGGACCGATCGATATGCCGCGCAATTCCGGCAAGCGTCGCACAAAGAGCAAACAGAAGTTAATCGAGGCGCTCGCGAAGATCGGCGCCACTTGGTAACTACGCGACATATCTGGATACCAGCGCCTGCATTCGGCCAGTGGTCCTCCTATCAGAAGCATCGTACGGCAGCGCGTTCGGTCGGTCGCTAGGTAGCGGCTGTTGCCGGCCGAAGACTACACTGACGCTAACGACGACGCCGCGCGCGGGGTAAGCGAATGTCTGCTCTCGCATGCGAGACTTAGGGCTTAGCCAGTTCGCCGCCTCACGCTCCCGAGGGTTCGTCCTCGCCCCTAACCCACATGCGACAGGGCACACCACGCCCTTGCCAGATGTCGATCTCGCTCTGCGGATACCCATTCGCCAGCAACCAATCCTCGATCTTTTGGCCGGGAGCTGGGTCGAAGGGCTTTGGAAACCCGTAGTCGGCACCTGCAGGTGGGTCGATCCAGCGCATTGTCATCTCCATCCAGCTCAGCGACCAAAGCAAATACAACTGGTTGCGTCTAAACGGCTTCCATTCGACGATCTTGATGAAGCCACGACAAGTATCCAGATGCCACGACAGATCCACATCAAACTCAGGCACCACTATCGTGCACTGCCCTCGTTGGATCGCGGGAAATCGACGATCCAATCGAAGCCGTCCCGTAGGGGCAAGGCTTCCGGCCATTCCAAGTCGCAATCTAGGTACCGCGAGAGCGCGCGATGCATTCTGTCCATCGCCGCGATTCCGAAGGTCGTGAGTTGTTCCAGCGGAGAACCCCCTTCAAATGCCTCCATGACCGAACCAGATCTGAGCCAGTGGCGCACGCTTTGCGGGTGCAGTATCTCGGCCAGATAGGCATCAATTTGGAGAAGCACCGCGATTCTGAGACTTTCCTCAGGTGACAATGTGCTAACTACCGAAGCCATTGCTGACAACACGCGCCCCGGCGCAACTCCCAGCAGGGCCGCGAGTTCCTCAACTGACAAATCCCACTTCGACCTGAGATAGCTTAGGTCGCCACCTTTCCAATTCGCCCGGGCGGACTGAACCCCATCAAGGGAACTAGACGCGGGGAATACCGATGCCTCGCGCCAGCCGGACTTCTCCAACCCGGGCTTATTGAGACCCGACCATTTGATGTGTTTGATTGGCTGGCCATCCAGGGACCGCAGAATCCTCACTCCACTCTTGTCCCATGGCGTGAGGTAGAGGCTTATATTGGTAAGGAGTTGAATCTCGTTCGCAGCAAGATCGCGCGTCAGCCGCGGTATCGCCGCGCTGAACGCATCGAGCGTATACGGGCCAAGTATCGACACCCTCATCATGATCTCTCCTGATGGGGCGCCGGCTAAACCGGGTGTTGGAAACCTGCTGTGACACAGGCGCATGCGCCTTTACCGTTGCCGGTTGGACATGCGCGCATGCCACCCGGCCGAAAAGCTCAGCCAGGCGTCACAGAAGGGGTTTCCACGCCCCGCAGCCGGGACATACCAGCAGCGGTACCAAAGTTACAGAAAAGGTCGGGCAGTCAAGGCACTTCCAAAAATATCCCGATGGAAGCCATTGTACGCGCTCCCAATCTGCACGAAGCGACCGTCATGAGGTTGCGGGCCTCTCTTTCACGCTCTAGCGAGAAAATTCGTTCCACTGCGAGGAGGCTATGTGAGCCAGCCCAAGGTAGAATTGCGAGTTCTGGATGAGCGGATCCGTGAATGGGGTCTGCCGGGTTATCAGACGGAAATGTCAGCGGGCATCGACCTGTACGCATGCATCAAAGAACCTCTTCAGATTGAACCGCAGGCCTCTGCAGTCCTTATTCCGTCGGGCATCGCACTACTGATGAACGACCCATATATGGTCGGATTCCTGCTGGCACGCTCTGGTCTAGGGCACAAAAAGGGGCTGATTCTCGGACAGTCTGTCGGCACTATCGACGCAGATTACACCAACGAAATCTTCATCAGCGCCTGGCTGAGGACACCTCCGGGAAGTGAGCCTCTGATCATCAACCCTGGAGATCGCATCGCCCAGCTGGTCTTTGTCCCCATCCTCCGCCCGTCTTTCGTAACGGTCTCCGAGTTCTCTTCAGAGACGGCACGAGGCTTGGGAGGGTTCGGGTCGACTGGCGTCTGAGTCGATTCATCGCAGATCGCTTCCCATTTCCGCCTTCGGCGGTTGCGATCGAGAGAGTATGAAGATGAACTTCACACTCCCTCGATCACCAAATTGGGGGCTTGCCGTGAGCGGTGTCGAATGGAGTCTATGATGTTTCTTGCGGCGGCCACTGGCAGGCGTTTCGTTGAAACCCCTCAAACAGGGCCTCGATGTCACGATCGACATATTTCCAGCGTCAAAGCCTTCTTGACGACAGGTATATTTTGCGAGGTTAAGGTGATCCTTGCCAATCTCGGTGACGCGGCCTTCACCGTCGCGCGCGGAGACCGGATCGCACAACTCGTGCCCGCGCCGGTCCAGCACGCGGAGCTCGAGGAGGTGGGGACGCTCGACGAAACGGCGCGAGGCATCGGGGGCTTCGGATCGACGGGTACGTGAGCGGATTGCTTCTTCTTGCCGCGGCGCTGCAGAC